>Ga0247823_10002592_pt1 | contig 14851 bp, 9 predicted proteins | sample 13C_PalmiticAcid_2_FD_192426 | JGI IMG/M metagenome (GOLD analysis project Ga0247823, IMG submission 192426) | Soil microbial communities from agricultural site in Penn Yan, New York, United States - 13C_PalmiticAcid_Day30 | ecosystem: Environmental > Terrestrial > Soil > Agricultural land...
GCAAAAAGGCAATCGCAACTTTGCAAAACAGCCCGTCGACCTTGGCAGGCTTACGCACTTACGCCCCTTTTGCAAAGTTGCGATTGCCTTTTTGCAATGGAGCGGCTTGGTGATCCTCAAAGATTGCAGGGAGCAGCCCAAACCATGAGCCAGGCCATCCTCGAGGAACTTGAGCGCCGTCGCGCCGCCGCCAGACTGGGCGGTGGTCAGAAGCGCATCGAGAGCCAGCACGCCAAGGGCAAGCTGACCGCGCGCGAACGGATCGAAGTCCTGCTGGACGAAGGCAGCTTCGAAGAGACCGACATGTTCGTGGAGCACCGCAGCCACGACTTCGGCATGGACCAGCAGCGCATCCCCGGCGACGGCGTCGTCACCGGACGCGGCACCATCGGCGGTCGTCTGGTCTATGTCTTCTCCAAGGACTTCACCGTCTTCGGCGGCTCCCTGTCGGGCGCTCACGCGGCCAAGATCGTCAAGATCCAGAAGATGGCCCTGACGGCCGGCGCGCCGATCATCGGTCTGTTCGATGCGGGCGGCGCCCGTATTCAGGAAGGCGTGGAATCGCTGGCGGGTTACGCCGACATCTTCCTGCAGAACACCCTGGCCTCGGGCGTCATCCCGCAGATCTCGGTCATCATGGGCCCGTGCGCGGGCGGCGACGTCTATTCGCCCGCCATCACCGACTTCATCTTCATGGTGAAGGACACGTCCTACATGTATGTGACCGGCCCGGACGTGGTGAAGACCGTCACCAACGAGGTCGTCAGCCACGAGGACCTGGGCGGCGCCCGCGTCCATGCGGGCAAGTCGGGGGTGGCCGACGGCGCCTTCGAGAACGACCTGGAGGCCCTGTCCGAAGTCCGTCGCCTGATCGGCTTCCTGCCCCTGTCGAACCGCGAAAAGCCGCCGGTTCGCGACAGCTATGACGAGGCGGATCGCGACGAGGCCTCGCTGGACACCCTGGTCCCGACCAATCCGAACCAGCCCTATGACATGAAGGAACTGATCCTGAAGACGGTCGACGAGGCGGACTTCTTCGAGATCGGCGCCGACTTCGCCAGGAACATTGTCTGCGGCTTCGGCCGTCTGGACGGCCAGAGCGTCGGCATCGTCGCCAACCAGCCCCAGGTGCTGGCGGGCGTGCTGGACATCGACAGCAGCCGTAAGGCCGCGCGCTTCGTCCGCTTCTGCGACGCCTTCCACATCCCGCTGGTGACCCTGGTGGACGTGCCGGGCTTCATGCCGGGCACCAAGCAGGAGTACGGCGCCCTGATCAAGCACGGCGCCAAGCTGCTGTTCGCCTATGCCGAGGCCACTGTGCCCAAGCTGACGGTCATCACGCGCAAGGCCTATGGCGGCGCCTATGACGTCATGAGCTCCAAGCACCTGCGCGGCGACGTCAACTACGCCTGGCCCACCGCCGAGATCGCGGTCATGGGCGCCAAGGGCGCGGTCGAGATCATCTTCCGCAAGGAGGCCGGCGACCCCGAGGCCCTGGCGGCGCGCGAGGCCGAATACAAGGAACGCTTCGCCAACCCCTTCGTGGCGGCGGGCCTCGGCTACATCGACGACGTCATCATGCCCCACGGCACGCGCCGCCGCCTGATCAAGGCCCTGAAGACGCTGAAGAACAAGACCCAGGAAAATCCCTGGAAGAAGCACGACAACATTCCGCTTTAAGGTTGGTTTTGACCCGCTTCCCTCTCACCGCGTCATCCTCGGGCTTGTCCCGAGGATCCAGAGACTCCGCCGTTGCGGGGTCTCGTTCGACGTCGCGTGTCTGGATTCTCGCCACACGGACGAGGATGACGGAGGGGAGGGGTTCAGCCTTCGTCGGTTCGCCAGCCCTTGGGCAGAGGATGCGGCTTGGGCGCCGGCTGTTCGGCGGGCGTCCAGTCGCGATAGGCGTCAGGGTCAGGCGCCGCTTCGATGCCTCCCGACATCAGCACTGGAAACAGGTCCGACCAATCGGGATTCATCCGCTCGATCAGGTTCGCCTTCCAGTCGCGAGGATAACGTTTCAACGATTTTTCTCGCTGAATCGCGCTGATGATAGTGTCATGATGTTCGTACCAGACCAGTCGCTTCAGGCCGTATCGTCGGGTGAAGCCTTCGCCCGCGCCGCGCCGGTGCTGATCGGTGCGCATGATCAGGTCGCTGGTCACGCCGATGTAGATCGCGCCGTGCATCCGGTTCGCCATCATATAGACGCCGATCAGGCCGTTTCGACTGACCATTCCCGTTCCTCATCCATCGTCGCAGGACACACGGCCGCGTCGTGTTTCTGGATCCTAGGCACAAGGCCTAGGATGACGGCAGAGAAAGCATAGCCATGTTCTCCAAAATCCTCATCGCCAACCGGGGCGAGATCGCGGTTCGCATCATCAAGACCTGCCGCAAGATGGGCATCAAGACGGTGCTCGTTTACTCGGACGCCGACGCTGGCTCGCTGGCTTGCGAGATGGCCGACGAGACCATTCACATCGGGCCGTCGCCCGCCGCCCAGTCCTATCTGATCCAGGACAAGATCGTGGACGCGGTGCGCCAGTCGGGCGCCGAGGCGGTTCACCCCGGCTTTGGCTTCCTGTCGGAAAACCCGGTCTTCGCGCGTCGTCTGGAGGCCGAGGGCATCACCTTCATCGGCCCGAACCCGCACGCCATCGAGGCCATGGGCGACAAGATCACGTCCAAGAAGTTCGCGGCTGAAGCAGGCGTCTCGACCGTGCCGGGCCACATGGGCCTGATTGAATCGACCGAGGAGGCGGTGAAGATCGCCAATGAGATCGGCTATCCGGTCATGATCAAGGCCAGCGCCGGCGGCGGCGGCAAGGGCATCCGCGTCGCCCATTCCGACGCCGACATGGCCGAAGGCTTCGCCGCGGTGAAGGCCGAGGCCCTGACGGCCTTCGGCGACGACCGGGTCTTCCTCGAGAAGTTCATCGTCAATCCGCGCCACATCGAGATTCAGGTGCTGGGCGACAAGCACGGCAACATTGTCTCTCTGTTCGACCGCGAATGCTCGATCCAGCGTCGCAACCAGAAGGTCATCGAAGAGGCGCCGTCGCCCCTGCTGGACGACGCGACGCGCAAGGCCATGGGCGATCAGGCCGTGGCTCTGGCCCGCGCCGTGAACTACGACTCGGCCGGCACGGTCGAGTTCGTGGCAGGGCAAGACCGCAGCTTCTACTTCCTGGAAATGAACACCCGTCTGCAGGTCGAGCACCCGGTGACGGAGCTGATCACCGGCGTCGATCTGGTCGAACAGATGATCCGTTCGGCGGCGGGCGAGACCATGGGCTTCAAGCAGGAAGACCTGTCGATCAACGGCTGGGCCATCGAGAGCCGCATCTACGCCGAGGACCCCTATCGCGGCTTCCTGCCGTCGATCGGTCGTCTGGTGCGCTATGAGCAGCCCGAGGAAGGCGAACACTCCAGTGCTTTGGGCGACTACACCGTCCGCAACGATTCCGGCGTCCGCGAGGGCGACGAGATCAGCATGTTCTATGACCCCATGATCGCCAAGCTGTGCGCCTGGGGCGAGACGCGCGACGCCGCCGTCGAGGGCATGGCCCGCGCGCTGGAAGACACCCACCTGTCGGGTCTGGGCCACAACGTGCCCTTCCTGTCGGCGGTGATGGATCAGGATCGCTTCAAGTCCGGCCAGCTGTCGACCAGCTACATCAAGGACGAGTTCCCCGAGGGCTTCCGCGGTCTGGAACCCGGCGAGGCGCAGAAGGACATCTTCATCACCGTGGCCGCGGCGATGAACGAGGTCCTGGCCGAGCAGGCGGGCGATCCGTCGGAACGCACCGACTGGACGGTCCTGATCGACCGCGAGGCCCACGCGGTGTCGCTGTCCTATGACGAGTCCGAGGATCTGGTCATCTCGCTGGACGAGCGCGACCTGACCCTGTCGGAAATCGACTGGCGTCCGGGCATGGCCCAGTTCCGCGCGGTTCTGGATGACGAGCCCTTCACCGCCGAGGTCAAGCGCGCGCCGGACGGCTTCGACATCCGCCACCGGGCGGCTAGGGCGCGGGTCCGCGTCCTGACCCCACGCGCCGCCGACATGTATCAGCGCCTGCCTGAAAAGGTCGCCGCCGACACCTCCAAGCTGGTGCTGTCGCCCATGCCGGGTCTGGTCGTCGATATCCCCGTGACGGTCGGTCAGGAGGTCAAGTCGGGCGAGACCGTGGCCATCATCGAGGCCATGAAGATGCAGAACATCCTCAAGGCCGAGCGTGACGGCGTGGTGAAGACGGTCGGCGCCAAGGCCGGCGATCCGGTCGCCGCCGACGACGTGCTGGTGGAGTTTGCGTAAATGACGACCTTTCCCACGCCGAGCCCGCTGCAATGGCGGGAACAGGCCGAGAAGGCGCTGAAGGGGCGGGCGATCGAAAGCCTGCTGCATCTCGACGCCGACGGCTTGATCATCCGGCCGCTCTATGCCGAGGCCACCGGGGTGCAGGCGCTTCGCGCGCCGCGCACCACGGACGCCGAGGGGCGGGCGTGGGACCTGCGCACCCTGGTCGAGGGCGACGAGGCGGCGGCGGTCAGGGCCGCGGTCCTGACCGACCTTGAAAACGGCGCCGCCTCGGTGGTGCTGAAGGGGGCGTTCACGACCGACGAGGCGGCGCTGGCCGCCGCCCTCGACGGCGTGGCGCTGGAACTGGCGCCGGTGGCGCTGGACGCGGGCCTTGACGGGGTGAAGGCCGCCGAGGCCCTGTCGGCCGTGGCCAAGGGTTCGCCCCGCGCCCAGCTTCAGTTCCACCTCGACCCGATCTCGGCCTACGCCGAGACCGCTGAAGGCGACATCGACGCCGCCGTGACCGAAGCCGCCGAGGCCGCCGCGCGTCTGGCCGGGACCTATCCCGAGGCTAAACTCTTCCTCGCCTCGGGCCGCGTGGTGCATGAGGCGGGCAGTTCGGCGGGTCAGGAACTGGCCTTCGCCGCCGCGTCTGCCGTCGCCTACGTCAAGGCCGCCGTGCTGGCGGGCCTGACGACTGAGCAGGCGCTGAAGGGCGTGGTTCTGGGCGTCTCTGTTGACGCCGAATATTTCGACGCCCTGGCCAAGGTGCGGGCCATGCGCCTGATCTGGGCCAGCGTCAGCAAGGCCTTTGGCCATGAGACCCCCGCCGTCATCGAGGCGCGCTCGTCGCGGCGGATGCTGTCGGCGCGCGATCCCTGGCCGAACCTGCTGCGTCTGACCGCCGCCGGATTCGCCGGGGCTGTCGGAGGCGCCGACGTGGTGGTGCTGGACGGCTTCACTCGCGCCGAGGGCCGTCCCGACGCCTTCGCCCGCCGTCAGGCCCGCAACACCCAGCTGGTGCTTATGGAAGAGGCCAATCTGGGCCGGGTCGACGATCCCGCCGCCGGGTCCTGGTTCCTGGACAGCCGCACCCGCGATCTGGCCGAGGCCGGCTGGAAGGCGTTTCAGTCGATCGAAGCCGAAGGCGGCGTGGTCGACGCCCTGAAACACCACCTGATCCAGCCGCGCGTCGAACGCGCGCGCGGTCAGCTGGAAGCCGCGCTGAAGGACGGCGCCCGCCACATGGTCGGCGTCACCAAATACGTCGATCCCGATCCGCGCCCGGCCCCGATCGAGATCGCCGATCCCGTCGATGCGCCGCTGCGCCACGGCGCTTTGACCCCGGTGCGCTTCGCCGCGCCCTTTGAGATCGCGTCCGAGGAGGCGAGCCAATGAGCTTCCCCGATTTCTCCAAGATCGACCTCGACCTGACCGCGACGGGCGAAGGCCCGACGCGTGATCCCTGGCTGACGCCCGAGGGCCTGACGGTCGAAACCGCCTATGGCCCCGAGGCGCTGGAAGGCCTCGACGCTATTCACGGCCTGCCGGGCTTTGCGCCCTATATGCGCGGGCCCTATCCCACCATGTATGCGGGCAATCCCTGGACGATTCGCCAGTATGCGGGCTTCTCGACCGCCGAGGAGTCCAACGCCTTCTATCGCCGCAACCTGGCGGCGGGTCAGAAGGGCCTGTCGATCGCCTTCGACCTGGCCACTCACCGGGGCTATGACAGCGACCACCCGCGCGTGAAGGGCGACGTCGGCATGGCCGGCGTGGCCATCGACAGCATTCTGGACATGCGGACCCTGTTCGACGGCATTCCGCTGGATCAGATGTCGGTGTCCATGACCATGAACGGCGCGGTGCTGCCGATCCTGGCCCTCTATGTCGTCGCGGCCGAAGAACAGGGCGTGCCGCACGCGGCCCTGACCGGGACCATTCAGAACGACATTCTGAAGGAGTTCATGGTCCGCAACACCTACATCTATCCGCCTGAACCCTCGATGCGGATCATCTCGGACATCTTCGCCTGGACCGCGCAGGAGACGCCGAAGTTCAACTCCATCTCCATCTCCGGCTATCACATGCAGGAGGCCGGGGCCTCGGCCGAGATCGAGCTGGCCTACACGCTGTCGGACGGTCTGGAATACATCAAGGCTGGCGTCGACGCGGGCATGGACGTGGACCGCTTCGCGCCGCGCCTGTCCTTCTTCTGGGCCATCGGCATGAACTACTTCATGGAGGTGGCCAAGATGCGGGCCGGCCGCCTGCTGTGGGCCGAAAAGGTCGCCGAGAAGTTCTCGCCCAGGGACCAGCGCTCCCTGTCGCTGCGCACCCACTGCCAGACCTCGGGCTGGTCGCTGGCGGCGCAGGACGTATTCAACAACGTCTCGCGCACCATGGTCGAGGCCATGGCGGCGGCGGGCGGTCAGACCCAGAGCCTGCACACCAATGCTCTGGACGAAGCCCTGGCCCTGCCGACCGACTTCTCGGCCCGGATCGCGCGCAACACCCAGATCCTGCTGCAGATGGAGACGGGCCTGACCCGCACCATCGACCCCTGGGGCGGCAGCTACTACGTCGAGCGCCTGACCCATGATCTGGCTGAGCGCGCCCGCGCCCTGATGGATGAGGTCGAGGCGGCGGGCGGCATGGCCAAGGCCATCGAGGCCGGCATTCCCAAGCTGCGCATCGAAGAGGCGGCCGCCAAGACCCAGGCCCGTATCGACACCGGCCAGCAGACGGTGGTCGGCGTGAACCGCTATCTGAACGATACGCCCGACGACATTCCGATGCTGAAGGTCGACAACGCGGCCGTTCTGGCCGCCCAGATCGAGAAGCTGAAGACGCTGCGCGCCGAGCGTGATCAGGCCGCGACCGACGCCGCTCTGGAGGCTCTGACCGCCGGGGCGCGCGGCAACGCCAACCTGTTGGAGCTGGCGGTTCAGGCCGCTCGCGCCAAGGCCACGGTGGGGGAAATCTCCGACGCGCTGGAGGCCGCCTTCGGCCGCCACGTGGCCACGGTGAAGACGGTCTCGGGGGTCTATGGCAAGGAGGCGGGCAATGATCCTAAGGTCGCCCGCGCCCGCGACATGGTCGCCACCTTTGTGGAAAACGATGGCGGTCCGCCGCGCATTCTGATCGCCAAGCTGGGTCAGGACGGCCACGACCGGGGCCAGAAGGTCGTCGCCACCGGCTATGGCGACATCGGCTTCGACGTCACCGCCGGGTCGTTGTTCCAGACGCCCGCCGAGGCTGCGCGCGACGCGGTCGAGAAGAACGTCCATGCGGTTGGCGCCTCGTCGCTGGCGGCGGGGCACCTGACGCTCGTGCCCGAACTGCGCGCCGAACTGGCAAGGCTGGGCCGTGAGGACATCATGATCGTGGTCGGCGGCGTCATCCCGCCCTCGGACGTGCAGCCCCTGCTCGATATGGGCGCGGCCGCCGTCTATCCGCCCGGCTCGGTCATCGCCGACACGGCGGCGGACCTGATCGAGAAACTGAACCTGCGTCTGGGCTACGCTCAGCCCGCGCCGGCGGAGAAGAAGTAATGATCGGCAATCTGAACCACGTCGGCGTCGCCACGCCCTCGATTGCGGACTCGATCAAGCTGTATCGCGACATCCTGGGCGCGACCAAGATAGGCGAGCCTTTCGACCTGCCGGCCCAGGGGGTTAAGGTCTGCTTCATCGACACGCCCACGGCCCAGATCGAACTGATCGAACCCTATGACGAGACCAGCCCCATCACCGGCTTTCTGGCCAAGAACCCAAAGGGCGGCCAACACCATGTCTGCTTCGAGGTGGCCGACATCCACGACGCCATCGCCGAAATGCGCGCCAAGGGCGTGACCATCCTGGGCACGGGCGAACCCCGCATCGGCGCCCACGGCACGCCGGTCGTCTTCCTGCACCCCAAGGAGATGGGCGGCGTCCTGATCGAGCTGATGGAGACGCCGAAGGGCGATCACTGAAGTCAAAAGGCCCGGTCGCTGACCGGGCCTTTCTCCTAGAACAGGATCTTGCGGAAGCTGATCCGGAAGGTCCGGCCCAGCGGGTCCAGATAGTCGGGCTGATAGGACAGGGGCGTCTCGCCCAGGCCGTTTCGCACGTCCAGCTTCTGATCGAAGATGTTGTCGATGCCGACGCTGACCCGCGCGCCCTTCAGCCAGGGATATTTCGCCACCCATGTATGACGCGACGACAGGTCGGCGAACAGGTTTAGGTTCACCGTCGTCAGGTCCGAGAAGCTCAGGTCGCTGGCCTCGTCGCCGCCATTGATCCGCGTGGCCTCCTTCCAGTTGGCGTTCAGGAAGCCGCCCATGCCGCTCTTGAACAGGCCCATCTGGAGCTGAACTTCGTTGCGCGACTGACCGCCGCGCGAGCCCGTGGCGGCCCCGTCCAGCAGGTCCAGAACCGGCAGGCCGTCGCGGATCGTGATCTCATCCTGAATGCGATAGGTGTGATACAGCGACACATTAAAACGGCCCTGACCGGGTTGCATCGCCGCGTCGCGATTGCCGCGTCCGCCGCCGCCGGGACCCATGCGCATGCCGCCGCCCGGAGGCGGTCCGCCTTCGACCCGCATGACTGGCCCGCCGGCTCCGCCCGGACCGCGTTGGCCCATGCGCGCCGCCGCCGCTGGATCGGGCTTGCCGAACGGGGTCGAGAAGTTCAGGCCCCAGCGGATTTCCTGCTGCTCGGCCTTCTGGAAGTTCAGCGGCCGGGCGTCGATCGACAACAGATTGCCGTCCAGATCCCGCGTGAAGCGCTCGGGCAGGGCCGCTTCCAGTTCAGGCGTGATGGTCGGGAAGGCGGCGATGGACCCCTCGACCTCGGTGCGGCTGTAGTTGGCGGTGAGGCGCAGGTCCTTGTCCTTCAGCGGCGTGAAGTTGAAGCCCAGCTTCAGGATGCGCTTGGTTTCCTCGGACAGGCCGGCGTTGCCGCCCTCGATGCGGTTGATGTTGACCGACTGGCCGGTGGCGAAATCATAAACCGGCACATTGGGGGTCGAGATGGTGGGGTCGTTCAGCTGCGACATCGACGGGGCGTTCTGCTCGTCGCTCCAGCTGACGTTGAAGTTGATCGGCGACCAGGGCGACCAGTTCAGGCCCAGAGTATAGGCGCTCAGCCCGCCGAAGTCGGACAGGTCCTGATAGGCCAGGTTCAGGTTGGCTGACAGGTCGCCCAGCACGCCCAGGACCTCGCGGTCGCGGCTGGCGATCGGCAGGTTGAAATTGCCCGAGGCGCTGGTCCGGTCGCGCGACAGCGAACGCTCCGAGAAGACGCCTGAGCGCACGCTTTCGGAATCCAGGGTCTGGGTGTCGAAGCCGACCTTGAAGGTCGAGGCCAGGGCGCCCGCCGGGCCTTCCCATGCGTTGCCGTTGATGACGGCTTCGAGGTTGCCGCTGCTGGACACGGACCGGGCGGTGTCGAAGGGCAGGCGCGGCAGCAGATCGCTGTCGCCGAACGGGTCGATCAGGCCCGCCGTCACGCCCGTCTGCAGGGCGTTCTGGTCCAGTCCGCGCCCGGTGCGGGTCTTGGTCTCGGTGCGGTCATAGCCGCCCGTCAGCGTCCAGCGCCAATCGCCCAGATAGCCGTCCATCAGGGCGCCGACCTTGCCTTCCAGGGTGTCGGTGGTGCGCGACAGGGCGTCCGGCGCGTTCAGATACAGTTGTTCAGAGATGCTGGACGGCGGCAGGGCCAGTTGGACGCTCGGCAGGCCCTGCCAGGACAGCCGCGAGGTGTCCTCCAGGCTGGCGCTCAGTGTCAGGGCGGTGGTGTCGTTCAGATCGCGCACCACCGAGCCGGCCACTGACGCCTGTTCCTGCTTGGCCAGCAGGGTGCGGTAGTCTGTGGGATCGCCGTCCTCTCGCCGGATATCGCGCTCGGTCTCGAACAGAGGGGTGTCGTTCTCGTATTCCAGATCCAGGGTCGTGCGCTGCTTGCCGGCGATGCGCAGGATGTTGCTTTCCAGATCGCTGACCGTGCGGCCGCCCTCGTCCGGGCGCCGGACGCTGGCCTGCATGGTCAGGGAGCGGAAATTGGCCTTGAGGACGAAGTTCACCACCCGCTGGTCGGCGCTGTAGCCGTAGGAGAGGGCAGTTTCCTCGGGCAGGATCTCGGTGCGTTCGATGGCCTCGGGCGGGATGCCGCGGATTTCCTGGAAGCCCGAAATGCGTCGTCCGTTGACCAGGAAGACCGGCGAGCCTCCGCGCGAGCTGCGCGTCACCGGCTCCAGCAGGGTCATCAGCTCCTGAATGCTGCTGGCGCCATAGGCCTTCAGCTGTTCCTCATCCAGCACCAGCTCGGGCTCATAGTCGCCCAGCGCCGCGCCGCGACGCTTGGTCGAAACTGCCTGGATCTCGCCCAGGTCATAGGCTTCCTGGTCGTCGATGGCGGGGACGGCCGGGGTCTGGGCCTGCGGCGCCGCGACGGGCGCTGTTGTTGCCGTGTCCACATTGGAATCGAGCGAGGCAAGAGCAAGAAGCAGAACGACGGGCGACATGGGGAGTCCTGGCTAGACCGAAAGCTTAGGTCGTCGATCTGCTTGGAGACTGACGGTCGCCGAAAAATGACGCCCAGGCCTCTGTCAGATTAACAGCCTGTAATGACGCGTAAATGTCACAGCAGGCTCGACAGTGATCTAACGAACGAAGGGGCGGCGTCCGTCGCACGCCGCCCCTTCTTTTTTAGACTTCGATGAAATCAGAAGCGGGCGCGGACCCCTACCACGAGGTTGCGGCCGCGTTGCGGCGCGGTCTCGGCCAGGAAGGAGGCGTGATTCAGCGCCAGCTCGTCCAGCAGGTTGGTCCCGCGCAGGAAGACCTGCGACTTCACCCCCGCCAGTTCGACGTCATAGGCCACGGTGGCGTTGACCATGTTGTAGCCCGGCGTCTCGCTTTCGAAGGCGGCGATGTCGTTCTGCTTGAAGGTGCGGCTGTATTCGATGTCGCCCGACCAGGGCCCGGCGAAGGCCTCGGCGCGGACGCCGAGGCGGGCGGCGGGGATACGGGGCAGGTTGCCGCCGTCGCCCTTCAGCTCGCCGCGCACATAGTCGCCGAAGACGGTGGCTGACAGCCAGGGCGTCAGCTGCTGACGCACCTCGCCCTCGATCCCGGTGAAGGTCGCGTCAGCCTGACTGTACTGGATCAGGCGGAAGTCCTCGAACTGGTCCAGGGTCCGGGCGAAGATGTAGTCGTCATAGATGTAGTGATAGGCGCTGACCGAAGCCGTGGTGGACCCCGCTGTCTTGCGCAGGGTCAGCTCCAGGGCGTTGGCCGTTTCGACATCCAGACCGCTGTCGCCGATCTCATAGGTGTTGGTCGCCAGGTGGACGCCGTCGGCATAGAGCTCCTGCGCCGAGGGCGCGCGCTGCGAGCGCGACAGCGACACGGCGCCGGTCCAGCCGGGCAGGAAGTGCCAGACCGCCGAGCCCGAGATCGAGAAGGGCTTGTGCTCCGTATCGGCCAGACCGAGGGCCGAGGCCTCCTGCCATTCCTGACGCAGGGCGCCCTCGAAATGCCAGTCGCCCAGTTCGTACTCCTCCATCACGAACAGGCCGGTGTTCTTGGTCGTGCTGGGGGCCAGGAAGCTCTCCTCGCCCACGGCGGCGAAGTCGCTCTTGCTCAGTTGCAGGCCGACCACGCCCTTGAACCCGGCGATCTCGCGATGCTGGGCCTCGATCCGGCCGTCATAGCCCTCGTTGGTGAAGGTGGTCGAGACGACGCCTTCCTCCAGTTCCTGATGCTGATAGTCGGTGTAGCCGGCGCGCAGGCGCACGTTCTCGATACCGGGCAGGGGATCGCGCAGTTCACCGCGCAGGTCGAAGCGGCGGCTCTTCAGACGGACCTCGGGCACGCCGTGGTCGTGATCGTGTTCCTCGCCCTCTTCGTGATCGTGGTCGTCGTGGTCATGATCGTCGTGACCGCCGCAATGCAGGTGGTCGCCGTGCGGGTGGCAGCCCTCGTATTCATGGGTGTGACCGGCCAGTCCATAGCGGCTGGTCTGTTCGGTATAGGCCGCGCCCAGATAGCCGCGCGAGCCGATGTATGAGGCGCCCAGGGTCGCGGTCGAGGTTTCGTTGTAGGAACCGTCCAGACGCGCTTCGTCCCAGTCAGGCACCTTGTAGTCGTCGGCCTTGCGCGCGGCCGCCTCGATGCGGACGGCGAAGTTTCCGGCGCCGACCGTGGCGCCGACCACGCCGGCTTCCTCGTTGTCGACCGAGCCGCGGCGGTATTCGACCACGGCCTCGCCGCCGTTGGCCGGGACGCGGGTCGGGATCTTCTTGTCCAGAAGGTTGACCGCCCCGCCGATGGCGCCGCCGCCATAGAGAAGGGCCGAGGGGCCGCGCAGGATCTCGATGCCTTCCAGCAGCAGGGGCTCGCCCGAGATGGCGTGGTCGGGCGAGACTTCGGACGCGTCCATCAGGCCCGCGCCTTCGCTCAGCACCTTGACGCGCGGGGCGGCCTGACCGCGCACCACCGGACGGCTGGCGCCGCCGCCGAAGGTGTCGGAATTGACGCCGGGAATGCCGCTGAGGGTGTCGCCCAGGGTCGACTGACGGCGGTGCACCAGGTCGTCGCCGCTCAGCAGGGCGACGTGCGAGCCCACGTCGTCGCCGGCGCGGCCCAGGGGCAGGGCGCGCACCACGACGTCGGCGATCTCGGTCGGCTCGTCCTGTTGCGCCGTCTGGATCACGTCGTCAGCGGCGAAGGCGGAAGTCGAAAGGGCGGCGGCCCCGGCGGCGGTCAGCAGGAAGGTTTGAAGTCGCAAGGCACGCATCCCCGTTACAATGTCACGAGTTTGATATGTTATAGTGTATCATTACGCAACCGCTCCGCTCGATTTCTTTGCAAGCGGAGCCTTTGGCCGGGTGTAGCGTTGGCATCGGACACACCCAGAGAGACGCCCATGACCCGTTCCGCCGTTGCGCTTCTGTCCTGTCTCGGCCTGACCGTGGTCGCCTGTTCGCAGGAGGCGCCGCCCACGCCGAGCTCGCCGGTCGAAGCGCCAACGGCCCAGACCGCCGCCGCCGTCGGCTATGCCTGCGAGAGCGGCAAGACCATCGCCGTGACCTATCCCGACACGGAAACGGCTCGGGTGTCCTACGACGGGCGCGACTATGTTCTGACCAGCGCCGTCTCGGCCAGCGGCGCGCGCTACGCCGGGCAGGGGCTGGAATGGTGGACCGCCAGCCGCAACGGTCAGGAGAGTGGAACCCTCAGCCGTCTGGGCCCGGACGATCAGGCGGGCGGGGCGGTGATCGAGCGCTGCAGCCGCCCGGTCGCGGCCCTGGCCCCGGCGCCCGTCGCTCCCTGCACAGGCGCGGACCTCAAGCTGTCAGTCGAGGGCGGCGATGCGGGCATGGGCAATCGCGTGACCAGCTTGGGCTTGCAGAACACCGGGGCGCGGACCTGCAGCCTGACCGGCTATCCCGTTGTGACCCTGGCCGATGCGAGCGGCGGCGTCCTGACCACGGTCAGGACGGTGCAGGAACCGGGCAATTATTTCGCCAAGGGGACGGCCCCGACGCCGGTTTCGCTGGAGCCTCATGCCAAGGCCTATTTCGACCTGGCCTGGAACGTGGTCCCGCACGAAGCTGAGGGTGAAAAGGTCTGCCCCGAGGCCAAGACCCTGCGCGTGACCCTGCCTGGCGACACGGTTCAGGTCAGCCTGCCCCTGGCCCTGACGCCGTGCGGGCGCCAAGTGCACGTCAGTCCCGTTCGCCCGGTCGCCGACGCCTCGGCGGGACCTGCCCCCGCAGCTTGAGATCGGGGGTTCAAACGGACCGGGATTCAGCGTAGCGGAGCAGACATGACCCAGGATACGAACATGGCCTTCTACGACCGCATCTCCGCCGAACTGGCTGACATCGACGCCCAGGGCCTGACCAAGCCCGAACGCGTCATCGCCTCGCGTCAGGGGCCGGTGATCTCGGTGAACGGCCGCGAGGTCCTGAACTTCTGCGCCAACAACTACCTCGGCCTTGCCGGCGACGAGCGCGTCACCCAGGCGGGCATCAAGGCGATGCAGAAGTGGGGCGCGGGCACGGCCTCGGTCCGCTTCATCTGCGGCACGCTGGAGATCCACAAAGAGCTCGAGCGCGCCATCGCCGATTACCTCGGCTTTGAGGACACGATCCTGTTCGCCGCCGCCTTCGACGCCAACGGCGGCATCTTCGAGCCTCTGTTCACCGAGGCAGACGCCATCGTTTCGGACAGTCTGAACCACGCCTCGATCATCGACGGCGTGCGCCTGTGCAAGGCCAAGCGCTACCGCTTCGCCACCTCGGATATGGCCGACCTGGAGGCCCAGCTGAAGCAGGCCCGGGCCGACGGCGCGCGCGAGATCATCATCGCCACCGACGGCGTCTTCTCGATGGACGGCTATATCGCCAGGCTGAAGGACATCCGCGCCCTGGCTGACCAGTACGGCGCCCTGATCATGGTCGACGACTGCCACGCCACCGGCTTCCTGGGCGACAAGGGACGCGGCTCCTATGCCTGGAACGAGGTCGAGGTGGACTTCGTCACCGGCACCT
>Ga0247823_10002593_pt1 | contig 14851 bp, 12 predicted proteins | sample 13C_PalmiticAcid_2_FD_192426 | JGI IMG/M metagenome (GOLD analysis project Ga0247823, IMG submission 192426) | Soil microbial communities from agricultural site in Penn Yan, New York, United States - 13C_PalmiticAcid_Day30 | ecosystem: Environmental > Terrestrial > Soil > Agricultural land...
ATCCCGCCAACGAGGCGATTGCCGAGAGCGTCGAGGGCTGTTCCTCGGAAGCCCGCTTCGACGAGAAGCGCCGTGCGGTGCTGGCGCTGCTCGGCTTCGATCCGGAGACGCCGACCGTCACCGGCGGTTATGACGGGGATCATGGACTCGCAGGGCTGTTCGTCCGGCTGCTCCAGCTTCCCGATCCGGCGGTGTTCGACGTGGCGGCAATCGTCATGGGCGAGACGCTACAGGCCGGTAGCCTGCTGATCGAAGTGCTGGGGCCGCTGCTCGGCACCGACATGGCGAAGGTCTGGACCGCAGACGACGCACTGCTCGACCTGATCCGCGATCGTGAGGTGATCGGCGCGGTGCTGTGCGACGTGGCGGGCGACACGGTGGCCAAGGCGAACGAGGGTGCCACGGGCAAGGTCCAGCGCCGTATCGTGCGCGACTGCCTCACCGGCAATGGCCGCGCCAAGGTCGAGGGCTGGGTGCCGAAGTGGATGGCGTTTCCGCCTGCCCACTACACCGAGCGAGGAGGGGTGCCGACCGTCAGCCGGGCCGCGCAGGTCGCGAGCCTTTCCGCCGCTCCCGAGCCGCTGCGTCAGGCGGCGTGAGCCTCATGCTGGCGGCTCCGTGCCGCCAGCTTCCTTTTGCGTCGGGAGGCATCCCATGACCGAGGCACCCGATCCTCGCACCCTGAAGCGGCTGAAGCGGGCGATCCGCAAGCTGCCGCGCGACCAGCATGCCGTGTTCTGCGCCGCGCGTTTCGAAGATCTGGATTACCAACGGATCGCGGAGCGCACCGGCCTGACCATCGGCGAAGTCGAACAACTGCTGGCGCAGGCGCTGGCCAGCATCACCCGTGATGTCGATCGCGCCCCGCGCCGCTGGTGGCGCTTCTGGTAGTCCAACCTTCGCCTCGCGGCGCGTGCGCCGCGAGGCTGTGCTTTGATGCAATGCTCGGATAGGATCGTTTCGCCATGCGCACCGACCTCGACCACCTGCCCCCGGCCAAGCAGCGCGAGCTGGAGCGCGTCGTGCAAATCCTCTTCGAGGAGTTTGGCGACGCCAAGGCGATTGCGACTTCGGACTGGAAGAAGCAGGCACGCATCCTCAAGGTCATCCTCTACGGCAGCTATGCGCGCGGCGGCTGGGTGGATGAGCCGCACACCGCCAAAGGCTATCAGTCCGATTTCGACCTGCTCGTCATCGTGAACAACGAGAAGCTCACCGACCGCATCGAGTTCTGGGCGACGGCGGAGGAGCGCCTCAACCGCGAACTCGCGGTGACCAAGACGCTGCGCACGCCGGTTAATTTCATCGTGCACACGCTCGCCGAGGTGAACGACGGGCTGGCGCACGGGCGCTATTTCTTCATGGACATCGCCCGCGACGGCATCGCGCTCTACCAGAGCGAGGACACCGAATTCCACCAGCCGAAGCCGAAGACGCCGCCGCAGGCGCTGGCGATGGCGCGAGAGTACTTCCAGGAGTGGCTCCCAAGCGCAGAAGACTTCATGCAAGGTTGCCGCGACGCGCGGGCGCGGGGTCGGCTTAAGAAGGCGGCCTTCGACCTGCATCAGGCCACAGAGCGCCTCTATCATTGCGTTCTGCTGGTCTGCACTTTCTACACGCCACACGTACACAATCTCGGCTTCCTGCGAACGCAAGCCGAGCGCATCGACCCGCGCCTGATCGACGCGTGGCCGCGCGACAATCGCGGGGACCGGGCGCGCTTCGAGAAGCTCAAGGAAGCCTATGTGAAAGCGCGTTACTCAAAGCATTATCGGATTACTGCAGAGGAGCTGGCGTGGCTGGGTGAGCGCGTCGAGGCACTCGGCCAAGCCGTACAGGTGATTTGCGAAGAACGCATCGCGGCGCTGGAGAAGAGCGCAGCCGCATAAACGGCACGCCGGGTGCCCCGCACCCGGCGTGCCGTTTCAGTTCAGGCGTTGGCCGGAGACTTTGCGCGCGGCTTGCGCGTTGCCTTGGGTGCGGGAGCGGTGGTCGTCGCGGTCTGCGCGGCGCGACCCTTGGCCCCGAGGCCGATCTTCATCGCCATTGCGCGACGCTGCTCCGAATAGCTTGGTGCCACCATCGGATAGTCTGCCTTGAGGTTGTAGCGGCGGCGATATTCCTCCGGCGTCAGACCGTGCGTCGAGAGATGCCGGCGCAGCGTGCGATACGGCTTGCCGTCGATCAACGAGATGATGTGGTCTTGCGAGGCAAGCGACTTGCGCACCGACACCGCCGGCGTGAACTCTCCGACCGAAGTGGCGTCGCCGGACTCGCTTGCCGCAGAAGATCCCGTCGCAAGCTCGGTCACCGTCGCGTGCATCGTGCGCAGAAATGTCGGCATGTCCTCGGCGGCTGCGCGGTTGTTCTGGTTGCCGAGCCACGCGATCGTTAGTTCCGTGGCAAGCTCAACCGAATTCAGTTTGTTTTCGTCCGACATTGCGAGCTCGATATGTGAAGATTATTGGCACGCCGTCCCTGAGCGGCATTACCTCCATAATGGAGGAATCCCGTTTGTCGATTGGCACGAGATCGGAAGGCCGATCAGCTCGCGCGCATATCCTCGAATGCGCGCTTGCCGCGCCTGCGCCAGAGCGCCAATGCTTGGTCGCGCTGCTCGCCCTTTAGCGTTGCGGCCGCCTCGACAAGAACGCCAAAGATCACTGCACGATCATCACCGGTCAGGTCGACCAGATTCGCCTTTGCAATGAGGCCGCCGAGCTCGATCAATTGGCGCGTTCGCTCCCGACGCTTCATCACCCAGCCTCTCCTGTCGTTATGCGTGATCTGCGCCTGAAGTCGGTGCTTCGCTGCGTTCGCTCGCTTCAGCGCCGCGCGTGTTCTGGCGAGCGCCGCCGCCAGTCTTGGCCGCGCGTTGAAAGAAGGGCGCGCCACGCTTGCGCCAGCCCTCCTTTGCCGCGGTATCGCTCGTCTCGGTTGCGCTCAGCAGCAGGCCTGCCAGCTGCTCGACGGGGAGCGCGTCGGCTCCCGTTGCGATCACCAGCTCGCCGAGCTGATGCAGCCTGCGGTCCTTTAGCTGCTTAGCCTTGTCGCTGAGCGCCCGCAGTTCCGAATCATAGTCGCGCGGTTTACGCATCGGGCTGTCCTCAATTGCTGCTAAAGGACGCCTCAGTTAGTAACTGCGTCGATCAGCGTAAATAGCTTGAAACATCGTGGGACGAACGCGTCCCGAAATAGATGAAATCTTTTGAGGGCGCGCTTATACGTCGTGCCGACGTTGCTTGTGTAGTGTAAGTGGATTGCCGATATGGCGATCTACCACTTTTCGGCGAAGATCATCAGCCGCGCCAACGGATCGTCGGCGCTGGCGTCCGCAGCCTATCGCTCTGCCTCGCGGCTGCACGACCAGCGGCTCGACCGTCACCACGACTTCTCGAACAAGGCCGGCGTCGTTCACTCCGAAGTGATGCTGCCGGACAACGCGCCCAAGCATCTCGCCGATCGCGAGAGGCTCTGGAACGCGGTCGAGGCGGCCGAACTGCGCAAGGATGCCCAGCTGTCGCGCGAAGTGGAGTTCGCCATTCCGCGCGAGCTGGACCAAGCCGAGGGTATTCGGCTCGCGCGAGAGTTCGTCGAACGGGAGTTCGTCGCGCGCGGGATGATCGCTGACCTCAACGTGCACTGGGATGTCGGCGCCGATGGCGAGCCGAAGCCGCACGCGCATGTCATGCTTACCCTGCGGGATGTCGATGAGAACGGCTTCGGCAAGAAGAACCGCGACTGGAACCGCACCGACCTGTTGGAAAGGTGGCGCGAGCGCTGGGCCGAGCATGCCAATCATCGGCTCGCCGAACTCGATATCGATGCTCGCATCGATCATCGCAGCCTCGAAGCGCAGGGTATTGCGCTCGAGCCGCAGCACAAGATCGGCCCGGCGGCGTCGCGCATGTCGGCAAAAGGCCTCGAACTCGAACGCGTCAATGAGCACCGCGACATCGCACGCTCGAACGGGGCGAAGATCATCGCCGAGCCGCGCATCGCGCTTGATGCGATCACCCACAACCAGGCGACGTTCACGGCGCGCGATCTCGCCATGTTCGTTCACCGGCACAGCGAAGGGAAGGAGCAATTCGACCACGTCATGGCCGCCGTGCGCGGTTCTCCCGACTTAATCGCCCTCGGCAAAGATGGACGCGGCGAAGATCGGTTCACCAGCCGCGACATGATCGAGACCGAGCAGCGGCTTGCTCGCAACACACAGGCGCTGATTGAAAGAGACCGACATCGCGTTCCTGAGCGGGCGCGCGATCATGCACTCGCCCATGCCGAGCAGCGCGGCCTGCTCCTATCCGCCGAACAGCGCTCGGCGTTCGAGCACGTCACCGACGCCAAGGGTCTCGGTGTCGTTGTCGGCTATGCCGGCACCGGCAAGTCGGCGATGCTCGGCGTCGCCCGCGAGGCTTGGGAGCGCGCCGGTTATCAGGTGCAGGGCCTCGCGCTGTCGGGCATCGCTGCTGAGAGCCTAGAGAGCGGCTCGGGCATTGCGTCGCGCACGATCGCCAGCCTCGAACATCAATGGTCGCAGGATCGCGAGTTGCTGACCCGCGACCACGTGATGGTGGTCGACGAAGCCGGCATGATCGGATCGCGGCAGATGGAGCGCGTGATCGCCGAAGCTGAGAAGCGCGGCGCCAAGGTCGTGCTGGTCGGCGATCCCGAGCAGCTCCAGGCGATCGAGGCCGGCGTGGCGTTTCGCTCGGTTGCCGAGCGGCATGGCAGCGTTGAAATCACCGACATCCGCCGCCAGCGTGAGGATTGGCAGCGTGATGCGACGCGCCAGCTCGCTACCGGCCGGATCGGCGAGGCGCTGTCCGCTTATGAGGAGCGCGGACATGTCTACGCCGCCGAAACGCGCGAGCAATCGCGCGCCGATCTGATCGAACGCTGGGATCGCGATCGCTCCGCGGCGCCGGCTGCGTCGCGGATCATTCTAACCCATACCAATGACGAGGTGCAGGCACTCAACCAAGCCGCGCGCCAGCGTCTGCGTATCGCTGGGCAGTTGGGCGAGGATGTCGCTGTGCATGCCGAACGAGGATCGCGCACCTTTGCGCCCGGCGACCGCATCATGTTCCTCAAGAACGAGCGCGGCATGGGCGTGAAGAACGGATCGCTGGGTATCGTCCAGAGCGTCACCAGTGCTCGCATGGCAGTCATGCTGGACGATGGCCGCGCCATCGCCTTCGACCTCAAGGACTATGCCCAGCTTGATCATGGCTACGCCGCCACGATCCACAAGGCGCAGGGCGTCACCGTCGACCGAGTGCATGTGCTGGCTACGCCGGGGCTCGACCGCCACGCCGCCTATGTCGCGCTGTCGCGACATCGCGACCACGTCGACCTGCATTACGGTCGGGACGACTTCGCTGATCAGTCGAAGCTGGTGCGCACGCTATCGCGCGAGCGCAGCAAGGACATGGCGTCCGATTACACGCAGGATTTCGCGGCGAGCCGTCAGATCCGGCTGCCGCAGCCGCTCGTAGACAAGGCGAGGCCAACCCCGGCTCGCGATCCATTCGCCGGGCTCGATCTCCGGCCCGTCACGCCGCCGCCTGCGCGGAGCATGTTTGATGGGCTGGCACTCAGCCGGAAGTCGCCGACGCGCAGCGCCGAGCCGACCGGTTTGAACAATGCCGTGCAGCGGTTCGCGCGCGCGACCGCCGACATCATGCGAATGCGCAAGGATGGCTATAGCGAGCTGCCGCACCAGCGCATCGCCTATGACAAAGCGCGTGAAGCGCTCGATGCCGTGCGGCCAGACGCCGTGCGCGATCTACGCGCCGCGTTCGTTCGCGACATGGGTCTGATCGAAGAGGCAGGGCAGGGCCGAACGAGCGCCGCTATTCGCGCGATGAACCTGGAGGCTGAGCTGCGCGTCAGTCCGCAGCGCCGTGCGGACCGGTTCGTGGAAGACTGGCAGAAGCTCGCAAAGGCTCATCGCTCGCTTCGTCATGGCGGTGACCTGACTGGCGCTCGAGAAATCGGGCAGCAGATGACCGCTCTTGGCAAGAGCATGGAGCGTGACGCTCAGGCCGAGTCGCTGATCCGGAAGCGGCTTCCCGAGCTAGGAATCCAGGCACGCGAAGGGGCTTCGATATCCCACAGCATCCAGGACTGGCTCGGCCTCTCGCGTGGTCGCGGCTTGGGGAGATAGAACCTGCAACATGACACAGGACAGCGCCCTCCACCCCGACACGAACCTCGCCGCCCACGCCTTCGGCGAACTCCGTGGCGAGATCAGCCTGCTTCGCCGGGCCGTGGAACGCCTCACCGACGAGCGGACGTCGCAGCCCGATTACGCGCCAAGTCTGGAGGCGATCAGCAAGCGGCTGGAAGATGTCTGCGTCTGGGCAGAGCGCGTATCCGAGAAGCCGGCTTTGAAGCTAACCCCTTCAAGCCTGGCCAGCCAGATCATCGCGGCGGCCGAGGGCAGTCGAGCGGACGATCAGCGTCTGGTGAAGAATGCCGCCGCCGGCATGGAGGCAGCCACCGGCCGTATCGATGCGATGATCGCGCGCTCCCGCTCGGTCGCCCAGCAAAACCGCGAGTTGCTCAGGAACCGCGTCGCGTTTGCGGTTGCCGGCATGGTGACGTTCGCCATTCTGCCGGGTGCGGTCGCGCGATCATTGCCGGTGAGTTGGGCCGTGCCCGAGCGGATTGCAGCCCGCATGCTTGGGACCGACATGTGGGGCGCTGGGCAGCAGATGATGGGGAAGGCAGATCCCGTCCGGTGGGATCAGATCGTCAACCGCGCGCGCCGCAGTGACCAACCACCGAGGTTGCAGCCCAATACCCACCCATTGCGGGTCGTTCGCCGTTCGCGTCGCTGACCCTAACGCTGCAGCCCGATGAGGAGTGGCAGTAGGTGCAGAGTTGCCCATCCACACAATAGGCTTCCTCTCGTTTCCGGCGCTGTTTGAACTGCTCAGCATCGCAGGTCGCCGAAGCGATCCTTTTCGTCGGTGGAGGGGTCACTTGATCTTGATTAACCTGCGATCTCGACCGGCACGAACTCTGATTGGGAATTTAGACCACTTGAGAAGACCAGCGAGCCGCCTCGGCGAAACGTGATAGGGGAGGTGCGGCGTCTCGTTGGCGTACAGTTGGAGCAACATTTAGCGCTTCCAGCGCCGCATAATCGCCGATAGGCTCTACCAACTTTGAATGTCGCGTCGGACCAGAGGGATAGATTAGGCCATGCCCTTGTCGCCATAAGGCGAGACTGGGATCGGTTAGGCACGCGCCTGAAGTGTCTCGATCATGATGTGAAAACGGACTGCTCGCGCCTAACTCTGCGGCTCCACTATCCCGCACTTCGAGATGCGAGTGCCACGGTAGAGGAGCTGATCGAAGTCATAAGGCGGTTCATTCCGCACTTCTGTCTGCCAAGGCAGCAGATTGCGGAGCTCTACGCGAAGAAGGACGAGCTGGACGCCTTCGACTTTCACGCCGAGCTATCTGAGCTGAATGGCCGGGCGCTCGACCTCTTTATGCGGGCGCAGGATGCGACGGGCCGAAGCGGAGAGGCAGGAGAGCTGCTGCTGTACCTCCTCACTGAGTGGATACTGGAAGCTCCCCAGATCGTCGCGAAGATGAGCCTGAAGACGAACCGCGACATGCCGGTGCACGGTTCCGACGGCATCCACGTGAGATATGTGCCAGCGACAAGACAACTGCTGCTGTACACCGGAGAAGCAAAGATGCACGGCAGCGTCAGCGATGCGATCAGGGCGGCGATCGCATCGATCTCTGATGCTCTCACGCCTACGAAGATCAAGCACGAGATCTCTTTGGTGCGAAGAGATCTCGACCTGTCCGGTCTTCCGGGGCCTGCGCGGGACTTGCTCCTCGGCTACCTCAATCCCATGGACGAGCGTTCGAACCAGCGGGTCGATGCGATCACCTGTCTGCTCGGATTTGATTTCTCCGGCTATGCGGAACTGGGTGGCGTCGACGACGCTGAGGCAGCCTTCTGCGAACTGGCGACGCGACAGCTTCGGAAGGCGTCTGCGGCGTTCGCAAAGGCGTTGTCAGAGGCTGGCTTGTCGAACCAGACCGTCGAGCTGTTCCTCCTTCCGCTCCCCTCCGTCAAACAGTTCCGAAAGATATTTTTGGAAGCTCTGGGCCAGCGTCAGGCCTGATGCAGGAGCTCGCAGACACCGTATGGCGGGATCGCAGGTTTCACGACCTCGCAGAGCGTGCGCAGAGGGCTTTGGTGGCAAGGGAGGTCGGCGCCGATCGCGTGGACCATCCGTCCACCGAACAGCTTATGAAGTTGATGCAGGCAGCCGCAATCTTGGCCTGCTCCACTGATCCCAAGCACAGGCAGGTGGCTTTTCGCGCAGCCACAAGCAGCTATGAACTCGGCACCGCCGCCGAACTGCCCTTTGACCAGTCCTTGCGCGTCGTTCTCGCAAGACTTGGCAATTTCCCCTCGATGCGGACTCGGCCAGATGTGCACCTCGCCGGTCAGCTGTTGCCGATCAGCCTAGTCGCAGAGGAACTGTCGGCTGCCGATCTTCGAACGGTGCGCCTCGGCGGCGGGACGGCTATCCTGACCAACTTTCAGCACAGGTTTTGGACCCGGCTGAAGGAGCGACGCCGACTGGCGGTCACGGCGCCCACATCTGCGGGCAAGTCCTACGTCCTGCAGAACTTCCTGGCATCCTTGTTCGAAGATTCAGGACCGCGCACGGTCCTGTATCTGGTTCCGACACGAGCGCTGATTACGCAGGTGGCTGGCGCGATGCGAGAGGATTTGTTGGAGGCGGGGATAACCGGAGCCGGCGCTCCTCAAATCGCAACGGTTCCGGTTGAAGGCTCGCTGAAGCTTCCATCTCGGGCCATCTATGTTCTGACGCAGGAGCGCGCGCAAGTGATGCTTGCCGGCCACGCAGACTTCGTTGCCGACGTGGTAGTCATCGACGAGGCCCATGGCATCGCCGAGGGCGCGCGCGGGGTGAGATTACATGTTGCCTTGCAGGATCTCATTGCTCGCAATTCTGCGGTCCAGTTGATCTTCGCATGTCCCGGCGTGAGAAATCTCGAGGTCTTCGGACGCCTGCTGGGGCTCGACGACGTCGGTCGCATCCGATCCTACGAACCGACCGTTGCGCAGAACTTCGTAGTCGTGCGGATCGTCGAACCGAATGTCGGAAGGCTTTCGCTGCGATTGGCCGGCGACGCGGACAGCCTTGCTGCTATGGCCGAGATCCTTCTCAACCGCAGGACCGTAACCCGAATTGAGAAGTTGGCGAATGTGGCGCTCGGTCTTGGCGGCGGCGCTTCCAACCTCATTTACGCTAACGGTCCGGCGGACGCGGAAGCCGTCGCCTTGGAGCTCGCGAAGCACTTCCGAGATCGTGCGTTGACACCCGAGCGCGCGGAACTAGCGCGGGTGGCCGCTGAGTCCGTCCACCAAGACTACGTTCTCGTCGAATGCCTGAGGGCCGGGGTGGCGTTCCACTACTCGACGATGCCTACGCAGCTGCGCCTCGCGATCGAACGCGCTGTCGTGGCAGGCGAGATCGACTTCTTGGTCTGCACGAGCACTCTTCTGCAAGGTGTCAACCTTCCGGCACGCAACATCTTCATGTTCCGCCCGGATAAAGGGCAGCACTCTCCGCTTCAGGGTGTCGATTTCTGGAACCTAGCTGGTAGAGCGGGTCGACTGCTCAAGGAATTTCAGGGCAACATCTTTCTTATCGACTATGATGGGTGGCAACGTCAGCCATTGGAGCAGCCACGAGACGCGGAAATTATCCCGGCGGTCGATCAGGGTGTCCTCAGGACGGGAAAGCTGCTGCAGGTCATCAATCGACCACTTGGCGTGGCGCCCGATGAACCCGATCTCGAAGCTGTGTTCGTGAGGTTGCTGGGTGATTTGAGGGAAGGCTCACTCCCGGACATTCTCCGTCGGATCTCGCAAGACCATTCGGTGGACGAACAGCGGATGGATGCCGTGGCGCGGGCCTTGAGGACGGCGGCGAAGGTCGTGACGTTGCCGCAACACGTACTCCGGCGCAGCCCGGACATATCCGCCCACAAGCAGCAACTGCTCTATGATTCGTTCATGAAGCGGGCGTCGCGCTCGGAGTCCGCCGCGGCGGCTTTCATTCTTAGTAAGCCCGGCGAGCCCGGCGCTTACGACTCCTACGCCTCGGCTCTATATGCTTGCAACAGGCTCCTGCTCGGCCACTCGAGGAAGACCAAGCGACATCGCTTCCTTGCTCTCGTGGCGCTTTGGTGGATGGAGGGGCGACCGCTGCCGCGCATCGTCCAGAATCAGCTCAACAAGAACCCCCAGAAAGATCCCAGGCTCGTTGTTCGGCAGACGCTCGAACTCGTGGAGCGCGACGTCCGCTACCAGTGCGTAAGGCTGTTCGGATGCTATAATGCTGTTCTCACGCAGGTGCTGCAGGACCTTGACCTGACCGACCTTGCAAAGCGAATGCCGGAGGTGCCTCTATACTTGGAGCTTGGCGCAGCGGACCGAACGGCGATCAGCCTGATCTCGCTTGGCATCTCGCGCCCCACGGCAACACGTCTGGCCGCAGCGGCCCCCTCCCGAGATATGGAGATAGCAGAAGTCTTGCAGTGGCTATCCTCAGGACCTCCCGTGCTTTCCAAATTGTCGCCGACTTTCCTCGATGAAGTCCACGCTGTCCTGCATTCCGGAGGCGTGCTGCGCTGACCGCTTTCATGTTGCTTGGTTCTGCGAGTACTCCTGTCGCCGGCGTGCGCATACGCGACCTGCACGCCACCGACGATGACGCGATTGGGACCGCGACGCCTTCGGCATCAACGGCAACGCCCCGCATGATGCGGGCGGGCCTGCACTTCTCCAACGACTTGAGAAACTTAGGTTGGGCAGCCAGCTGTTCGATGGCTGCCTAGTGAAGGTCGGGGCGCGCCCTTCGCGCCGTGAAGCCCGAATGGGACACAAACAATTTCCGCCGAGGCCATAGGACATTCGCGACCGGGGCACCACTGTCCTAGTTCGTGATTACCGTTAGCCCTGAATGCCACTTAACGGTCACGTGCTACTTTATAGGCCATAAGCGACCGGTGCTACCGGACCCTAGCGTCTTGTAGCATAGGACACCAGCGTCCGTACGGTGTGCTTGATTTCTCTTGTGGGTGAGCGCATCTAGCGTCTCGAAAGGACGACACAATGAGTGCAGACACGACCGATACCGGCGCCAATGTCATCACCCTCGCAGACATCGCTGCGATGACCGGCAAGGCGGACACCCGGAAGGCATCCGAGAGAAAGTTCGGCAAGCCGGTGATGGACGTGGGCTTCTGTATCACCCCGTCGCTGCTGATGAAGGCACAGGCGCGGATCGGCCTCAACCCGGTGCAGTTCAATATCGTCATGCATCTTTTCGACCAGTGGTGGTCGGCTGACCGGCGGCCGTGGCCATCGAAGGCCACGCTGGCAGAGCGGATGGGCATGAGCGACCGGCAGATTCAACGCCAGATTGCGGAGATGGAGGGCGTGGGCCTCATCAAGCGGATCGGGCGGACCAGCCCCGGGAAGGGGAAGACGAGCAATGAGTATGACCTCACCGGCCTCGTCAACAAGATGAAGGAGCTGGAGCCAGAGTTCACCAAGGCGAAGGAGGAGGCCAAGGCGAAGAGCAAGGCTCTATCGCTCCCGAAGCACAAACAATCAGCTTAGGTCCTACGGTGCCGCCCGACGCCTGTCGGCCGTCCCCACCTTGTACAGCGGACAACAGCCCGCCGCGGCGGGAGAGGTTTCCAAGGAGGACCAAGGGGCGGCCCGTGGAGCGCGATCCACGGGCCGTCTTAATTCCATGTCTTAGTTAGGGCAAAGAGGGTCTGATGGCATTCGAAGCTGCCACTATTCAGTATCTAGAAGACGCGCTGAGCGAAGCGTTTAAGTATCACGCGAAGCTCGACGCCTTCCTCAAACGCAGCGGAGTCTCACCCGCACTCCTCGCCGAGGTGCGCGAAAAGGCCGAAGTGCGCTCCGCGGGTCGCTTCGACAAGGCGCCCAAGCGCTTCGTTGCCCAAATTGCGCTGGAAGAGCTCGCCTCGCTCGGCGACGAGGGCGATCGCATCATCGCAGCGATGGTGACCGGGCTGACCCAGATGACGCTGCCCGATGCCACTGAGAAGGCTAAGTCAGCGATCGAGGCGCTGCAGTCGAAGATCAAGACTGACCGCGAGATAAAAGCGGAAAACCGCGCCGAAGCCGAACGTGCCGCTGCGGATGCCAGGCGCGCCGGCGAACGGGCGAAGGAAGCGGCTCGCGCCGCACGCACGAACCGACGCGATGGGCTGCGTGACCGCTTCCTCGGCCTGATGGAGGAAGCCAACGTGCACGGGCGGGGCTACTTGTTCGAGACCTTCCTCAACGATCTATTCGAGCTAGAGGAGCTCGATCCGCGCCGCTCGTTCAGGAATGTGGGTGAGCAAATAGACGGTTCATTTGTCTGGCGGGGTCGCGCCAACCTCGTTGAGGCGAAATGGACGAAGGCGCCGGTCGCTGGCGCGGAATTCAGCTCGCTCATTTTCAAGCTCGACGGCAAGACTGCGGACACGCGCGGGCTGTTCGTATCGGTAAACGGCTATTCAGCCGACGCTATTAAGGCACTCAATGGTAAGGGTGCGTTGAAGTTCGTCTGCCTCGACGGCAGCCACCTAATGCGTGCGCTGATGAGCGAAGAGGGACTGGTCCCAGTCCTTGAACGCATTTGGCGACACGCCGACGAAACCGGGGAAGCCTATCTTCCCGCTTCGAAGCTGTAGTGCGCTGGTTCGATTGGCAGTTTTGGTCAGAACAAGCATCGTAGCGGCGCCCTTCATCTCCGCGCTCCTGCTTCCCCCATCTCGACTGTTCTGAGCGATGCCGCTGACAGCGATCCGCCTGATCCTCGCCAAAGAGGAGGCGTCTAGCCGACCTGAGGCTGAGTTGCATCGCTTTGAAAGCTAGGTTCGCTCGCGACAGGCCCGCGCGGAAGCGCCCAAGCTCACCTCCGTTATCGGCATTATCTGCGCCGAGATCCCGGCGAAATTTCGAGTGTGGCTGACGCTTCGATCGTCCCCTGCCTAGAGCGTATCTCGCGCAGCCTTATATCAGTCCACCAGATCGAACGGTTCGGGCCCGCCTGACCAAAGCGAAAAGAGTTTGCGATTGCCCCAGAAGGTGTACCGGCCGTCCGCGCGCCGCTCCTTGAAAGCGAGGAACCGCTCCGTCTCGAGCAGGTGAACCGGACCGCCGATGTCGGGCATCTCGGTCCCGCGCTGTCCATCGCCCGAAACCTTACGCGCACCGATCGGCCGCAGGATGACCTCATGCGGGAAATCCGCCTCGATTAGGCAGAAGGAGTTTATGATAACGTCATAGCCATGGTGGGCGACGACGATCCTGCCGGTCAGCTCAGTCTTGGCGGCATTGCGCAGGATCGGCGGCAGGGGCTGCTCGCCAGTCGCGAAATAGGCGCTCAGCTGCTTGGAAATCTCGTCGCACCATCCCCGGAACTCAGGCGGACCGGCCAATTGGACGGACGGTAGGTCGAGCCTTCCCTGCGTCGCCGCGGCGAAGTTGCGCGCCCGTGGCTGATACCGCGACGTTGTAGCGAAAAGTGCATGAGGCGCATGTTCGAGCTGCGCGGTCATGGCGAGGGCTGCCACCGCGTCGAACCCGATCGGCTGGCTGGCGTAGCGCTTGGCCTGGACGATGGTCACGATCTCGGGGATCGCGTCGCTCTGATAGAGGCGTATATCGACGCCGCCATCATGCGATCCCGGCCCCAGTTCGGTGCGGAACCCCTGATTGCGGAAGACGGAGTCGAGAAACTCCTCGAACCGCCTCCAGTGCAGCCGCTTGAGAGCTTCCGAGTCCTCCGCGAAATGCGCGAACACCTCGGCGTGAAGATCGTAGAGACGCTTGTCCGCAAGCTGCTGGATCCATTGCCAGCGATGCAGCTTCAGATAGTCACGCCGCCGCGCCTCCGTCGCCGGAAACAACGACAGGCTCACATGATCCTCGCACTCATATTCGAAGCCGCAACCCTCGACGAGGAGACGGAATTCCTCCTCTAGGTCGACCCCATCCGCGTCATAGTCGCCTGCAAAGACCCGGTTGAGCGGCCCCTCGTACCAAAGGCGCAGCGTCTCAAACTCGCGCGGCGCCTCGTTGCGATGCTCGAACGGGATGCTGAACCCGGAATCGAACCAGAGGTCGTGGCTCTGCGCCCATCCTTCGATGCGCGATTGTAGCCCCGCGAGCTCGGCCAAAAGGCCCGCTTCCCTGAGCAAGGGATCGGCCGCGTCCGGGGCAGGCCCTTCCCCGATGGTCACAGGGCGAACGCTGCCTGCCCGGACGGTTCGCCCGGCGGCGGATAGACGCGAGTCACCGGCAGGCTGTCCTTGAGAAGGTATCGCAGCTCTTCGCTCGCCGGAATCGTGCGATCGAGCCACTCCACCCATGAATCGCGGGTGAGCGGGATGATCTGACGATGACTATAGTTCTAACGGTTATGCTCCTTCCCGACGAGCTCCCTCAGGTACACTGCCGCTTCATCGTGACAGAAGGCGGTGCGTCTTCATTACCACAGTCGGCAAAGAACTGAGTGCGTTTTGGACGAGCTCTAAGAGCCGATCCAAGACTGCGAGGATTCCGGCTGTGCTCACCGCTTCTGGGAGAACTGGCGGATGTACCGACGGTCCGATATTGATGCTGTGGACGGCTCTCCACCCCCGGCGGAGTCGGACCTAGTCTGCTCCGCTCATGATGGAGGAGAAGGACCATGGCGGATGTTCGTGTCATCGGGTTGGATATCGCGAAGTCGGTTTTTCA
>Ga0247823_10002594_pt1 | contig 14849 bp, 16 predicted proteins | sample 13C_PalmiticAcid_2_FD_192426 | JGI IMG/M metagenome (GOLD analysis project Ga0247823, IMG submission 192426) | Soil microbial communities from agricultural site in Penn Yan, New York, United States - 13C_PalmiticAcid_Day30 | ecosystem: Environmental > Terrestrial > Soil > Agricultural land...
GAAACAGGCGCTTTCGCAAATGGAAGGCAGTCTTTCCAAGCTTTACGATGAATGGGCCCAGCGCCTTGTGCGTTCTCTCGCGCACCTTGAGGCGGATCTAGATTTCCCCGATGAAGATTTGCCCGAAGGTGTTGCTCATGCGGTTACACCTGTTTTGCAGACCTTTATCAAAGACCTTGATGAGCATCTAAATGACAACCGTCGCGGTGAAAGATTGCGTGACGGTATTCACGTTGCGGTAATCGGTGCGCCAAATGCCGGTAAATCATCACTGGTGAATGCTTTGGCGCAACGCGATGTGGCGATTGTGTCGGAACATGCGGGTACAACACGCGATATCATCGAGGCGCATTTGAATGTCGGCGGGTTCCCGGTGATCCTTTCTGATACGGCCGGGTTACGTCCTGACCAGATTGGTACGCAGGGACAAGATAGTATCGAAGGCGAAGGTATTCGCCGCGCGCTGCAACGTGCTGAAAGTGCCGATATACGTGTGCTTGTGTTTGATGCATCGTTATTGCCGGAACTTGATCAGCACACCACCAAGCTTATTCGTGAGAATACGATCATCGTCTTTAATAAGGCCGATCAGTATAAGGGCGATATACCATCTGTAATGTGCCATGTACCTGTCGTTATCTCTGTGAAGGACGATAAAGGCATCGACCAACTGACCCATGCGTTGCTGGTGATGATCCGCGAGATGATCGGTACACGTGAAACGCCGTCACTGACACGTGAGCGCCACCGCACAGCCTTGCAAGAATGCAAAACGTCATTGCTACGAGCACTGAATGCACCGTTGCCGGAATTAATGGCTGAGGATGTTCGTCTGGCGATGAGGGCGCTGGGCCGGATTACAGGCCGCGTAGACGTCGAGGATTTACTCGACGTCATATTCCGTGATTTTTGTATCGGTAAGTGAAGTCTATTCGACCTTTGGTGAGCGCGGGAATACCAACGCGACCATTTGATCCAGCAATGCTGATGCTTCTTCTTTGCGGGCACCGTTAACGGCGTCCACAAAGCTGCTGCGCAATTGGCGTTGTGCCGCTTCTGCTGAAACATTCATCTCGCCCAGCAGTTCAACCACATCGTCGCGGTTTGCCCTGATGGCGCAACGGTAAGCATCATCACGCGCACCCAGAACAATTTCATCAGCCACGATGGCAAGTTTCAGCACGCCCAGATGTCCACCCTTTGCAGCATTCTGTACGGCGGCATTGAAGTCATAAGCGACATCAGCGCCATCGCACAGTAAAGCGCGGGCTTTTACAACGTCATTACCAAGGGCTGGATCAGCCAGCGCTTCAGATGCTTGCGCGTTCATTATGGCTGTATTTGGGGAGCATTTTTTGCTGCCGCTTCAGCCGCTGCTTTGCGTTGTGCGGCAACATAACGGTCGCTGTCGGTAATGCAGGGGACGCCACCGCCCGCTTTCAGGACGCGATCTCTTGTTTCCTGAGAGGCATTCAGCCAGAAAACAGCGTCTTCATTAATGGATGCTACGGCGAAAGGACGTGATGGAGTGGTCATGAGCAGGCTCCTTTTCATTTGAAATCATGAAAACCGGGCAAGATATACTCTAATAAATATGGAAAAGCAAGTTTTTAGGTTTTACGGCCTTGGTGCTGTCGGGCCCGGGGATGTTTCAGGGGTAATGGTATCGCGGACAAATCCCTCACCTTCCCAAGCCTTCATCATGCTCTGCATTTTAGAAAGCGTGATTTCAGGCTCGTATTTATTACCGTCGGTAGCCCAACTTGAGCTTTCGGGCGTTGCGCTCAATTCATCCTGAAAATCGGTACGGGTATAGGAATGGATCATGTAGCGACCATGACCAGTGGGTTCGGCGCTGACCTGACGGGTTTCAAGCAATGGGCGCTGGAATTTAACAAAACCCCCGTCATCCACGTGAACGGGTTGCTTGACCAGTCGCACATAAGCGGGTCCCGTTAGTTTACGGAGAGGTGCTTCTAAGCTTGCGGCAGAAAAAGCATCTGCGCTTGTTTTGGGGAGTCCCATTTGATCCAGCCTGTTTTCTCATTTTTATAATTATGAGAACAGCTAAGCACGGATGTTTTTGTGCTGTCAAATAATGCTGATTTCTAGAGCGCCGGGGGCTGTGGGCGTGCGACCGGTTTCGTTGTCGTGGGGTCGTCTTCGGGGCTGAAGACCACGGCATAAAGCATCGCATCTTTTACGCTGTGACGGATGTTTTCACTACCGAGTGTGTAGACCAGCATCATCGGTTCTTGCCACAAATCATGGTCCTTATTTTTTGTGATGCCCGGATGGGCAGATTCAAGTTGTTCGCGTAAACAGCCGATAAAACGATCTTGTACCATGCGAATTACTGAATCATTTGAATCACTTACCGAAGCAGGCACAATGTTGCGAAAGCCATTCCCAATGGCATCTTTGATCTGCTTTCGATCATCTAATCTTGCGCGCAAACGCGACATGAAAAGCTCTGCTTCAGCATCCTGGGTCTTGCTTGATAGAGGAAAGGGTTCAACGGGTGGGGCGTTAAATTCTTCACGCAATTTTGGAGTCTGATTGGGGTCCAGGGCGGCGCATGCTTTGTGTTCATCAAAGCAAAGTTCGAAGGCGGTCTGAACGGACTTTCTCGTGATCGCAATATCGGCGGCATTCAGCGAGCCCAGAATTGTGAAATAGAGTTGCCGCACAAAATGAATATCCGGGGCCTGTTTGATCGGTAGATCGTTGCCAGTTGCAATCGCCTTGCGGACGGCCTTTTCACAGGCAGCCTGTTTTCTGACTAGATCGGCTCCAAAACCACTGAGGTCATCGTCGTACATATCGGCTTCACTCATAGGAACAGTATGATGTTTTTCATATCAAAATTCTGTTAACCGCTTCACACTTTATGTTAACTTTTTGTTTATAAATGTGGAATTTATCCACAGGTTCAGGTTATAAAGGCGGCCTTATGAATCTTGATCCCAGCACAGTTTTTGACGTGATTGTTGTCGGCGGCGGCCATGCCGGTTGCGAGGCCGCAGCGGCGTCAGCCCGTATGGGCGCAAAAACGGCACTTTTGACCCATAAATTCGAAACCATCGGGGCTATGTCCTGTAACCCGGCAATTGGCGGTCTGGGCAAGGGCCATCTGGTGCGCGAGATTGACGCGCTTGATGGAATCATGGGCCGGGTCATCGATCAGGCCGGAATCCAGTTCCGGATGCTGAATGCTTCCAAGGGCCCTGCTGTGCGCGGTCCCCGGGCGCAGGCCGATCGCAAGCTCTATAAGCAGGCCATGCAGGCCATGCTGTCTGACTACCCCAACCTGACCATTGTTGTCGGGGCGGCAGATGATTTGATCCTGAATGCTTCACGTGAAATCTCTGGTTTGCGGACCTTGGACGGGCGGGAGTTTTCCTGCCGTTCCGTGGTGCTGACAACCGGTACTTTCCTACGGGGCCTGATTCACCGTGGCGAAGAACGTATCCCGGCAGGCCGTGTGGGCGAGCAACCCACGGTCGGATTGGCTGAAACCCTTGAAAAATTGCAATTCCCGCTGGGGCGCCTGAAAACAGGCACTCCGGCACGTCTTGATGGCCGGACCATTAACTGGGGTGTCCTTGAGGAACAGGCCGGGGATAATCCGCCACAGCCGTTCTCCTTCATGAATACAGAAATCACCGTTCCCCAGATTTCCTGCTTTATCACCCATACCAGCCAAAAAACCCATGACATCATCCGGGCGAACCTTCACCGGGCGCCGATGTATTCCGGGGCGATCAAGGGCACAGGCCCCCGCTATTGCCCGTCCATCGAGGACAAGGTCGTCCGCTTTGCCGATAAAGAGCGCCACCAGATTTTCCTTGAGCCGGAGGGCTTGGATGACCATACCGTATATCCGAACGGGATCTCGAATGCCCTGCCGATTGAAGTGCAGGCTGAACTATTAAAGTCCATTCCGGGCCTTGAGAATACAGCGGTTTTTGAATGGGCTTACGCTATTGAATACGACTATTGCGATCCGCGCGACCTCAAAAATACCCTTGAATCTCGCCGTTTACCGGGGCTTTTCCTGGCTGGCCAGATCAATGGCACGACAGGTTATGAGGAGGCTGCGGCCCAAGGCCTTATGGCTGGTTTGAATGCGGCTTTACTGGCGGAGGGCGCTGGGCGCACCTTTGTTCTGGACCGTGCAGATGCCTATATCGGGGTGCTGGTGGATGACCTGATTTCCCGCGGTGCCCCTGAACCATATCGCATGTTTACCAGCCGTGCCGAGTATCGTTTGCGCCTTCGTGCGGACAACGCAGATCAGCGTTTAACGGACCTGGGAATGGGGCTGGGTTGCGTCTCTGTTTCACGTGAAACATCGTGGCTGAGAAAAAGAAGCGATCTAGAGGCTGCCTATGCCCTTGCAAAGGGCCTTGTAGCAACACCCAATGTTCTGGCTGAATCTGGAGTTCAGGTAAACATGGACGGTCAGCGCCGGAGCGCCTTTGACCTTATTGGTTACGCCCATGTAGGTTGGGAGGGCGCTGCCAAAGTCTGGCCGGAACTGAATAGCCTTTCCCCCGCCGTCATTGAGCAATTGAAGATTGATGCTCTTTATAGTGGCTATCTGGATCGTCAGGATATCGATGTTGAGGCCTTCCGTAAGGATGAGGCGCTGGTGCTGCCGGAGGGTATTGATTATGCCGCTATAGGCAGTCTTTCGACGGAAATCCGTGTGAAGCTTGATAAGGCACGTCCAGCCACGCTGGGGGCTGCCGCCCGTATCCCGGGCGTAACGCCAGCGGCGATTATCGCCCTTTTGCGCTTCGTGAAGCGTAGGGATCCCCGTAAGCAGGATGTGTCTGATGCCGCATGATGTTTCACGTGAATCATTCGCGCGTGGAACAGGGATTGACAATGTTTCACGTGAATCATTGGAGAAATTGGCTCAATACCGCTCTTTATTGGAGAAGTGGCAGAAGGCTGTAAACCTTGTCAGCCCTTCTACGCTCCCAGATGCCTGGCGTCGGCATATTCTGGATTCCGCTCAGTTAGGCCCTTTGTTGGATATTGGTGAGATATTGGCCGCCCGCCAGCGCCGCGCTGCGGCCAGCCCAGTCTGCTATGAGGGTGGCGAGCCTGAAATTGAAAAGGTTGTGCTGTTCGACTTTGGCAGCGGTGCCGGATTTCCGGGGCTAGTTCTGGCGATGCTGTATCCCGAGCAGTTATCGGTTCATCTGATAGAATCCGACCAAAAGAAGTGTTCTTTCATGGCCGCTGTTTCACGTGAAACAAATACGAGCGTATCGATTCACAATGTTCGGATTGAATCGCTGAAAACGGATGCTGTGCCCGATATCATTTCAGCGCGCGCCCTTGCTGATTTAAGTCTGCTTTTAGAGTATGCTGAACCGTGGGCACAAAAGAATCCTGATCTGCTTCTGTTGCTGCCCAAAGGTGAAAACTTCGCCGCTGAGGTTGAAAAGGCTGGTCCGGGACGTTTTGCACAGTGTGAAGAATTCACCAGTAAAACCGATGAAAAGGCCAGAATTCTGCGGATTTCAGGCCTGAAATAGGCTGTGCGTAAAGAAATGATTATTTCGACTCATTTTCTTGCCGGAACGAGTCGTATTAGATAGAAGTAGAGCTATGACAGAGAATCTCCCCGCAGTAATGAACGTTCCCCGCATTCTGGCTGTTTGTAACCAGAAGGGCGGCGTTGGCAAAACCACGACCGCTGTAAACCTGGCGACGGCTTTAAGTGCTGTCGGCAGACGGGTTCTGCTTGTCGATTTGGACTCTCAGGGCAACGCGACCACAGGTCTGGGCATCAAGCGCTCCAGCATCGTAAAAAGCACCTATGATGTGTTGTTTCACGAAGCGCCTATTCATGAAATCGTTATGGAAACGAAGGTGCCGCGTCTTCATGTGGCCCCATCAACTATTCACCTCTCCGGCGCTGAAATTGAGCTCGTGACCGTTGATCGTCGTGAGTATCGTCTGCGCGAAATGCTCCGTGTGCCCCTTCCTTATGATTACGTGATCATGGATTGTCCTCCGGCACTCAATCTTTTGACTCTGAATGCACTCGTCGCTGCTGATGCGATCGTGGTGCCTCTGCAATGTGAATTTTATGCTCTGGAAGGTTTGGCGCACCTTCTCAAAACCATCGAGCGCGTGCGTAAAAGTTTCAACCCGGCACTCGACATTCATGGCGTCGTTTTGACCATGTATGACAAAAGAAACAAGCTGTCTGTGATGGTTGAAGAAGACGTACGGAGCTTCCTTGGCGACAAGGTTTACAAGACCATGATTCCGCGCAATGTACGTGTGTCAGAAGCCCCGAGTTTCGGGCTTCCTGCTATTGTGTACGATATGGGCTGTCCCGGCTCTGCTGCATACATACGGTTGGCCAGTGAAGTGATGAAACGCGAGAAAATTCTACTCGCGGCGAACGGCACTACCGAACCCTCAAAAGACTCCCCTAAAGAACAAGTGGCTTAATAGAAATGAGCGATGACATGACAATCAATACAGCAAAAAGACAACGTGGCCTCGGTCGTGGCCTAAATGCCCTGTTCGAAGATGATGAAGTCACATTCGCGACACAAGGGCATGGCAACCCGATCCCGGAAATTCCGGTCCCGGCGGCGCAGAATGGCAACGCTATCTCGGCTTATACCCCGGCAGCGTCTTCGTCCGCAGCCAATACAGGCCCACGCCGTACACTCGGGATTGATCTTTTGCAGCCAAGCCCGTTCCAGCCACGTCAGTATATGGATGAAAATGCACTGGCCGAGTTGGCGCAGTCTGTTGCCGTTCACGGCGTTTTGCAGCCTATTCTGGTGCGTCAGGTGCCGGGCCAGACAAACAAGTGGGAAATCATCGCCGGTGAACGCCGCTGGCGCGCCGCGCAGCGTGCGAAGCTGCATGAGGTTCCGGTTGTTATCCGTGAATTCGATGATGAAACAGCCGCTGAAATCGCGCTGATTGAAAACCTGCAACGTGCTGATCTGAACGCACTTGAGGAAGCACAAGGCATCAAGAAGCTGATGGATGATTACGGTCATACACAAGAGAAGCTTGCTGCTGTATTGGGTAAAAGCCGTAGCTACGTTGCGAACATGACACGTCTGTTGTCATTGCCGACAGCTGTGCACGTGATGATGCATGAAGGGAAGTTATCGGCAGGACACGCGAAGATCCTCGTCAATGCCGCACGTCCTGAAGAGCTCGCACGTCGCATCGTCGCAGAAGGTTTGAGTGTTCGTGAAGCCGAGAAGATGACTGCATCAGAAGAGAAAGCGAAACCAACAAAAGCAACAGCAGCGCGTGCTGCCGTAGCCAAAGATGTAAATGTTGTCGCACTTGAAAAAGATCTCACCGACAAACTTGGTTTGAAAGTTGTGATTGATCTCAAGAAAAACGGTCATGGCGCTGTGCGCGTGGAATACAAATCTCTTGATCAGCTGGATGACATCATTCGCCGCATGACAAACTAATCCCTGTCAGCTTACATCTTCTTCTTGTCTGGCGCGGGTGCCGGCGGGAAGTTGTAAGATGCGGTTAGCAATTCCTGTTTGAAATCGGAACGGTCATGCGTCAGGTATAGTCCCTGCACGGCGTCGCCTACATATGATAAAAGATAGGCCTCATCAGCGTTTTTCACACGTTCGAGAACGATGAAAGCGCGCGGCACAACGGTGCGGATTTTTTCAATCAGGCCTGCGAGATCATAACGATCATTGAACTTCAGGGAGTCTTCAACGGTCTCGCCGTCAATCTTCACGAAATCAATAATGTCTTTGAGGTTATCAAGGCGCTCCCAATCGGTGCTCTCGATCTCTGCATGTTCAGCTTCCAGCCTGCGGCGATCATGATAAAAATCATCGACAGCAAAGCGGCAGCCGAATTCCTTTTTCATCTCGAGCAGAACTTCGCGGCACGGATTACTCGCGAGGTCATCTTCCAAAACCTCGAATGTGAGTTGTCCCTGAATTTTATCTTTCGGGAATTGCTCGCGTAACATTTGCGCGATACCTACCCAGAAATCAGGCGACGCCATATTGCGTGCCGAGGTGTTGATGGAAACGGGGAGCTGATTTTTTCTGATCGCTTGTTCTGTTGCCGCCAGTATCAAAGCCTTATCAAGAAGGTTCTGCAGGCCTAATTCACCTATCAATGTGATCGGGGCCAATGGCTTTATAAGTTTGTTATCTATCGTGCGTGCGCGCAAGAGAAGTTCTGATGGGAAATGCTGAGAGCCGTCTGTGTCGCGGGCGTCGTGCCAGATTTCAGGCTCAAACTCGAAACGTTTTTCGCGCAAAGCCTCCAGTAATGTCAGGGCCTGTTCGTTCTTGTCATCGGGGGTTGCATCAGACGCAGTTTTGTACCCCATCCGCAGTGTGATGGTGTCGATAAGGCTTTTGAATAGAGCGTCTTGCTGCGGCGTCATAGTCTCAAAATATCAGAAAAACTGTGAATAATCGTTGAATCCAGCCCTAAACCGGATGTCTCTGTCAGCATATAGGGCAATATGCCCCCATGACACGAAATATTTTAATGCTTGGTGCGGTGCTGCTGCTGGCGGCCTGTGGTTTCTCCCCCTTGTACGGCAAGCATAGCGCCGGTGCGGATCAAAGTGTGCGTGCGGAAATGGGGCGCATATATATCGCCAATATTGCTGATCAATCGGGTCAGTATTTGCGCAATGCGTTGATGGACCGTTTCTATAGCACCGGACGCCCGGGCGCGAACGCCCCTTATACCCTCTCTATTGCCACGATCAGCGAGAGCCGCAGCGAACTCGATATTACCAAGACATCCGATAGTACGCGCGCGCAGCTTTATATCACCACGTCGATGGTGCTCAGTAATCAAGATGGTGAGGAACTGGTGAAGCGTAGTCTGACAGCTGTCACCAGCTATAATATTTTGGATAGCCAGTTCACCACCCGGGTGGCCGAGGACGCGGCCCGCCGTCAGGCGCTTGATGATGTCGCCCGACAGATCGAGACCCATCTGCTGCTTTATTTCAATCATAAGTAAGTCTATTATTTGACATAATCTATGCCCCTGTGATAGTTTGGCTGTCTCAGGGGCTTGGCTATGCCTGTACCTGACCGCTTGAATTATTACTGCGGGGCACAATTTTCGTTGACTTAGGATGCTGGTACAGGTTACGACAATCATATGAGAAGTTTCATCGCCAACATTATGATGATTATTACCACCGGCAGGGCCTGATATCCCTGCCCTCCAGGTGGATGTGGCGCACATATAACTTTTTCTTTCCTGCGCATCCCAGAAGTTTACCGAAATTTATACCGGCCTCTAAGGGATGCTTGCCATGAAATTTACTGTCGTCAGCCTGTTCAATCATAAATCATTCGGCCTTGATGAGCCGCATTATGCCGTTGTGGCTCATGTGCCTGATGACCTTGGCGGCGGCCAAAAGGTTCTAGATCTGGTTGCCTTCAGCCAAAACCGTGATGCGGAAGAACTTACTGCGGGTTTTGAGGAGGCGTCTCAGTCCATGCCCTACCGTGCGCGCAAAGACGGCGGCGGCGAAATCGACTTTCTGGCCAAGGATTACCAGGGCGCGATCTTTAAGCAGAACACAGCATATGTTCCTGCCAAGCCTCTCGTCGGTGCCGACTTCCCCGAAAGCTATATGGGTTGGCTCCGCTGGCGTGCCCGCATGAAACTATGGCTTGGCGACAGGGATATGCCGGTGGTTAGTGAAAGTCTTGAGGCGCGCGTGCTGGAAACCTTATCTCCGCAACTTAAAGGCCCTTTAGTGCCGCCTGTAAACGGTTTTGCCGTATTTCATGCTGCCGCTAATAATAAGGCCGCACACGTGGCTGGTTATACCAAGCCTACTGAAGAGGTTGTGGCTCCACTCTTGACCCCAAGGCCTGCTCCCCTATGATGCGGGTATGAAACTCCCGTTCAAGCAGATTGAACCTTTCGTCAAAAATCCTGACGCAAAGGCCCGCGTTATTCTGATCTATGGCCCTGAATCCGGCCTGATGAAAGAACGTAGCGGCATCATCGGCAAATCGGTTGTGGCCGATCTCAATGATCCTTTTAATGCCGTCACATTATCCGCTGACAAACTGATCGAAGATCCTGCCCGCCTGATGGATGAAGCTATGGCGATGTCGATGCTGGGTGGCGCGCGTCTTATACGCATTGAGGATGCAGGTGATACATTGTCACCCTTACTCAAAGAATATCTGCAGAACCCCAGCGCGCAGAACCTTGTGATTGTCGAGGCGGGTGAGCTTGGTACCAAATCACCTTTGCGGGCCATGATCGAAAAAGCCGACAATGCAGCGGCCCTGCCCTGTTATGTGGAAGATGAACGCGATCTGACAGGTATTATTCGTGAAACATTAAAAGAGAACGGCCTGAGCATCGATCAGGACGCGCTGGGTTTGTTGGCCTCTGCCCTTGTGGGTGATCGTCTGCGGGCGCGCAATGAACTTGATAAACTCATCATCTATAAGGGTGCCGAGAAAACATCTGTGACGCTTGATGATGTGCAGGAATGTGTCGGTGGTGCCGGGGCGCAGACACTCGATAAATTTGTTTACAGTGTTACGGGTTCAAAGCCTGATATCGCGCTCAGTTCATTCCAATTGCTGGCGCAAGAAGGCGTGCCGTTGATTGTGATCCTGCGGTCACTGCAAAGTCACTTCCGCCGCCTGCATGTTGTGAAAGCACGCGTAGAGCGTGGCGAGTCGATTGAGATTGTGATGAAGTCTTTGCAGCCGCCTGTGTTCTGGAAGCAAGAAGATATGTTCAAGTCACAAATACGTTCATGGTCCCTGCACGGACTTGCACGCACGCTGCAGAAAATTTCTGAGCTTGAGGCTAACTGCAAAAAAACAGGCGTGCCGGATGAAACTCTGACAGCGCAAGCCCTGCTCTCCATCAGCCGCCGCGCTGCCTAGAAAATATCCGCAAATAAAAACCCCGGCACATGACCGGGGTTTTCTTATTCTATTGCCTATTCCTAATCGTCAGCGCGGTTCATCTGATCAACACGCATTTGACGGGCGCGGGTCAGGATCGCTTCTTCCAGTTGGCGGGCCGTTGTGTCGGTTGCTGTGGAATCTTTCCAGTTGCCACCTTTGAGGTTCTGACGGAACACCTTGACGGATACGCCATCGGAACGCAGTTGTTTATCCAGAATGAATACGTTCAGCTTGAAACGCTCGTTCGGTGTTTCCGGCGGTGTGTACCAATCGGTGATGATGGTGCCGCCAAACGGATCAGCGCTGGCGAGCGGCATAAAGGAAATTGTGTCGAGTGAGGCGCGCCATAGATAGCTGTTTACGCCGATGCCTGAGCCGGAGTCATCATTGGCACGACCCATGTTGAGCAAGCCGCCAGAGCCAAACACGCTGGGGTCTTCATTATAGATATCGTTTTCGTTGGCTTGCGCTGAACGCTGCGAGCCTGTCGGATATTTAGCTTCGCCTTGGGGCAGGGCGCTGCACGATGCCAGATAGAAACATGTCATCACGAGAACAAAAGCCCAGAAAAGCTTTTCGCAGTTATTATAAAGTGCGCTGCGGTCCATCAAAGAAAACTCCGTACATATATATAAGAGAGATGGGGTTTAAATAGCACACGGTGCGTGTGGCCTCAAGGCGGGGCTTTCATATATCCGGATATCAAATGTATACCCTGAAAATGGGGTGACTCTGAAATATCACATGTTTTCTATAATAATTCGATTCGCGGTGTTCCAATATTAAACGGCGGAAATCTGCGGTTTTATGACTCATAAATAAATTATTCCCATAATATATCGTTGCAAATCTGCAACGCTGACTCAGAAAATGTGATGTTTTTGTATCGAGGTGCTTGAGAAGGGGTGCTCTTGGTGTCAAACATACCCCTGTCATTCTTCGCAAGGGGATGATTCTCTCTGGGTTCACCCGAACCTTTGTTCAACATTAAACCAAATCAGTCTTTATGACTGGAAGGATTTAAAACTATGAAAAAACTGCTTAGCACAGCCGCACTGGCTGGCCTCCTCGCAGTAGCTGCTGCCCCAGCTATGGCGCAAGGCGATCAAAGCGCTCTGAAACTGGACCTCGGTGGTTACTTCCGTGGTTACGTTACATACGCTTCTCAAGATACAGGCACAGGTCTGGAAGAGCGTAATGTAGACATTCTGCGCGATACAGAAGTTCACTTCACAGGTGAAACAACACTGGATAACGGTCTGACAGTCGGTGTACACATCGAAGCGACAACCGATCTGGGCGATGGTTTCACAGTTGACGAATCTTACATGTACACCTCAGGTTCTTGGGGCCGTGTAAACTTCGGTGCTGAAGATGGCGCTGCTTACCTGCTGCAGGTTGCTGCTCCTTCTGCTGACAGCAACGTTGACGGTATCCGTCAGTACATCAATGGCGTGAACTACGCTATTGCTCCTAACTTCGCTGTTGCTCCAGTAGCTAACTTCACAACACTGAACACAGTTGAGTGGGATTACGCTCAAGACGTTACAGCTTCTTCAGACAAGATCACCTACCTGTCACCAGTATTCAATGGTTTCCAGGCTGGCGTTTCTTACACACCTGACGTAGGCGCAACAGCTTTCGCTGGTAACCAAGAAGCTAACAACGCTTCACGTGGTCTGGCTGGCGTTTCAGCTGACGACGTAGACGGTGCTTATGGTGCTGCTTGGGAAGCTGCTGCTCGTTATGAAGGCCAATTTGATCAAATCGGTCTGACACTGGGCGCTGGTTATACCCGCGTTGATCTGGAAGAAGACGGCGCAGCTGCTACAGCTGCTGGCGAAGATGATCTGACAGCATGGAACGTTGGTGGTGCAGTAACATGGGGCGGCTTCGGCGTTGGTCTCGTGTACACTGAGAACGACAACGGTCAGGACAGCGCTGGTGCTAACACAGACAACGACGCAGAGATCTGGGTACTGGGTGCTGATTACACAACCGGTCCTTGGAAAGTTGGCGCTTCATGGTACAACCGTGACGACGAAAACTTCGCTGGTACAGCTGAACTGGAAACAGATCGTTACTCAGGTGGTGTTTCTTACACCTACGGTCCTGGTATGACATTCCGTGGTTCTGTGCACTATGTTGAGCACGACCTGAACAGCCGCGACATGGATGCAACAACATTCCTGCTCGGTTCACAAGTTAACTTCTAATCTTCGGATAGAAGTCTGATTTAAGGAGAGGGGGGAGAAATCCCCCCTCTTTCTTTTTGTCTGTAAACGGGGCACATTCGGCACCATGAACGATGTATCTGAAAACCTGAAAGATGTACGCGCCCGCATGATCAAGGTAGCGCGTGAATATGATGTAACGCATTCTGATGTCACACTGGTGGCCGTCAGTAAAATGCAGCCCCCCGAACGTATCGAGGCCGCGTTGGCGGCGGGTCAGCGCGTGTTTGGCGAAAACCGTGTTCAGGAAGCACAAGGGCGATGGGAAACACTCAAGCAGCAATATCCGGATATTGTTCTGCATCTTATTGGCTCATTGCAAACCAATAAGGCCAAGGAGGCCGTAGCGCTTTTTGACGTGATTGAATCTGTTGATCGCGCGGACATTGCACGGGCCTTGGCTAAGGAAATGAAAAAGCAGGGCCGTATGTTGCCGTGCTTTATTCAGGTGAATACGGGTGCTGAAGAACAAAAGGCGGGTGTATTGCCGCAAGAGCTTTCAGCGCTACTCGGCATATGCCGTGAAGAAGGCCTGATTATTGAGGGGTTGATGTGCATTCCGCCGATTGATGAACCACCTGCACTGCATTTTGCCTTTCTGCGCAAGCTCGCGAAAGAGCTGGGGCTGGAAAAACTCAGCATGGGTATGAGCGCTGATTACGAGAAGGCTGTGCCTCTAGGCGCCACGCATGTGCGTGTCGGCACGGCTATATTCGGCGAGCGGTAGAGTTATTCGTTATATACAGGTGCACGTCTTACGGACGGCGTGCTCACGGTAGGTTGCTCTGCGCGTGATGCAGCCATATTGATGCTGGCCGGATCAACCAAGGTTGTGCGCGGTATAGGCGATGTATCAGCTAACTTGCGACGTACCATCGTTCCCGCCATACGGTCATCATTAAAGACATAGCGTTCATATTCTGCAACCGCTGCAGGCACTTCCTGTGCTTGTTGAATCTTATTGCCTGCTGGTTGCTGCAATCCAAAGGCCATCGCCGGTAATTCTTGGTGCGCGATCTGATCAGAGAAGGCAAGCTCCGCTGCCTGATCGAGTTGTTGTTCAGGTGACATTTTTTGTGGTTTTGCGCTTGGCAGTTCACCTTGTGTCACCATCGCCACAACATTACCCGCAACATCCTTGCCGGTTTCTTCTTCGATGATGACGTTGGCAATGCCTGCGGCTGCGCCTGCAAAACCACCAAATACAGCGCCGCCAATAATCCGGCCTGATGGTTTGATGGTATCGCCGGTGACGCTTTCATACAGCACACTCACCAACGGGATGTGATGAAGCGGGTTCACGATATCGATAAGGTCACCAAAACCGAACTCTTCGCCTTCAGCATCCGCGACTTGTGCTCCTGCTGCGGGTTCCATGTCTGCGTATTTGTTGATGACATCTTCAAAGGTGCCGGGGTCTGCTTCGGCATTATTGCGCACGGGGCTTTGCCATACGGGCATGCTGCCGGCTGTCCGGTCATCAGGATCGCGGCGCATGTGCAGGCGCGGGCGGGCCTGATGATCAGAACCTGCGTTTTGCGCCGGATATGCGTTCAGAGTGGCCGAATCAATCATGAATGAACCTCATAAAGGTTATTCGCAAGAGATGTGCCAATAAAAATCATTTTATATCAATGACTTAAATATAAAATAATGG
>Ga0247823_10002595_pt1 | contig 14848 bp, 11 predicted proteins | sample 13C_PalmiticAcid_2_FD_192426 | JGI IMG/M metagenome (GOLD analysis project Ga0247823, IMG submission 192426) | Soil microbial communities from agricultural site in Penn Yan, New York, United States - 13C_PalmiticAcid_Day30 | ecosystem: Environmental > Terrestrial > Soil > Agricultural land...
CCACTAACAACCATCTTAAGGAGTCTCAGAGAGAAAAAATCACAGCTACTTTCGGCAGCAATGTATTTACCGGCAAGGTAATGCGTGAGTACCTGAGCGATGAGGCTTACAAAGGCCTGAACAACGCTATTAAAAACGGTACCAAGCTTGATCGCAAAATGGCAGACCAGATTGCCTCCGGCATGCGTGCCTGGGCTATGGAACGCGGTGTAACCCACTACAGCCACTGGTTTCAGCCACTGACCGGCACTACTGCTGAGAAGCACGATTCTTTCTTTACCCTCAAAGGCGATGGTTCGGCCCTGGAATGCTTCGAAGGAGATGCCCTGATCCAACAGGAGCCCGATGCATCCAGCTTCCCTAACGGTGGTATCCGCGCTACTTTCGAAGCCCGCGGTTATACAGCCTGGGATCCTACTTCCCCCGCTTTCATCATTGAGCGCGCCGGTGGTAAAACCCTGTGCATCCCCACCATCTTCATCGCTTACAACGGTGCTTCTCTCGACAACAAGGCTCCGCTGCTGAAAGCCATCGATGCAGTGAACAAAGCCGCTGTTGAGGTTTGCCACTATTTTGATAAAAACGTAACCAAAGTTACCCCCACCCTGGGCTGGGAACAGGAATATTTCGTGATCGACGAAAGCCTGGCCAATGCCCGTCCCGACCTGGTAATGTGCGGCCGCACCCTGGTAGGTCATGCACCTGCCAAAGGTCAGCAACTGGAAGACCACTACTTTGGTTCTATTCCTGAGCGCGTATATGCTTACATGCTCGATTTCGAAACAGAAGCTTACCGCCTGGGTATTCCTTTGCGCACCCGCCACAACGAAGTAGCGCCCGCCCAGTATGAGTGCGCGCCCATCTTCGAAGAAGCCAACATCGCAGTAGACCACAACTCCCTGCTGATGGATACCATGGAGCGTATCGCCAAGCGCCACAAACTGAAAGTACTGTTTCACGAAAAACCATTTGCCGGTGTAAACGGTAGTGGTAAACACAATAACTGGAGCCTGGCTACCGATACCGGCGTTAACCTGCTGGCACCCGGTAAAACCCCTCGCACCAACCTGATGTTCCTCACGTTCTTCGTGAATACCATCAAAGCCGTACACGATCACGATGATCTGCTGCGCGCTGCCATCGCCTCCCCTAACAACGACCACCGCCTGGGTGCCAATGAAGCACCACCCGCTATCATCTCTGTGTTCATCGGTGAGTACCTGACCAAGGTGATCAACGAAGTAGAAAGCCGCGTAACCGGTAAGTTCAACGAGCAGGACGAAGTAATCCTGAAGCTGGACATCCACAAAAGCATTCCTGAGCTGCTGATGGACAACACCGACCGCAACCGCACCAGTCCTTTTGCCTTCACCGGCAACAAGTTCGAGTTCCGTGCCGTAGGTTCTTCTGCCAACTGCGCCAGTGCTATGACCACCCTGAACACCATCATGGCTGATACCCTGAAGAAATTCAAGGTAGAAGTTGATGCGCTGATCGAGAAAGGCGAGAAAAAAGAAATCGCGATCCTGCAAGTACTGCACGATTACATCAAACAAAGCCGCCGCATCCTGTTCGAAGGCGACAACTACAGCAAAGAATGGGAAGAAGAAGCTGCCAAACGTGGCCTGAATAACTTCAAAACCACCCCGCTGGCCCTGGATGCGATCGTTTCTGAGAAAACAAAAGAACTGTTCATCAAAAACGGCATCTTCAGCGACGTGGAAATTGAAGCCCGCCACGAAATTGCACTGGAAGAGTACGTGAAGAAAGTGCAGATCGAAGCCCGTACCCTGGGTTACCTGGCTACCAGCAACATCGTTCCTGCTGCCGTGAAATACCAGAACGAGCTGCTCACTGCCATCAAAGGCATGAGAGATATTGGCCTGGAAGAAAGCTTCTACGAAGCCCAGCTGGTGATCCTCAAAAAAGTAAGCGAGCACATCAACGCCATCAACACCCACGTTAAAGCCATGATTGAAGCCCGCAAAGTGGCCAACAAGATTGAGCACATGCGTGAGCGCGCGATTGCTTACTGCAGCGAGGTAAAAACACATTTCGACGAGATCCGTTACCATGCCGACAAGCTGGAAATCATGATCGACGACAGCGTATGGCCTATGCCTAAATACCGCGAACTGTTGTTCCTGCGCTAGTCAATGTAGCATCATTTCATTCAGTTATATATCCCCGACTGATACGGCGCCGCCCCAAAAGGGCGGCGCTTTTTTTTGCAGTTACCACATCCCTTATCTTTGGATGACCCAATGCTCCGGTTATGAAAAAAGGTTTCCTGCTGCTGTTTTCCTTCATTGTCGCCGTAACAGTCCATGCCCAGCACTGCGGCTGGGACAATTCCTATATCATCATCGTAGACGCCACCGATAACAGCACCGGCAAAATCGCCGATGGCCTCAGCATCATCCTGGCCGACTCATCGGGCACGCCTTACACCAGCGAATCGAACCTGCGCAACTACCAGAAAATGTCGATCACGCAGCCTACCGACACCTTAAAATTTGGCCAAAACCATATCGGAGACAAAAAGCCGCATGATGCGTATGAGCAAGGCCCCTTTCCTTTTGGCGACGGGTATTATATGCTGATCGTGTATTACAACAACTATCCTCGCTTTAACAAACGCGGCAAGGACTGGCTGCTCATCAGCGATCCGAAAGGAAGGTATGCGCCGCAACGCGTTCGTTTTTCGTCAGAGCAGATAGCCTCCCTTTGTACCAGTCAAGGACTGTGGAAAGATGGAGCAGCCGTGGACCGTTATAAGATCGCCGTTAAAATGCAGCCCAACACCCGAAAACATTGATCCTAAAAGCCCGAAACAGTTACAAATAATCAGGTATTGTCTTATTCACCAGGCTGGCAGCTGCAAATAATAAGCAACTGGTAATAACCTTTGGTTAGATTTAAACCTCCGCTTATATTTACACCAATTTCAACACTGCATGAAAAAATTAGTACTCTTCGCAGGCGCTGGCCTGCTCGCCGCAGCATCAGCCGTGGCGCAACCCGTGCTCACTGATGCCAGGCACCAACCGCTGACCGGCACTTCCTATACCTACTTCATTGGCACCAACACACCGCCAGCCGGTAATGCCGGCGCCAGCCAGACCTGGGATTTCAGCGCCCTCACCCCGGACAACAATGAAGTGATCTACTACATGAACTGCAGTGTAACGCCTTATTGCAGTAGTCTCACCGGCGGCACCATTGCTGGCAAAACCGGCGACAACTACCTGTTTTACAACACCGACAACAGCAAAAGCCAGGTAGTAGGTTTCTATGCAGGCAACGTACTGCTTCACTTCTCCGACCCGGAAGATCATCTCCGTTTCCCGTTCACGTACAACGATAATTTCAAGGATAGTTTTAAAGTCGACTTTTCTGCCAGCGGCGTGGCATTCAAACGCCTGGGCGAAGTAGAAACCAAGGCCGATGGTTATGGCACCCTCATACTGCCCACAGGCACGTTCAACAATACCCTTCGCATAAGCCGCAAAGAATTGTATACCGATTATGTATCGGGTGCAACGGCTTTTGTTTATGAAGGTCAGAGTTATATCTGGTACAGCGCCGATCACCGCGAAGCCTTGCTGTCTCTCGTCGTCATCAATGCCAATGGCTCGTTGCTCACACAATCTTACCAGTACACCAATCAATACCCGCTTTCGGTAGGCAACCTGAATGAGAACCGCATTGATCTGAGCCTGTACCCCAACCCGGCCCGCGAAGCACTCAACGTATCCTTTACCCTCGACAACAACACCGACATGTCTGTGAACCTGCTGGATATTACCGGCCGCGAAGTACTGCCTGGCGAAACCCGCAGTTACGCAAAAGGCAAGAACCAGCTAACCCTGTCAACCGGCAACCTGCCCTCGGGCATGTACCTGCTGCAGCTGCGCTCCGGCCAAAGTACGATCCATAAAAAAGTACAGATATTGTAATAGCATTGATTGTTTTAATCCAGGTCCGCCCCCAACAAGGCGGGCTTTTTAATGCCCATTATCTTCACAGGGTTGCAAATACCCCATCAATCTGCTCACCTATACATCGAAACGACACAGTTATCAAGTATCGCATCATCACAAAACAACATATCAAAAAGACGTTTATTTTTGGGTAAAACAAATAACCGTATGAGGATATCGCTACTCCTGTCAGCAGCCCTTTTGTTGAGCATCGGTACCGCCATTGCACAACCGGTCATTACAGAAAACACCCACCTGCCGCAAGCGGGTAATAGCTATACCTGTTACTCCCGCACGGTTGCGCCTATTCCTGGTAACAGCGGTGCCAACGAACACTGGAATTTTACCACGCTCAGCGCCAGTCATACCAGCCAGCTCGACTACCTGCCCTGCGCCAGTGTGCCCAATTGCGGTATTGTTGCGGGCGCCAACCTGGCGTCTACCCAGTTTGGCACCTCCCTGTTTTACAACGCCGGTGTGGGCATGACCCAGATCGTGGGCGAATACGAAGGCAATACCCTCATCCGGTATTCCGATCCTAAAGAGTTCACCCGCTTCCCGATGGCGTTTGGCACCAGTTATGCCGACAGCTATAAAGCCCAGCTCGAAACCGGAACGATCACCCTCATCCGCAAAGGCAATATCAACCTTCGGGCCGATGCTTATGGCACTTTATTGCTGCCAGCCGGCACCTTCACCGATGTGCTGCGCGTGCATCGTATACAGAACTACAGTGATCGCGATTTGCAAGGCAATATCAACTTTAACCACGTGGAAGAATCCTATACCTGGTACAGTGCCCAACACCGCGAACCCTTGCTGGTGATCAGTACGCACCACACCAATGGTCAGTTGGTAGGCGAATTACTGCAATACACCGGGCAAATGCCACTCACTGTGGGACAGCTCAATGCCAGCCGCATCCAGCTCGGCATTTACCCCAACCCCGCCCGCGAAGCGGTTACCGCTTCATTCGAACTCGACAACAACACCGATCTTTCGATAAACCTGCTCGATATCACCGGCCGCGAAGTCATTGCCGGCGAAACCCGCAGTTATACCAAAGGCACCAATAAACAGACCCTGACTACCGGCCATTTACCAGCGGGTGTGTATCTCTTACAACTCCGCTCCGGACAGAGCACGATCCATAAAAAAGTAGAAATATTGTAGGTCGCCTGACGGCCTGCTTTTTTCGGTAAATCCGACTGCAACGCCCTCCCGCAAGGAGGGCGTTTGTTTTTCAAAAAGCACACACGACCAACGCAGAAACGAAAAATAAATAAGAAGGGCGCTGTCTCTGTTGCAGTTTTTTTAGCAGACATTTGCCGGCATGCAACAAGCTTACGAACAGCAGACTTTTACGCAGACCGACTTTACCACTACGCGCCTGCAAAGCCTCGAATTTGATACCTGCACATTCATCAACTGCAACTTCGGCAACATGGACCTGACGCGGTTTACTTTTGCCGATTGCACCTTCCAGGGCTGTAACCTGGCGCTGGCCAAACTGGAAGAAACAGCGCTGAAAACCGTGCTGTTCAAAGACTGCAAGCTCACCGGCATAGACCTGAGCCGTTGCCATACCTTCCTGTTCTCCGTCAACTTTGACCATTGCCTGATGGACTTCATGTACTTTGGCTCCAACGCCATGGTGAAAACCAAATTTGTGGGCTGCAGCATTAAAGAAGCGCAGTTCATTGGTACCAATCTGCAACAATCCATCTTCGACCGTTGCGACCTGCTCATGACCACTTTCCGGAGTTGCAACCTGCAAAAGACAGACCTGCGCACCGCATACAATTACGCCATCGATCCGCAACACAACCAGCTCAAAAAAGCGAAGGTTTCCATGCAGGGATTACCGGGCCTGCTCACCCAGTTTCAGCTCGATATTACGCCGTAGGTCCGGCCTGTTTCAAGGCTTTGTGATAAAGGTAAGTGACCAACTTTCCGCCCAGGTCAAAATCCAGGTATTGCGCCAGTGCAAAACCCGCCGGAAAATTCACTTCGAGCAGGTAAAAATGGCCGGCTTCATCTTCTAGGATATCTACGCCTGCAAATTCCACATTAGCCAGTCGCGTAGCATCGATGGCCAGCTGCTGCATATCGTCGGGATAATCGGTTACGGTATATTCCAAATCCTGCAAAGCACTGGGGTTGCGAAAATCATCGGCCGGGATCGTAAAATCGCCTGCCAGTATCACTTTATCGCCCAACACATACAGGCGGCTGCCGCGTTTGGCTTTGATGAACTGCCGCATTACAAACCGGGTGCCTGTAGATAGCAGGTATTCCACCACGGAAACCAGTCCCGCCATCGAATCAACCTGCATGGTGCCAATGCCCAGCGTGCCGCCCATTACTTTGAGCACGATGGGGAAACCTCCCAAAAGGTCCACATATTTCCGCAGTAACTCCCGGTCGGCAGCAGGTTCAAAAATGGTACGGGGTTGGGAAAGGCCTGCTTTCCGGTGCGCTGTGGCATACTTTACTGTATTGCTGTTGTGGGTTACAAAGGCCGGTTGGCGCAGGTAAAAACTGGTCACATCTTCGGTCAGCAGTAAAGATTCTAACGCTTCATTGCCGCGCGATACATTGTAGAGCAGATCGCCCCGGCCAGGTACAGGAAGTTGTGTGTGATCAATCGTTTGACCATCCAATGGTGTACACGTGATACCCAGTCGGTGGCAACCTTCTTCGAGCTGGGTCATTCGGGTGTCGATTCCTTTGTAGCGGCTGTCGTAAATCAGGTAGCAATTCATAGCGAATGGTTATGAGGTGATGCATCGATCCAACCCGGAAAAACCTGCAATTACCCCGCCAAAAACTATTCGCCCCGGAAAGCGGTAGGCCGCACCTTCACCATATCGTAAAAGGCATTACTAAAGGCGGCGATGCTTTTATACCCGCTGTCGAATGCGATTTCGCCAATACTTCGCTTGCCCTCCAGCAGGGCTTCCATCGATTTAATGATGCGGTATTGCCGCAGGTACTGCAAAAAAGAAAGACCGAGCTCCTGCCGAAACAGGCGCGAGAGACTGCGCACACTCAAACCGGCATACCGCGCCACCCCGTGCAGCGTAAGGGTTTCGCCCGCTTCCTGGTGCATGTAGGCTAAAATGCGCTGCATGGTTTCGTTGCGCGAGGTGGGCAGCACGATCGGCAAAGGCTGCTGACCAAGTTTCGCCAGCAGGTACCGGATGGTTTGCAGGATGGTAAAAGAAGCCTCAGTAGTCGCCACCTCGCCCTGCCAGGGCAAAATATAGGCAAACAGTTCCAGCAGCAGCGGATGTACCGGGTAAATACCCATGCGATTGTAAAACGCATCCTGCTCGCCAGACACACCAAAGTACAGGTTGAGCGCCATCGGTGCCTGCTCGTTGAAGTACACAAAATGCTCCATCCCTGCGGGGATCCAGATCCAATGGCGGGCAGGCAAAAAATAGGTTTTATCGCTGGTGTAGAGGTAGCTCATACCGCCTTCTATATACGTCAGCTGCCCTTTGCGGTGCTGGTGAAAAGCAAAATCGGCTTCCAGTTTTTCGTTCACCACAAATGCAGCAGAAGCATCGGCATCGATGGCCGATAAATAGTACAGGATAGTATTGGGCTTGCTCATGGCCGGAATGATATAATAATTGGCAATTTAGAGAAAACAGGCAATATGTCTTCCTTTTTATATTTGAAACAGGCCAATGGAGGTAACAGCTTGTACACTCATGTTGACCTCACCGCTATCCCTCAGCGGCGGGAACAAAACACAGATTTGCTTCACTTAATTGTTATGTATGCAACAGGAAAGGATATTACATGCCGGCATGCTGGAAAAGCTTTGCAACGCCCATGCAGCAGCGGCTCATATTAAAAACGGAATGGTGGTAGGCTCGAGCGGTTTTACCAAGGCCGGCGACAGCAAAGCCGTACTGGCGGCCCTGGCCGAAAGAGCGGCTGTTGATCCCCTCCGCATCACCCTCGTCACCGGCGCCTCACTGGGCCATGGTACCGACGGACTGCTGGCCGCGAACGGTGTGCTGGAACGCCGCCTCCCTTTCCAGGCCGATACCGCGCTGCGCAGCAGCATCAACCAGGGTGAAGTATACTTCATAGACCAGCACCTGAGCGAAACCTCCGATCAGCTGCGCTATGGCCACTATCCCACCATGGACATTGCCGTACTCGAAGCCGCCTGCATCCTGCCCGATGGCAGCATTGTGCCCACTACTTCAGTAGGCAATTCGGCTGCGTTTGCGGAGCTGGCGCAAAAGATCATTATTGAGGTCAATCTTTCTGTACCTACAGAGGTATATGGCATCCACGATATTGGCAGTGCAGGTACGTATCCGAACAAACAGATCATTCCCATTACCAGTGCCGACACCCGCTTTGGCACCCAATCCATTGCGATAGACCCTGCCAGGGTGGTAGCGGTGGTGCTCACCGATACTGCCGACAGTCCCGCCGATATAGCCCCGCCCGATGAGGATACCCATGCCATCGCCGGTCACCTGCTCGATTTCTTCAACCATGAGATCCGGCACAATCGCCTTACCCGCTCGCTGCTGCCCTTACAGGCCGGTATTGGCAAAGTAGCCAACGCGGTGCTGCAAGGTTTTACACAAAGCAATTTCCATGACCTTACCATGTACTCCGAAGTATTACAGGACAGTACCTTCGACCTGCTCGATTCCGGTAAAATGACTTTTGCTTCCGGCTCTTCCATCACCGTTTCATCGGCTTACCACCGCAAGATTTTCTCCAACTTCAAAAAATACAAAAACAAGATACTGCTGCGTCCGCAGGACATCAGCAATGCACCCGAAGTCATCCGCAGACTGGGTATCATTGCCATCAATACCGCGCTGGAATGCGATATCTATGGCAATATCAATTCAACCCATGTCGGCGGCACCCACATGATGAACGGCATTGGAGGCTCCGGCGATTTTGCCCGCAATGCTTACCTGAGTATTTTCATCACCCAATCGGCCGCCAAAAACAACCAGATATCTCGCGTAGTTCCCATGGTAGCACACACCGACCACTGCGAACACGATGTAGACATCATCGTCACCGAAAAGGGCCTGGCCGACCTACGTGGACTGGCTCCCCGCGAAAGGGCCAAAGTGATCATTGAACACTGCGCTCATGCCGATTACAAGGAAGCACTTAAAGATTATTCCGCAGCTGCCCGGCGCCGCGGCGGACAAACGCCCCACGTGATCGAAGAAGCGCTGCAATGGCATGCCAATTTGCAAAAATATGGCTCCATGCAGCAGCCGATATTGCTGGCTATATAAATTTGTTTTGCTGAACGATGAATAAACCAAAACAAAGGAATCCCCCGGTGTTTACCGGGGGATTCAGTATTTAAACGGACCTACATGCCATTGCAAAAGCACATCAAGACTTTCAGTTAAAGCCACTGAACTTCATACCTCCCCCTGGCAGCATTCCATCTTTTTCATGCGGTGCATACCCAGGCTTTCTGTTACTTTTTTTTGCGGAAAAAAAAGTAACAGAAAAAAGCCGTCAGAAAGCAATTACAGCAGCTTTCTGAGTGGCACTGATGTAGCTGAAGCACTACTGTAACATCAACCTATCGCCCTGAGATTTGAAATCATCAGTTTATAACAAAAACATCAAGGCCTTCAGCCGAAGCCACAGTAGCACTGTCGCCCAATCAAGGCTCCTCTCCGAAAACGCGATGTAATCGTTTTCGGACGAACTTTTGGCGTTACCTTTTTTTCGCAAAAAGGTAACAAACGATGAGGGTGGCTGTAACAGCCTGAATGGACCTTGGTTAGCTCAACTTTCGCTTCTTTTCCCGGGCTTCGTTGCTATTGCTTTGCATGCAGTACAGCACCAGGCTTTCTGTCACTTTTTTTGCGGAAAAAAAGTAACCAAAAAAGCCGTCAGAAAGCATTACAGCAGCTTTCTGAGATGCACTGATGAAGCTGTAGTGCTACTGTAACATCAACCCATCACCCTGATACTGGGAATTTCTGTGTAATTGTGAAAGCATCAAGGCCTTCAGCCGAAGTCACAGTAGCACTGCCGCTCAATCAAGGCTCCTCTCCGAAAACGCGATGTAATCGTTTTCGGACGAACTTTTGGTGTTACCTTTTTTTCGCAAAAAGGTAACAAACGATGAGGGCGGCGGTAAATGCCCGAATGGTTATTGGTTAGCTTCACCTTCGCTTCTCCCTCTGACTGCATTGCCATCGTTTTGCATGGGTGTATACCCCGGCTTTCTGTCACTTTTTTTGCGGAAAAAAAGTAACCAAAAAAGCCGTCAGAAAGCTATTACAGCGGCTTTCTGAGTTACCCTGATGCAACTGTGGCACTACTGTAAACTCAACCCATCGCCTTGAGGTTTGAAAATTCCAGTGTAATCACAAAAGCATCAAGGCCCTCAGCCGAAGCCACAGTAGCACTGCTGCCCCATCAACGCTCCCTTCCGAAAACGCGATGTAATCGTTTTCGGACGAACTTTTGGCGTTACCTTTTTTTCGCAAAAAGGTAACAAACGATGAGGGTGGCTGTAAAGGCTGAAATGGATGTTGATCAGCCCACGCCATGCCGTAAGCACTTTCAAAACACAGGAATAAAACAAAACCCCGGACCTTTCGATCCGGGGCTTCTCAGTATTCGTTGCCAAAGTGTACTTACACCAGCTTGAAGGTTTCGATGAATTTGGTCGTAAAGTTGCCTTTACGGAAATTCTCGTCCTTCATCAGTTGCAGGTGGAAAGGAATGGTAGTTTTTACACCCTCAATCACGTACTCGCTCAGGGCGCGCTCCATGGTCTGGATGGCTTCTTCGCGGGTTTGTGCTACGGTGATGATCTTGGCGATCATGCTGTCGTAATAGGGAGGGATGCTGTAACCGGCATAGATATGCGAGTCGATACGGACACCATGACCGCCTGGGGTATGCAGCACGGTAATTTTACCGGGGCTGGGGCGGAAATCGTTGTACGGATCTTCGGCATTGATACGGCACTCGATGGCGTGCATCTGAGGCTCATAATCATTACCAGTGATCTCGATACCGGCAGCAATTTTGATTTGTTCTTTGATCAGATCGTAGTTGATTACCTCTTCGGTTACACCGTGTTCTACCTGGATACGGGTATTCATTTCCATGAAGTAGAAATTGCGGTGTTTGTCAACCAGGAACTCGATGGTACCCACGCCTTCGTAATTGATGGCACCGGCCGCTTTTTTAGCAGCTTCGCCCATTTCGTGGCGGAGTTCAGGGGTCATGAACGGAGAAGGAGACTCTTCTACCAGTTTCTGGTGACGGCGCTGGATAGAGCAGTCGCGCTCGCTCAGGTGGCAAACTTTACCGTATTGGTCGCCTGCAACCTGGATTTCGATGTGACGGGGCTCTTCAATGAATTTCTCCATGTACACACCGTCGTTTTTGAACGCTGCACCGGCTTCGGCTTTAGCCGTGTTGTAGGCACGCTCCATTTCTTCGGCAGCCCAAACCACGCGCATACCTTTACCACCACCACCAGCAGTAGCTTTCAGGATAACGGGATAGCCCATTTCTCCACCCAGCTGAACGGCTTGCTCCAGGCTTTCCAACAATCCACCGGAACCGGGGATACAAGGTACGCCCGCCGCAATCATGGTTTCTTTGGCGGTAATTTTATCGCCCATTTTGCGGATCATGTCCGGTGTGGGGCCAATGAATTTGATATCGTGTTTGAGACAAACCTCGGCAAATTCGGCGTTTTCGGCCAGGAATCCGTAACCGGGGTGAATGGCGTCGGCATTGGTGATCTCGGCAGCCGCCATGATATGGGGAATGTTCAGGTAAGAATCGGCGCCGGCAGGCTTACCGATACAAACCGCCTCATCGGCAAATTTTACGTGCAGGCTGTCTTTATCCGCTGTAGAATAAACAGCTACCGTTTTGATGCCCATTTCACGACAGGTACGGATAATGCGCAGGGCTATCTCGCCGCGGTTGGCAATGAGTATCTTTTTAAACATTGAACTCAGTTTGAAAATTTGAATACCGGAAGATACCGGCAGGGATATTTTGAAAATTCAAAGTATCGAAAAAAAGCAACCAGGAACGGAGAGATGACACATCGATGCCATGCCCGGGGTTCCAGGTTGCTTTATAATCAAATTAGCTTAGGGTTGAACCAGAAACAGGGGCTGGTCGTACTCTACAGGAGACGCATCGTCTACCAGTATTTTCACGATTTTACCACTGATTTCGGCTTCAATTTCGTTGAAGAGTTTCATGGCCTCAATGATGCAGAGCACCTGGCCTGGTTTGATTTCATCGCCTACGTTGGCAAACATCGGTTTGTCAGGCGATGGGCTGCGGTAGAAAGTACCGATCATGGGCGACTTGATGGTCACCAGGTTGTCGGCAGCAGGGGCAGCGGCGGGTGCAGCAGCCGGAGCAGCGGCAACGGGTGCAGCGGCTGGGGCAGCAGCTACAGCAGCGGGTGCGGCAGCAACGGTCGTAACGGTAGGGATCGCTACTACGTTTTCTTCCTTCTGTTTGATGTGTATTTTAAAACCATCCTGTTGTTCAATAGCCAGTTCGCCGATATCCGACTTCATCACCATTTTCAACAGTTCCTGTATTTGTTTAAAATCCATGATAGCAGATTTATAATTTTTACAATGAGGGGATTGTGAAACTAGTCTTTTACGCGCTCTACGTAATCACCGGTTTTGGTGTTTACACGGATTACATCACCTTCGTTAACAAACAGGGGCACCATTACAGTAGCACCGGTATCAACAGTAGCAGGCTTCAGGGCACGGGTGGCAGTATCGCCTTTCAGACCGGGCTCAGAATAAGTAACAGTTACCACAATTTTATCGGGCAGTTCCACACTCATCGCCTGCTCGGTTTCGGTGTTCACGATCAGGAACACTTCCATACCGTCTTTCAGGAACTGAGGCGCATCTACCATGGTTTCGGCGAGGGCTATCTGTTCAAAAGATTCGTTGTCCATGAAGTTACAACCTGAATCATCTTTATACAGGAACTGGTAAGAACGTTTTTCTACACGTACTGGGTGAATATTTTCACCAGAGTTCCAGGTATGTTCAATAGAACGCTTATTGTCAACACCTTTCAGTTTAGCCCAAACTTTTGCAGCAGCACGGGCGGTTTTGTTTTGTCCGAAGTCAACAACCTGGTACAGACTTCCGTCTAGTTTCAGGATTAAGCCACGGCTGATATCAGCAGTAGTTGCCATAAATTAGTTTTTGTTAATGTTTTTATAAGTCAGAGTGCAAAAGTAAACGGAAAATGCCAAAAACCAAAGTTGTCCTGCTGGTGGCTCGCGGGGACGTAACGGTACAGCGAACGGCGCGGGGGGCTCGCAATGACGCAGGGGAACCGCAGAGCTCGCGAAGTTGACGCAAAGGGGCGCAAAGTCCGGTGCTAGAGGAGGAAGCTCGCGGCGACACAGAGACACAGTGAAAAATGCAATGTGCTAATGTGGAAATGTGCTGATGTGAAAATGAAAATGCGAAATCCGTAATCAAAAGAAGCTCGCGGCGCTTCCCATTGACTATTGCCCCCGCATTGGGCGGGGCAGGCTATTCACCATTGACCTCAAACGATCCGAAGCCTCTGAATAATCATCTTCTCACCTCTGACCTTTCATCCCGCAGCGGCGGGACAGGCTCTTTGACGAAAAAAAGAAGCTCGCAGCGCCCAACTGACCATTGACTATTCACCATTGACCTTCACAATTACCATCTAACCAACGCACTCGCCCAGGTAAACCCACTGCCAAAAGCAGCCAGGCATACCAGGTCGCCGGGTTTAATCAGGCCTTCTTCCCAGGCTTCGCACAGGGCGATGGGGATAGAGGCGGCTGTTGTATTGCCATAGCGCTGGATATTGTTGTATACCTGCCCGTCTGATAATCCCAGCTTTTGCTGCACAAACTGGCTGATGCGCAGGTTGGCCTGGTGCGGAATGAGCATGGACAGGTCAGAAGGTTGGTAACCATTGGTTTCCAAGGCTTCCAGGATCACTTCCGGGAATTTAACCACCGCTTTTTTGAACACCGAAGGGCCATCCATCACCGGGAAATTCTGGGCTTTTTCGATCATTTCTTTGGTGACAAACATCTGGCCCATTTCAGCATTCGGATAATCAGCCAGCTCGCGGTCGATCCAGTGGTTGGCATGGGTACCGGGATTGAACATGGCCAGTATTTCGGCTGCTTCGCCATCGCTGTGCAGGTGAGTGCTCAGGATGCCCTGGCCTTCCTCAGTGGCAGGCTGCAGTACTACGGCCCCTGCCCCATCGCCAAAAATCACACTCACATTGCGGCCACGCGTACTGAAATCGAGCCCAAAAGAGTGCTTTTCGCTGCCTATCACCAGCACATTTTTATACATTCCGGCCCGGATAAACTGGTCGGCCACGCTCAAGGCATAGACAAACCCAGAGCATTGGTTGCGCACATCCAGCGCTCCTACCTCTTTCATGCCCATGGCCCGCTGCACAAGCACGCCGCAACCCGGGAAATAATAATCGGGGCTCAACGTGGCAAACACCACAAAATCAATGTCCTGTGCCGTGATCCCCGCTCTTTCAATGGCCATCCGGGCGGCTTCCACACCCATGGTGGTAGTCGTTTCGCCGGTAGCATCGGCAAACCGGCGCTCCTGGATGCCCGTTCGTTCCTGGATCCACTCGTCGCTGGTATCCATGAACTGCTTCATATCGTTGTTGGTGTACACATTACGGGGGAGGTACTTACCAACGCCTGCGATTTTTGATTTGATCATATTATAAATATAGCGATTAGCTGTTAGCTATTAGCTGCCAGCTGTTAGCGGGGAGAAAAGTAGTTAGTAGAG
>Ga0247823_10002596_pt1 | contig 14839 bp, 17 predicted proteins | sample 13C_PalmiticAcid_2_FD_192426 | JGI IMG/M metagenome (GOLD analysis project Ga0247823, IMG submission 192426) | Soil microbial communities from agricultural site in Penn Yan, New York, United States - 13C_PalmiticAcid_Day30 | ecosystem: Environmental > Terrestrial > Soil > Agricultural land...
GCCGAGTTTGATGTCGGTGCCGCGGCCCGCCATGTTGGTCGCGATGGTCACCGCGCCGGTGCGGCCCGCCTGCGCGACGATATGCGCCTCGCTTTCGTGGAAGCGCGCGTTCAAAACGCTGTGCGGCACATTTTCCTTTTCGAGGAAGGACGACAGCAGTTCGGACTTTTCGATCGACACCGTGCCGACGAGCACCGGCTGGCCGCGCTCGTTCGCCTCGCGGATCGTCTTGGCGATCGCTCCGAACTTGTCGGTGATATTCTTGTAGAATTCGTCCTCGTCGTCGATGCGCGCGATCGGGCGGTTGGTCGGGATGGTGACGCAGTTCATCTTGTAAATGTCGAAGAACTCGGCCGCCTCGGTCGACGCGGTGCCGGTCATGCCGGAAAGCTTGGGATACATGCGGAAATAATTCTGGAAGGTGATCGAGGCGAGCGTCTGGTTCTCGGGTTCGATCTGGACGCCTTCCTTCGCCTCGACCGCCTGGTGCAGGCCGTCGGACCAGCGGCGGCCGTCCATCATGCGGCCGGTGAATTCGTCGATGATGACGACCTTGCCGTCCTTGACGATATAGTCGGTGTCGAGCTTGAACATGATGATCGCCTTCAACGCCTGATTGACGTGATGCACGACCTGGGTATTCTCGATGTCGTAGAGGTTGCTGCCCTGGAGCAGGCCGGCGGCTTCGAGCAGGCGCTCGACATGCTCGGTGCCGTCCTCGGTCAGGCTGATCGAGCGCGACTTCTCGTCCTTCTCATAATCCTCCTCGACGAGCTGGTGGACCACCTCGTTGACGCGGATATACAGCTCCGACTTGTCGTCGGTCGGGCCCGAGATGATCAGCGGGGTGCGCGCTTCGTCGATCAGGATCGAATCGACCTCGTCGACGATGCCGAAGTTGAAGGTGCGGTGGACCATCTGCTGGCGGTCGAACTTCATATTATCGCGCAGATAATCGAAGCCAAGCTCGTTGTTCGTCGCATAGGTGATGTCGCTGTTGTAAGCGTCGCGGCGCTGCATCTCGTTGAGGTTCGGGACGATGATCCCGGTCGTCAGCCCCAGGAAGCCATAGACCGCGCTCATCCATTCGGCGTCGCGGCGGGCGAGATAGTCGTTCACGGTTACGACATGCACGCCCTTGCCCTCGAGCGCGTTGAGGTAGCAGGGCAAGGTCGCCATCAGCGTCTTGCCTTCGCCGGTCGCCATTTCGGCGATTTCGCCGCGGTGGAGCACCACGCCGCCGATCAGCTGGACGTCGAAATGGCGCATGCCGAGCGTGCGGACCGCCGCCTCGCGAACCGTCGCAAAGGCTTCGGGCAGGATGTCGTCGAGCGTTTCGCCAGCCTCGAGCCGGTCGCGGAATTTCTGCGTCTGCGCCTGCAGCGTCGCGTCGTCGAAGGACTGCATCGTCGGTTCGAAGGCGTTGACCTTGTCGACGATCTTGCGGATCGACTGGACATAACGGTCGTTGGACGAGCCGAACAGGCTCTTGGCAATGCCAGCAAACATGGCGGATTTCCTTGGGATATGATGAAAGAGGGCGGCCGCATGTGCGGCCATGCGCCCGCACCTGGGGTGCGGCCGCAGAACAGGGAGCGGGCGTACTTACGCCCGGAAATCTAAAAGCTATTCGAGCGCGCGGTCGCTGCCGATGAGCAGGCCGGGCAGGTGCGGAGCCGCGGTCTTGCGCGGCTTGCGGCCCGAGGTGACGGTGCGCCGGGGCGGCGTCGTGGTGACGGGGCGGCGGTCGTTGTCGGTCGTCTCGCTGGGCTGGCCGGTTTCGGCGAGCAGCAGCATCGACCCCATCGCGGCCGGCGTCGCGGGCGCCGCCATGGCGCGATCCGCGCCGGCGAGTCCGGTAAGCAAAGCCAACAGGGTCAGCAACAAACGCAAAGAAATAAGCCCCTTTTTCGTCCAGTGCGCGGTTTATAGCACGCTGGATGCTGAACATAGGGTGAAAGGCCCGTCGCGTCTAGGTCTCACTTCGCCGGCGCCGCGGCCTCCGGTACATCTTCGATCTTCAGGTCGGTCCGCAAGGTCACCCGCCGCGCGACGGGATTTCCCTTGTCGTCGAGCAGCGGCGCATAGACATTCTTCCCCCCGAACATATCGCACGGCGATATCGCCCCGACGTCCATCGCCCCCGCCCCTTCGAACCGGCAATCGCCGATGCTGCCATCGGCGTTGACCAGTATCGACAGCGTCGCCGACCCGGGCTTGGCCATCGGGAACTCCATCGCCCTCTTCTTGGGCAATTCGCCCAGCGCCTCGGTCAGGGCCGCCTCGTCGGGCGCTGCGGTTGCCGGCAGTTTCCACTGATAGTCCATCACGAAGCGGCCGGCGGTCGGCTTGCCGAGGCCGTCGAGCGCCGGCACGAACTTCGCCTCGCGCCGCATCAGCGCGCAGGCCGCATCGTCGAGACTGTCCGATCCGCTTCCACCGGTGACCATGCAATCGGTGACCGCGCCGTTCACGTCGACCGACAGCATCATCCGCACCTCGCCTTCCTCGCGCGCGGCGAGCGCCGCGGCCGGATAATGGTCGGCGGGCTTGATCGTCGCCATCGCCGGTGTCGGCAGTGCCGGGCGCGGCCAGCCTTCGAGCATCGCATTCAGCCCGACCCCGCCGTCGTCGGGGAAATGACGATGTCCCTCGGGGATCTGCCAGCGGATACGGTTGGTATAGGTTCCGCCCACCGGCTTGCCCCGCGCATCGGTTCCGGGCTTGAACCGGGCGCGCGCGAGCACCAGCCGGCACGTCGCGTCGTCGAGGTCGGCATGGCCGCTGGCGCTGACGATCACGCACCCCGTGGGCTTGCCGCTGCTGTCGATCGTCAGGCGAAAGCCGCTCGTCCCCTCGCGCCCCTCGAGCATCGCCGCGGTCGGGTAATCGTCGTTGGTGGCCCAGCTGCCGGGATTGCCGTCGGGCGCCATCGGCTCGGCCAAGTCGGCGCGCCCGGCGAGGGGTTCAGCCGCCTCCGGCGCGGCCAGCGCCTGTCCGCTGCCGGCGATTCCGGCCACCATCATCGCAATCCCCAGCATTGTCCGCGCGCACAGCATCAGTCGAACGTCACGCCGCCGGCTTCGGGCAGGCGGTCACGACCGGCCCGGTCAGCTTGACCTTGCCGTCGATCGAATCGACGCGCATCGACAGGCCGCCGTCGAAGAATTGCGGCGCCTCCATGCAGAAACCCTTGATCAGCGCGTCGGACACCTGCTGCGCGTCGACGCCTTCGCGCCAGCCGTCGGGGCCGGTGAACAGCAGGATCACCATATTGCCCTCGGCGGTCACCGACTGGATGATGAAGCCATCCTCATCGGGCTTGCCGACCATCTCCTGCAGCCCCTCGGCGATCTGTGCCGCAGTCGCATTCTGCGCCGCCGCGGGCATCGCCGCCACGACAGACAGCGTCGCCAGCGCCAGCGCCACCGATCTCAAGATCTTCCGCAGCATTCCCATACTCCCCCTTGCCTCGCCGCACCCTATCGAGCGGCGCCCCGCTGTCAAACGCCGCCCGCCCACGATCGCGCTTGACCTTTATCGAGCCATCGCATCATCTGTCACTGACAAGAATGTAAGGAGAGGGTGCGCATGGGCAGGAAGGCGATTTTCATCACCGGCGGCGGATCGGGCATCGGCCGTGCGACGGCGCGCCATTTTGCAGCGCAGGGCTGGTTCGTCGGGATCGCCGACGTCAACAGCGCCGGGATCGACGAGACCGCCGCGCTGCTCCCCGCTGGCGCCTCGTCGCGCCACGTCATGGATGTGCGCGACCGCGACCAATGGGCGGCGGCGCTCGCCGATTTCGCCAAGGCGAGCGGCGGGCGGCTCGACGTGCTGTTCAACAATGCCGGCATCGGCACCGGCGGCCAGTTCGTCGACATGCCCCCGGCCGAGGCCGACCGGCTGATCGCGATCAATTTCGGCGGCGTCGTCAACGGCATCTATGCCGCGCTGCCGTTGCTCCGCGCGACCCCGGGGTCGGCGATCCTCAATACCGGCTCGGCGTCGGGCTTCTACGGCGTCGCGGGGCTCGCCATCTATTCGGCGACCAAGTTCGCGGTGCGCGGGCTGACCGAGGCGCTCGAGATCGAGTTCGCCAAATATGGCATCAAGGTGCGCTCGCTGATGCCCGGCTTCATCGACACGCCCTTGCTCGACCAGGTCAGCGCCGACAGCAACGAACCCGCGCGCGACCGGCTGTCGTCGAGCGGGTTCGAGATCGTGCCCGTCGAGCGCGTCGGCGAAGCGGCATGGGACGCAGTGCACGGCGACAAGGTCCATGTCACCGTCGGCAAGATGGCCAAGCGGCTCGCACGCCTCGCGCGCTGGTTCCCGGGGCTGGTCGCCAAACAGTCGAAGAAGATCGACGGGCTGGGCAGCGCAGGGCACTGACGTCCCGGCCAAGCAGCCCTATTTCGCCGCCCCGCATTGCACCGTGCCGCTGCCCGCGTTGCGCACGGTGCACACCGGGCGGCCGAGCACGACGGTCTTGCCGACCCCGCGCGCGGTGATCGCGGCACTCTTCACCGCGTTGAAGATATGGTCGCCGGTGCCCTCGCTGTCGCTGACCAGCGCGTCGACCTTGAGCTTGCCGGCATCGACCACCCCCGCGCCCGACAGCGTCATCTGCGCGGTCTTGGCGGTGCCGCCGAGCGTCATAGTGCCGTTGCCGATCATCGTGACACCCAGCCGGTCGCTCGCCACGGTGCCGACCGTCAACTGCCCCGGCCCGCGCAGCCCGATCGTCACCCGCGTACCCTTGAGCTGGTCGATCTGCAGCGACCCTGCACCGACCAGTGTCGCCGATCGCAGGTTCGCGGCATTGATGCGCAGCGTCACCGGCTCGAGCGGCTGCCCGCGCTTTTCGTCGGCGGCATAGATTTTCTGCCCGATCACCAGCTTGCCGTCGCGCGTCTCGACCGTCAGCCGGTCGAGCGCGGCGGACGATCCCGTCGCCACCGCGCTCACCGGTGCGCGGTTCACCACTTCGACCACCACGTCGGCGGTGACCTCGATCGCCTCGAAGCTGGAAAGGCCGAAACGTTTCTCGGCGGCCGACGAAGGGGCGGCAACGCAAAGGACGGTGGCCGCGAGCGCGGCGCATCGGGTCATCAAAGCCATGGCGCCGTCCTAACCCGTCCGGCCGGGCGGCGCCATAGGCTCTGCGGGCGCGCCTATTTGCAGGTCGCGGTGCCCGATCCCATCGTCTTGGTCGAACAGGTGCCGCCGCCGGTCAGGTCAACGTCGCCCGAACCGAGGATGCGGATATCGGCCGTACCGGTCGCCTGCGCCCCGACGTTGCCCGATCCGGTGACCGAAATGTCGAGCGTCTGCGCGGCGAGCCCGCCGGCGTCGACGTCGCCCGACCCGGTGATGCCGATTTCGCCCGAGGTGATCGAACCGCCCTTGATCTCGATGTCGCCCGATCCCGACACGGTCAGCTCGGCGCTCTTGCCGGTCAGCTTCGCGATCTTGAGGTCGCCCGATCCGGTCAGCGCCGCCTTGACCGCGTCGCCGTCGACGCTGTCGGCGTCGACCGAACCCGATCCGGTCAGCCGCACCGCACCCAGCTTGGGCATGGTGATCGCGATTTCGACGCCGTCATGGTCGCCGCTGAAGCTGAACCCCTCGCGCTTGCGACCGATCGACAGCGTCGATCCGTCGAGCTTGATGTCGAGTTCCTCGACCTCGGCCTTGGGTCCCTTCGCGACGATCGAAAAGGCCTCGCCCTGGCGGATGGTGACATCGTCGGGACCCGTCACTTCGACCCCGGTGAAACCCTTGAGGTCGAAATTCTGCGTCGTCGGCGGCCCGGCGTCGCGCCGCTCGACCTTGTCGCCGCCGTCGCTCGTCACCGTGCCGCTGCACGCGGTGACCGTCAGGGCCAGGGCCAGCGGCAGCGCCGCCATCGTCCAGTTACGCATCGCAAATCTCCTTCGTGTGTTAATTGGATAACACACGAAGGAGAGCCTGTCTACCAGCGCAGCAGCGGCGCCAGCAAAACCCGTCCGGCAACCCCCGACAGCACGACCGCCAGCCCGTGCCACAGCGCGATGTGCATCATGTCGTTCGAGGCGCAATGCAGCGCGACGATCGTCGCCCCCGCGGCGCCCGCGGCGATGCCGATCGCCCAGCCTGCACGGCCAGGCGAGGTCGGCGCCGCGCGCTTCAGCCAGGCGAAGAGCGCCGCAGCGACGCCCAGTCCCGACAAGGCACCCTCGACCAGGCAGCCTATGCCATTTTCGGGCCGCGCCGCCTCCATCGCGGCATGATGGTCGCCAAAGGCGATGACGATCGCGGTGACCGGGATCGCCAGCGCGGCGAGGCCCGCCCAGTGCCAGCCGCTATAGTCGCGCCCGACCCCGGGCAATCCCATGCGCAGCGCGCTCCACGCCGCCGCGACGCCGAGCGCGACGACCGTCCAGAAGGCGAGCAGCGGCAGCGCGGGCATCATCGCGCCGCCGGCAAGGTCGTGGCGCATGCCCGACAGCCACAGCAGCGCCGCCGCACCGGCGAGCCAGCCCGCCGCGACCGCCAGCGACCCGCGCGACAGGCGCCGCGGTTTCACCGGCTGCAGCTCGTCCGCGAGCCCGTCGATCAGCGCGTCGATCGATGCGTCCTTCATGTCATTCACTTTCGATCAACTGCGCGAGCTTCTTCAGCCCGCGATGGATATTCACTTTGACCAGCGACTCGCTCTGCCCGCAGATCTGCGAGGCCTCGGCGATCGAGGCGCCTTCGATCTTGACCAGCGTGATCGCCTGCGCCTGCCCCGCGGGCAGCTGCGTCAGCATGCGGTCGAGGCTGAGTCGCGCATGGACCGCCTCGTCCTCCGCGTCGACCGACGCGTCGTCGTCCTGCAATTCGGCGGCGTCGCGCTGGCGGCGCAGCGCATCGATCCAGCGATAGCGCGCGATCGCCGCGAGCCAGGGCAGGAACGGCCGGTCGCTGTCCCAGGTCGCGAGCTTGCGGTGCATCGACACCAATGTCTCCTGCACCAGGTCGTCGATCTGGTGCGGCGCGATGCGGCGCGCGAAATAGCGGGCCAGCCAGCGCTGGCAATCGCCCAGCAGCGCGCGGTACGCGGCGCGGTCGCCGCGCTGCGCCGCCGCCATCAGCCGCGCCAGCGAAGGTTCGTCGATACTCACCGGCGGCGCAGCTTCAGCGCCAACGCGTCGAGCGACAGCAGCCCGCCGCCGCGCACGATCAGCAGCGCCGCCATCGCCGCCCACAGGCTGTGCACCGGCCACCAGGCGTCGGGAAAGACGAAGAGCTGGATCACCAGCGTCATCACCAGCAGCGCCCCCGCCGAAAAGCGCGTCGCGAGCCCGAGCAGCAACAGCATCGGAAAGACATGTTCGGCAAAGACGGTCAGCGGCACCGCGACCATGGGGTCGAGCGGCAGCCCCGAAAATTCACTCCGGAACAGGTCATAGGTGTCGGGATTGATTTGGAACCAGCTCCCTTCGGCGACCTTGGTCTGGCCCGAGCGCCAGAAGACGCCGGCGAGCGCGACGCGCAGCAGCAGCAGCGCCACGCCTTCGGGAAGCCGCGCGCTGGCAAGGCCCACCGCGCGGTCGTAAAATGCCAGCATTTTCGTCATCGTCAGACCCTCTCGAACGCTCCGGCGGCGATCAGCGGCACGATGGCCGCTTCGTCGCCCTGCTGCAGTTCGGCGAGGCGTTCGATCAGGTTACCGAGTGGGACGATATTTTCCGCCGCCTCGATCACGGCACGGTCGGCGTCGATCGCGGCAAAGACCCGCACCTCGGCCTCGGGGCGGGTGATGAGCAGCACGCCGGCCCCGGCGGGGAGCGCGGGGTCGAGCAGCGGCGCGGCGTCGCTCGCCAGCGGCACCGTCGCGGCTGCCGGATGGCGCCGCACCGGCAGCGCGAGCAGGCGCGGCTCGTCGAGTTCGAGCAGGTCGGCGAGCGTCAGCACGGGCGCCTCGGCGGCGTGGTAGCAGGCGAGCCACGCCCATTCGGCGCGCGACAGGTCGGCGGCGAGCCGGTCCGCTTCGCCCGCGAGCCAGGCGTCGAATCCGCGGCCGATTTCGGCGACCGCCTTGCCCCGCGCGCCGCCGCCATCGACATAGGCGCGCGACAGGCGGTTGAACGCGCCCTCGCCCAGATAGGCGCGAGTGCGCGGGAATGTTTCCTCGAGCGCGACGAGCCGCGCGTGCGAAATGGTGTTGGCATGGACGCGCAGCCCGCGCTCGACCTGCGCCGCCTCGCCCGCGAACAGCGCCGGCGGGATATGGGTGGGACCATCGACCAGCGTGCGCGCGATCGCCGCCTGGTCGCGCTCAAGCATCGACGCGGACATGTTCGAGCAGGGCGTCGGCGTGCGCGACCTCGGCGGCGAGCGTCGCATAGTCGGGGATATCGCCGTCCCGTTCGACGAGCACCGGCTTCGGCCCGGCGCGGCGCAGGAAAGTGGCGAGCCGGTCCCAGCAGCTCTCGCGCACCGCCGATCCATGGTCGTCGATCGCGATCGTCCCGCCCAGCCCGTCGTCCTTGCGCGCATGGCCCGCGACATGGACCTCGCCGACCAGCGCCGGGTCGAAGCCGTCGAGCCAGGGGTCGGGATCGAGGCCGAGGTTGAAGGCCGAAACCTCGACATTGTTGATGTCGAGGATCAGCCCGCAGCCGCTGCGGCGGCACAGCTCGTGGAGGAAATCGACCTCGGACCAGTCGTCGTTCGCATAGGCGAGGTAGCGCGACGGGTTTTCGACCAATATCGCACGCCCGAGCCGCTCCTGCACCCGGTCCACCTGCACCACGAAATGGCCCAGCGCGGCATGGCTATAGGGGATGGGCAGCAGGTCGGGGAATTTGTCGTCGGGGCCGTTGCTCCAGCTCAGATGGTCCGACACCATCGCCGGCCTATAGCGCTCGCACAGCCGCGCGAGCGCGTCGAGTTCGTCCCCGTCGACCCCGGCGGCCGAACCGAGCGACAGCCCGACCGAGTGGAAACTGAGCGGCAGATGCTCGGCGATCGCGGTCAGCCAGCGATGCGGCGGGCCGCCGGCACCGAAGTAGTTTTGCGGATGGATCTCCGCCCAGGCGGGCGCCGCGCCCGTCTCGACCGCCGCCAGCACATCGCCATAATGACCGGGCTTCAGCCCGAAGCCGGCGCGCTGCGGCAGGTCGTCGAGCGGGCGCGATGCCAACCGGGTCAGCCCTTCGTCGGAACCGGCTTGGCATTGCCCTTGTGCGCCGCCAGCGTGCCGCCCATCTTGACGCAGCTGCCCTTGGGCACATTTTTCCACGCATTGCCTTGGTAATCGACGGTCGAGGTGCCGGCGCAGCTCGTGCCCGGCCCGGCGGCGCAATCATTCTTGCCCTTCAATGCGACGCCATAGCATTTTTCCTTGGCGCCCTCGGCCGCCGCGGCGGGGCCGGAAAGCGTCGCGCCGGCGGCCATGGCAAGCACGGCGGAGGCGGCAAACGACATCTTGATCATATTCGACATAAAACATCTCCCGATTGGAACTTCGATGCGGGGGGCGCATCCTGCTCCTGTTCGTGTCGTTATGGCGCGAGGTTACGCCTGCGCTGCATTTTGCGCCAGCCCGAACGATGCGCGGCGGCACGCCATCTTGTCGCCACCTTCCTGCGCCAAAGGCCTCGCTCTTCTCCAACCGAAAGCATGACGATGAGCGTAGCGTTTCGCCGCGAAAGCGACGACGAGCATATGGAACCCGCGTTCGAATGGCCGATCCCGATCGGTGCGAACCTGGTCACTCCGCGCGGATTGCGCCTGCTCGGCGAAGAGGCCGCGCGGCTCGCCGACGCCATCACCAACGCCGCCGACGAGGAGGGGCGCAAGAAGCTGCTCAAGCGCCAGCGCTATGTCCACACGCGCCAGTCGACCGCCGAAATCCAGCCCACCCCCGAACCCGATGTTGTCGGCATCGGCAGCAAGGTTAGTTTCACGCTGAACGGCGCGACACGGACCCTCACCATCACCGGCCACGACGAGGCCGACCCGGCGCAGGGGACGATCGCCTTTTCCGCCCCGCTCGCCCGCGCGATGATGGGCGCCGAAACCGGCGAAACGCTCGAATATCAGGACCGCGAGGATGCGATCGCGATCCTCGCCGCCGCCACCGACCCGGAGACGCAGGCATGAAGGACAAGTTCGAGCGCCACAAACAGCCGTGGACCGCCGCCGAGATCGACAAGCTGCACACGCTCGCCAAAAAGGGCATGGCCTTGAAAGCCATCGCCAAGGCGCTGACCCGCAGCGAGGAATCGGTGAAGACCCGCGCTAAGGCCGACGGCCTGTCGATCGCCAAGCTGCACTGACGTCCGATGTCCGCCGCTGATTATGACGCCATCGTGCTGGGCGCCGGCGCGGCCGGGCTGATGTGCGCCGCGGTCGCGGGGCAGCGCGGGCGGCGCGTGCTGCTGCTCGACCATGCCGACCAGGTGGGCAAGAAAATCCTCATTTCGGGCGGCGGCCGGTGCAACTTCACCAACATCCACACGCGCCCCGAAGCCTATCTTTCGGCGAACCCGCATTTCGCCAAATCGGCGCTCGCGCGCTACACCCCCGCCGATTTCATCGCGCTGGTCCAGTCCTATGGCATAGCTTTCCATGAAAAGACCCTGGGGCAATTATTCTGCGACGGCTCGGCGAAAGCGATCGTCGCGATGCTGCTCGCCGAATGCGAAAAGGGCGGCGTCGATGTTCGCGTCGGCCAACAGGTCGGCGCCGTCGGCCACGCCGACGGCCACTTCACCGTCCGCTTCGGCGATCAGGATTTTACCGCCCCCGCGCTCGTCATCGCGACCGGCGGCCCCTCGATCCCCAAGATGGGCGCGACCGGCTTCGCCTATGACCTCGCACGCCAATTCGGACTCAAGGTCGTTGAACCGCGTCCCGCGCTCGTCCCGCTGACGCTCGGCGGCGACGATGTGCTGTTCCGCGACCTCTCCGGCATCGCGGCCCCGGTCGAGGCACGCGCGGGCAAGGCAACGTTCCGCGAGGCGGCGCTCTTTACCCACAAGGGGCTGTCGGGGCCCGCGATCCTGCAGATCAGCAGTTACTGGCGCCACGGCGAGCCGGTGACGATCGACTTCCTGCCCGATGCCCCGCAGGGCTGGCTGGCCGACGCCAAACGCAGCCGCCCACGCGCCACCCTGCGCGCCGCACTCGGCGCCCAGCTCCCCGACCGCCTCGCCGAAACGCTGGCCAACCGCCTCGCGCTTCCCGGCGAACTCGGCGCGCTGACCGACCGCAAACTGGCCGACGCCGAGGCGCAGCTCGCGCGCTGGACCTTCCGCCCCAACGGCACCGAAGGCTTCGCCAAGGCCGAGGTCACAATCGGCGGCATTTCGACCGCAGGTCTGTCCTCGCAAACAATGATGGCCAAAAGCGTCGCAAACCTCTATGCGGTCGGCGAAGCCGTGGACGTCACCGGTTGGCTGGGCGGCTATAATTTTCAATGGGCCTGGGCCAGCGGACACGCTGCCGGACAGGCGCTTTAGGAAAAAACCAAGAATATTCCTCGGGATGCTGGCGGGACGATGGTCTCGCCGTTTCGGTATCATTGGCCTGATGGCGGCGAGGGAACCCAAGAAAACGGCACAACGCCGCACAGGATAAGAAGAACAATGACTTTCGATCACCTTTCCCCCGTCCTTTCGGACGCCCTCACCACGCGCGGCTATGAAGCGCTTACCCCCGTCCAGACGCAGGTCGTCGAGGCCGACGCCTCGGGCCGCGACCTGCTCGTCTCGGCGCAGACCGGCTCGGGCAAGACCGTCGCCTTCGGCCTCGCCATGGCCGAACAGCTGATCGAGGATGGCCGCCTGCCCTTCGCGAGCTCGCCGCTCGCGCTGATCGTCGCGCCGACGCGCGAACTGGCGATGCAGGTCAGCCGCGAACTCAGCTGGCTCTACGCCAAGGCCGGCGCGCGCATCGCGACCTGTGTCGGCGGCATGGACGCCAGCAAGGAACGGCGGAACCTCAACCAGGGCGTGCATATCGTCGTCGGCACGCCGGGCCGCCTGCGCGACCATCTCGAACGCGGCGCGCTCGACCTCGCGGCGCTGCGCGTCGCGGTGCTCGACGAGGCGGACGAGATGCTCGACATGGGTTTCCGCGACGACCTCGAGGAAATCCTCGACGCCACCCCCGACACGCGCCGCACCCTGCTCTTCTCGGCGACACTGCCCAAGCCGATCGTCCAGCTCGCCAAGCGCTACCAGAAGGACGCGCTGCGCATCTCGACCGTCGGCGAGGATCGCGGCCATGGCGACATCAGCTATCAGGCGGTGACCGTCGCCCCCGCCGACATCGAGGGCGCGGTGATCAACCTGCTGCGCCTCCACGACGCCGAGACCGCAATGCTGTTCTGCGCGACGCGCGATAATGTGCGCCGCCTCCACGCCAGCCTGACCGACCGCGGTTTCGCCGCCGTCGCGCTGTCGGGCGAGCACAGCCAGAACGAACGCAACGCCGCGCTGCAGGCGCTGCGCGACCGCCGCGCCAAGGTGTGCGTCGCGACCGACGTCGCCGCACGCGGCATCGACCTGCCCAGCCTCAGCCTCGTCATCCATGTCGAAATCCCGCGCGACGCCGAAACGCTCCAGCACCGCTCGGGCCGCACCGGCCGCGCGGGCAAGAAGGGCACCGCGGTCATCATCGTCCCCTATCCGCGCCGCCGCCGCGTCGACGGCATGCTGCGCGGCGCGCGGATCAACGCCGAGTGGATGGACGCGCCGACCGCCGCCGATGTCCGGCTGAAGGATCAGGAACGGCTGATCGAGAAACTGCTGGCCCCCGTCGAGCATGAGCCCGAGGATATCGAACTGGCACAGCGGCTGATGGCCGAACGCACGCCCGAGGATATCGCCGCCTCGCTCGTCCGCGCGCACCGCGCGCTGATGCCCGCGCCCGAGGATCTGATCGACAACAGCGCGCGTCCGCGCGGCGAGCGCCCCGAACGCGGCGAACGCGGCGAGCGGTTCGAACGTCCCGAGCGCGGCGAACGCCGCGAAGGCTTCGATGACAGCGTCTGGTTCAAGCTCAACATTGGGCGCCGTCAGAATGCCGACCCGCGCTGGATCCTGCCCCTGCTCTGCCGCCGCGGCCATGTGACCAAGCAGGAAATCGGCGCGATCCGCATCGGCCCGAGCGAGACGATGTTCAACATCCCGCGCGCGATTGCCGACCGCTTCGCCGAAGCCGTGGTGCGCAGCGCCAACGCCGATGGCGAGGATGACAGCGGCGTCGCGATCACCCCCGCGCCCGACGGCCCGACCTATCCGCCGCGCCGCGAAAAGGGATCGGGCGACCGCCCGCCGCGCGCGACGCTGGGCCGCGGACCGGGCGGCGACCGCGACCGCGCGGGCCCGCGCGGACCGCGCGGCGCCGGCGGTCCCGGCGGCACCACCGAACGCTACAAGCCCAAGCCCTATGGCCAGCGCGGCCCGCGCAAGACCGGGAAATATTGAGCTCCAGCTCCTCGTCATTGCGAGCGTAGCGAAGCAATCCAGAACGGTTTACGCACGCTCTGGATTGCCGCGTCGCCTTCGGCTCCTCGCAATGACGATGACGTCGGACGATAGACCCTTGCGCCCCTCCCGGCTCCGCCCCAAATCGGGCGGATAGCAGGAGAGCGCGTGATGCAAGCAGTCCAGGCCTTCATCGAAACCCAGGGCGGCCCCGAGGTCATCGACTGGCGCGAGGTGACGCTCGGCGATCCCGGGCCGGGCGAGGTGCTGCTGCGCCACACCGCGATCGGGCTCAACTATCTCGACACCTATCACCGCGACGGCACCTATCCGGTGCCGCTGCCGAGCGGCCTCGGCGTCGAATCGGCGGGTGAGGTCGTCGCGGTCGGCGAGCATGTCCAGGGCCTGAAACCCGGCGACCGCGTCGCGACCTTCGGCCCCGACCGCAACGCTTACTCGAGCGCACGGCTGCTTCCCGCCGCCTCGCTGTTCAAGCTGCCCGCGAGCATCGACGACGAAACCGCCGCCGCCGGGCTGCTCAAGGCCTGCACCGTCGAGATGCTCGTCGAACGCTGCGCCAAGGTCGAGGCGGGCTGGCCCGTGCTCGTCCACGCCGCCGCGGGCGGGGTCGGGCTGATCCTCGTGCAATGGCTGAAGGCGGTAGGCGCGACGGTGATCGGCACCGTCAGCACCGAGGCCAAGGCCGAAGCCGCGCGCGAGGCGGGCGCCGACCATGTGCTGCTCTACAAGAGCGACGATGTCGCGGCGCATGTCCGCAACTTGGCCGACGGCCAAGGCGTGCCCGTGACCTTCGACGGCATCGGCATGGCGACATGGGACGTGTCGCTCAAGGCCACCGCGCGGCGCGGGCTGATCGTCAGCTACGGCAATGCCGGCGGGCCGGTGACCGGGGTCAACCTCGGCATCCTCGCGCAGCACGGTTCACAGTTTGTGACCCGCCCGACCTTGTTCGATTATTATCTCCACCCCGGCGAACGCGCCGCGGGCGCCGCGCGCGTGTTCGAGATGATCGAAAGCGGCGCGGTGAAGATCAGCATCGGCCAGCGCTACGGCTTGCAGGACGCCGCGCGCGCGCATGCCGATTTGCAGGCGGGGCGCACGACCGGATCGACGGTGCTGATTCCATAAACCGATAATCCCTCCCCTTCAGGGGAGGGCAGCGAGACTTGGCAGCTTGCTGCCTAGTCGCAGCGGGTGGGGGCCAGCGGCCTTGCGCTATCTGACAGGCCCCACCCCAACCCCTCCCCTAAAGGGGAGGGGCTTTTGTCATGCCTTCAACCGCTCCGCATGCCACGCGACATGTTCGGCCAAAAAGGTCGAGATGAAATAATAGCTGTGGTCATACCCCG
>Ga0247823_10002597_pt1 | contig 14836 bp, 13 predicted proteins | sample 13C_PalmiticAcid_2_FD_192426 | JGI IMG/M metagenome (GOLD analysis project Ga0247823, IMG submission 192426) | Soil microbial communities from agricultural site in Penn Yan, New York, United States - 13C_PalmiticAcid_Day30 | ecosystem: Environmental > Terrestrial > Soil > Agricultural land...
CCCGAACAACTGTCCCATTTTGACTATTGGCAATATTGGCGCAACTGCGACGACCGCGACGTCGGCAAATTCCTGAAGCTGTTCACTGACCTGCCGATGGACGAGATCGCGCGGCTTGAAGCGCTCGAGGGCGCCGAGATCAACGAGGCGAAGAAAATCCTCGCAAACGAAGCGACCGCGATGTGCCGCGGCGCGGACGCCGCGCGCATCGCGTCGGAGACCGCCGCGCAAACCTTTGAAAAGGGACAGATTGGCGGCGACCTTCCGCAAGCGGTCGCGCCCGCCGAAGGGATCAGCATCGTCGATGCGCTGCGCGAACTGGGCTTTGCGGGCTCGAACAAGGAAGCTCGCCGCAAGCTCGACGAGGGCGCGGTGAAGGTCGAGGGCGTCGTCGTTCGCGATCCGCAGCACCTGATTCAGCCGGGCGAGACCCCCGTCCCGCTGAGCCTCGGGTCAAAAAAACATGGCCTTGTGACCCGCTAGGGCGCAGACCCGCGTTTACGACTTCTTCAGCAATCGGGTGGATCGTCATGGCCAAATCAACAAGGTCCACGAAAATGCGCAAGATCGACACCAGCAAGGCCCATTATGTCGGCCTCGACCAGCGGATCGCTCCGCGTAGCGACGTCTATTGCCGCCTGCCCTTCGTCATGCCCGACGGGCGGCAGGAAATGTGCACCTGCGTCAACATCAGCGCCGACGGTATGCTGATGCGCTTCGAACGCGGGCTGGAGATTGGAGACCTTGTTGTGCTGCGCATGCCGATCATCGGCCGTACCTCCGCGAAAGTCGTCTGGTCGCTCGCCGGCAAGACGGGTCTGCAGTTCGAAAAATCGATCTCGGTCGAAGATTATCTGCCGATGATCCGCGCCATGGGCGCCAGAGGCGACGTAAACTAAAAACGCGCGCCAGAGGCGACGTCAACTAACCGCTTCTGAGGAGCGGCACCGCCGCATCGCGCTCGAACAGATAGAGGCAGAGGCGCACCGCCTCCGCCCGCGCACCGTCCATCCCGCCATCGCGCTCGACGAACAGCCGCGCGTCGTCGTGCGCAACCGGCAGCAGCCGGACGAGCTGTTCGGGGGTTGCGAGCCGGTAATCGGCATCGCCCGACTGTTTGAGTCCGAGCAATTCGCCGCCGCCGCGCAATTCCAGATCCTTTTCGGCAATCACGAAACCGTCGTTCGTATCGCGCATCAGCGCGAGCCGCTCACGCGCGGTTTCCGACAGATTCTGGGAACGCAGCAGGAGGCAGACAGACTTCGCGGCGCCGCGACCGACGCGGCCGCGCAGCTGGTGAAGCTGCGCCAGCCCGAAATTCTCGGCATGTTCGACGATCATCAGACTGGCGGCGGGGACATCGACCCCGACCTCGATCACCGTCGTCGCAACGAGGACGCCGATCTCGCCGGCCTGAAAGCGCGCCATGACGTCATCTTTCTCGGGCCCCTTCATCCGCCCGTGGACGAGCCCGACCCGATGATCGCCGAGCCGCGCGCGGAGCAACGCCGCCCGATCTTCGGCCGCGGCAAGTTCGCTTCCTTCGCTTTCGGCGACGAGCGGGCACACCCAATAGGCTTGCGCACCCGTCGCAAGATGCCGGTCGAGCGATTCCACGACATCGTCGAGCCGGTCGAGCGAGATCACACGCGTATCGACCGGGGTGCGCCCCGGCGGCATCTCGTCGATCTGCGACACGTCCATCTCGCCATGATTGGCGAGTTGCAGCGTGCGCGGGATCGGCGTCGCGGTCATCACGAGCAGATGGGGCGGACGCGCCGCCTTTTGCGTCAGCATCAGCCGCTGCGCGACCCCGAAGCGATGCTGTTCGTCAACGACGACGAGCGACAGGTCCTTATAGGTCACCGCCTGCTGGAAAATCGCGTGCGTACCGACGAGGATATCGATGCTGCCGTCGGCAAGCCCCATCAGCGTCGATTCGCGCGCCTTCCCCTTGTCGCGCCCCGTGAGAATCGCGAGGTTGACGGGCAAGCCGGCCAGCATCCGCTGAAGCGTGGCATAATGCTGGCGCGCGAGAATTTCGGTCGGCGCCAGCAAGGCTGCCTGTGTCCCCGCCTCGACCGCCGCCAGCATCGCGCGAAGCGCCACCAGCGTCTTGCCTGACCCGACATCGCCCTGCAGCATCCGCAGCATCGGCGTGTCCTGCGCCATGTCGCCGGCGATCTCGCGTCCGACGCGTTCCTGCGCACCGGTCAGCCCGAAGGGCAGCTTGAGCGCGTCGGTCAGCCGGCCATCGCCGACGATCGCCCTGCCCTTGCGCGTCCGCAGTCCCTGCCGGATCAGCATCAGCGCGACCTGGCTTGCAAAAATCTCGTCATAGGCGAGGCGGTCGCGCGCCGCCTCGTCGCGCGGACTCGCATGCGCGCGCGCCATCGCCTCGTTCCACGTCGGCCAGTTCCGGCTGGCGAGCAACGGCGCATCGATCCATTCGGCAAGCTCGGGGCGTCGTTCGAGCGCCACCTGCCCCAATTGTGACAGCCGCGCATTGGTGAGGCCTTCGGTCAGGGGATAGACGGGTTCGTGCTCGGCGATTCCCGCCTCGTCGCCCGGCTCGACGACCTGATCGGGGTGCACGATCTGACGCATGTCGCCGTAGAGGTCGAGCCGCCCCGACACGCGCCGCTTCTCGCCGAAAGGGAACAGCTTGCGCGCAAGTCCCGATGTCCGCCCGAAATAGACGAGCCGGACATGGCCGCCCGCATCGTCGAACGCCTCCACCCCGAAGGGCGCGCGCGGGGAACGGCCGGCGCGGTAATCCTGCGCGGTCAGTTCGACGATGATCGTCTGTCCGGCCTGCGCCTGATCGAGCCGATCGACCGGAAAACGCGAGATTAGTCCCGTCGGCAAATGGAACAGCACATCGACGACGCGCTCAAGCCCCAGCCGCGTCAGCGGCTTGGCAAGCTGGGGGCCGACGCCTTTCAGGTCGGTGAGCGCGGCAAAGAGCGGATTGAGTATCTCGGGTCGCATGGCTAGGGCGTGTCTAGCCCCCACATTCCGTTCGTGTCGAGCGAAGTCGAGACACCCCGCGTTTGCGCCGGACCGATGGGCATCTCGACTTCGCTCGATGCGAACGGATTTCGGGATGACCATCGATGAAATTCGAGAGAAGAAGACAAGGCCCGCCATGCAAGACCGCCTGAAACGCCTGAAATTCCGTGCCTGGCATCGCGGCACGCGCGAGGCCGACTATATGATCGGCGGATTTTTCGACCGTTATTCACACGCGTGGAGCGAAGAAGAGATCGCCTGGTACGAGATCGTCGTCGAGGAGGACGACGTCGATATCATGGCGTGGGCGCTCGGCACGGGCGAGCCGCCTGCGCACCTCGACCGCCCCGACATGATCGCTGCGATGCGCCGGCTGGACTATATCCCGCTGCCATGACCCGGACCGCCGCCGACATTTTTGCCGCGATCGGATCGGCGTCGGCGCCGCTGACGCTGGCGCGCGCCGCGGACGGCTTCCTGCCGCTGCTGCTCGCCGACCTCGCGCGTGCCAGTGATAAACGCGTCCTCTATGTCGCGACCGACGATACGGCGATGCAGGCGATCGCCGACGCCCTCTTTGCCGCGCTCACCGACCTGATCGTCCATCGCTTTCCGGCGTGGGATTGCCTTCCCTACGACCGCGCCGGGCCGTCGATGCGCGTCAGCGCCGACCGGCTCGCGACGCTGTCGGCGCTCCAACTTCCCGCCAAGCGCAGCGAACTGATCCTGACCACCGTCGCCGCGATCACGCAGCGCACGCTGACCCCGTTCCGTATCCGCCAGCTCGCGACGACGCTCGCCGCGGGGCAGCGGATCGATCGCGACGCGCTCGCCGAACTGCTCGTCGCGAACGGCTTCAGCCGCGTCGACACCGTCGCCGATCAGGGCGAGTTCGCGGTGCGCGGCGGCATCCTCGACCTGTTCCCTGCGGGCGAGGAAACGGGGCTGCGCGTCGATTTCTTCGGCGACGAGATCGAGAGCATCCGCCGCTTCGACCCCGCCGACCAGCGCAGCCTCGGCCCCGCCAAGGCGCTGCAGCTGCTCCCGGCGTCCGAAACCCTGCTCGACGAGTCGACGATCAAGCGTTTCCGTTCGGCCTATCGCGACCTGTTCGGCGCGCAGGCGACGGGCGACCCGCTCTATCAGGCGGTCAGCGACGGGCGACGACAGGCAGGCATGGACCATTGGCTGCCGTTGTTCGAGGAACGCCTCGCGACGCTGTTCGACCATATCGATCCCGCGACCCCGGTGCTCCGCGGCCATCGCACCGAGGCGACCGCCGAAACGCGCTTTGCCGCGATTGCCGACTATCACGCGAACCGCGGCGCCGCCGAGCGCGAGTCGCCGGGAAGCTATCGTCCGCTCGCGCCCGACACGCTCTATCTGACCGAGACCGAATGGGCCGGAGCCTCGTCTGATCGCCCAATCCATATCATCACGCCGTTCGACGTTCCCCCGGCCGCGACGGTCGTCGATCTCGAAACCTTCGCCGCGCGCGATTTCACCCCCGAACGCACCGCCGACCTCAACGTATACGACAAGGTCGCCGACCACCTTAGCGATGAGCGGCGCAAGGGACGGCGCACGATCATCGCCAGCTATTCGGGCGGCGCGCGCGATCGCCTGTCGGGGCTGCTTCGCGACCATGGCGTTACCTCGCTCGCCCCCGCCGATAGCTGGCAGGACGCGCTCGGCACCGCCTCGGCGGAAAGCGGCGGCGCGACCGCGATGGTCGTCCTCCCGCTCGACCATGGCTTTGCATCCGACGCGATCAGCCTGCTCACCGAACAGGATATCCTCGGCGAGCGCCTCGTCCGCCGCCAGAAACGCCGCAAGAGCGCCGACGCATTCCTCGCCGAACTTGCGACGCTCAGCGTCGGCGATCTCGTCGTCCATCTCGATCATGGCATCGGGCGCTACGAGGGGCTGACCCAGATCCCTGTGGGGAGCAGCCCGCACGATTGCGTCGCGCTCACTTATGCCGGCGGCGACAAGCTCTACGTCCCCGTCGAGAATCTCGACGTCCTCTCGCGCTACGGTGGCGAGAGCGACGGCGTCGGCCTCGACAAGCTCGGCGGCGAAGCCTGGCAGCGCCGCAAGGCGCGGATGAAGGAGCGCATCCGCGAGATCGCGGGCGAACTGCTCGCGACCGCGGCGCAGCGCGCGCTGCGTTCGGGCGAATTGCTCGCGCAGGACGCCGCCTATCCCGCCTTTGCAGACCGCTTCCCCTATCAGGAAACCGACGACCAGGACCGCGCGATCGGCGACGTCCTTGCCGACATGGCGTCGGGGCGCCCGATGGACCGGCTCGTCTGCGGCGACGTCGGTTTCGGCAAGACCGAGGTCGCGCTGCGCGCCGCCTTCGTCGCGGCGATGGCGGGGGTGCAGGTTGCGGTGGTCGTTCCAACGACCCTGCTCGCGCGCCAGCATTACACGAATTTTGTCGAGCGCTTCAAAGGCTTCCCGATCAATATTGGCCGCCTCTCGCGGCTCGTTCCGGCCAGCGAAGCGCAAAAGACGCGCGATGGTCTGTCGGCGGGAACGATCGATATCGTCGTCGGCACGCACGCCGTCATCGCGAAATCGGTCGAGTTCAAGAATCTCGGCCTTGTGATCGTCGACGAGGAACAGCGTTTCGGCGTCGTGCACAAGGAGCGGCTGAAGCAGCTCAAGACCGACGTTCATGTCCTGACGCTGACCGCGACCCCGATTCCGCGCACGCTGCAGATGGCGATGTCGGGGCTGCGCGAGCTCAGCGTGATCCAGACCCCGCCGGTCGACCGCCTCGCGGTGCGGACTTACGTGGCGCCATGGGATCCCGTGGTGATCCGGGAAGCGCTGCTGCGCGAACATGATCGCGGCGGGCAGAGCTTCTTCGTCACCCCGCGGATCAAGGACCTGCCCGACATCGAGGAATTCCTGCGCACGCGCGTGCCCGAAATCAAATATGTCGTCGCGCACGGCCAGATGGCTCCGGGCGAGGTCGAAGAGCGGATGAGCGCCTTCTACGACCGCAAATATGATGTGCTCGTGTCGACCACCATCGTCGAAAGCGGGCTCGACATTCCGAGCGCGAACACGCTGATCGTCCACCGCGCCGACCGCTTCGGCCTTGCCCAGCTCTATCAGCTTCGCGGGCGGGTCGGGCGCTCGAAGACGCGTGCTTATGCGTACCTCACGACGCTCGAAGGCGGTGCGATCACCGACACCGCCGAAAAGCGGCTCAAGTTGCTCGGCGATCTCGATACGCTGGGCGCGGGATTCCAGCTCGCCAGCCACGATCTCGACATCCGCGGCGCGGGCAATCTCGTCGGCGACGAACAGTCGGGGCATATTCGCGAGGTCGGGTTCGAACTTTATCAGTCGATGCTCGAAGAGGCGATTTTGGTCGCCAAGGCCGAGGGCGCCGGAAAGCTGCCGCCGCGCGAAGCCCTGTCGCCCACGATCACCGTCGACGCGCCGATCCTGATACCCGAGGATTATGTCCCCGACCTGCCACTGCGCATGGCGCTCTATCGCCGCCTCAACGACGCACAGGACCGCCCGGCGCTCGATGCCTTCGCGGCCGAGATGATCGACCGCTTCGGCCCGCTGCCGCCCGAGACCGCAAACCTGATCCAGCTGATGGAGATCAAGGCGAACGCCAAGCTCGCGGGTATCGCCAAGCTCGACGTCGGCACCAAGGGCGCGCTCGTCAGCTTCCACGGCGACCAGTTCGCCAACGTCCCCGGCCTGATCGCCTATGTCGAACGGTTGAAGGGCCGTGCGCGCATCCGTCCCGACAACAAGCTGTCGATCAGCGGAGACTGGATGAGTACCGGCGCACGCCTCAACGGAGCGCTGCAACTGTCGAAGGGACTGGGCAAGCTGGCGAAGCAGGCCATTTAGTTGTCGCCCTCTGGACGCGACGGGGAGGATCATGCGCTTGCCCCGGCCCCTTCCCGTCCCTAAATCCCCTGTATGACCACCCCGCCGATCACCGAACTCACCACGCGCGCGCGCGACGTGTTCCGGCTGGTCGTCGACGCCTATCTGGAGACCGGACAGCCGGTCGGATCGCGCACGCTGTCGAAACTCGCGGCGCTCAACCTCTCCCCGGCGTCGATCCGCAACGTCATGCAGGACCTCGAGGAATATGGCCTGCTGGCGAGCCCGCACACGAGCGCGGGACGCCTGCCGACCGAACAGGGCCTCCGCCTCTTCGTCGACGGCATGATGCAGGTCGCCGAACCTTCGGCCGAAGATCGCGCGCAGATCGAGGCGAGCCTGTCGGACGCCGGGCCGATCGAAAGCGCGCTTGCACAGGCGACCTCGGCGCTGTCGGGACTGTCGGCGTGCGCCGGCCTCGTCCTCGTCCCCAAGCATGAGCGCGTATTGAAACAGCTCGCCTTCGTGCCGCTGTCGGCAAACCAGTCGCTCGTCGTGCTCGTCGCGGGCGACGGCGCGGTCGAGAATCGCGTCATCGACATCCCCCCGGGGCTCAACCCCTCGGCGCTCGTCGAGGCGGGTAATTATATCAGCGCGACGCTTAGCGGCCTGACGCTGGCCGAAGCGATGGCGCGCGTGCGCCGCGAGATCGAGGCCGAACGCATCGCGATCGACCGCGCCGCGCAGGATCTGGTGTCGCGCGGCCTTGCCATCTGGTCTTCCGACGGCGCCGACCGCCCGGTGCTGATCGTGCGCGGGCAAGCGAATTTGCTCGACGAGAGCGCGGTCGGCGACCTCGACCGCGTGCGGCAATTGCTCGACGAACTCGAAACCAAACAGGACATCGCCCAGTTGCTCGACAGCGCGCGCGAGGGCAGCGCCACCCGGATTTTCATCGGGTCGGAGAATAAATTATTCTCGCTTTCGGGCTCGTCCGTGATAGCGGCGCCCTATCGCGGATCGGACGGGCGCGTCGTGGGTGTCGTAGGCGTGATCGGCCCGACGCGCTTGAACTATGCCCGCATCGTTCCCATGGTGGATTTCACCGCACAATCGCTCTCCAGACTGATACGATAGGTTTATGACGAACATTGAAAACGACACGCCGGTCGACGACGGCGCGAACCCCGAAGCTGAAACCGCCGAAGCGACGAACCCCGCGCGGGGCGAGAATGAAGAGCTGGCACAGCTTGCCGAGCAGGTCGCCTCGCTCCAGCAGGACCTGCTCTATGCGCGCGCCGAGACGCAAAATGTCACGCGCCGCAAGGACAAGGAAATCGCCGACGCGCACGCTTATGCCGCGACCAAATTCGCGCGCGACATCCTGTCGGTCGCCGACAATCTCGGCCGCGCGCTCGCCGCATTGAGTGACGAACAGCGCGCCGACGAAGGCATCAAGCCGCTGATCACCGGCCTCGAGGCAACCGAGCGCGAATTGCTCAGCGTGTTCGAACGCAACGGCATCACGCGCATCGCGGCGATCGGCCTGCCGCTCGACCCGAACCAGCATCAGGCGATGCTCGAAATCCCGAGCGACAAGACGCCCGGCACGATCGTGCAGGAAATGCAGGCGGGCTATATGCTGAAGGACCGGCTGCTGCGCCCCGCGATGGTGGGTGTAGCAAAGGCGGGGTAACGCCGAAGCGATATCGCAGACAAAAAGAAACCCCGGTGAAAGCCGGGGTTTCTTTTTGTCTTTCGTCTGCCGGTCAGGCCGCCTTGCGGAGCTTCGCGAGCTTCTTCAGCACCATTTCGCGCTTCAGCCGCGACAGATGGTCGATGAAGAGAATGCCTTCGAGATGGTCGTGCTCGTGCTGGATGCACGTCGCCATCAGCCCGGTCATGCGTTCCTGATGATGCTTGCCGTCCTCGTCCTGCCAGTCGACGGTGACCTCGGCAGGACGCGTGACATCGGCATATTGCTCGGGGACCGACAGGCAGCCCTCCTGATAGACGCTATGCTCCTCGCTCTCGTCCGAAAAGACGGGGTTGATGAAGACGCGCGGCTCGCGGATGACCTTCTTGCCCTCTTCGTCGTCGGGATCGGGTTCCTGCAGGTCGATGACGAGGATGCGCTTCGCCACCCCCACCTGGATCGCCGCAAGCCCGATACCGGGGGCGTCGTACATCGTCTCGAACATGTCGGCGACCAGCGTCTTGAGCTCGGCGTCGAAAGTCTCGACGGGCTTCGAAATCACGCGCAGCCGGGGATCCGGGGTCTCTATGATAGGGAGTAAGGCCATGGGCGTCAGGTATGGTCGGAGGGACGCTCGGTCAAGACCTCAGGCAAAATCAGCTATTGGCGCCGCAAGCGGCCATATGCAGCTTTCCCGTTATCAGGTCGAACGAGCCATAGGCGATGCGATATTCGCGGTCATCGGTGGCCAGAAGATCGGAAGGATAGTCCGAAAGGCTCGTCCTACCTTCTCCGAATTCTTCAAAATTCGCCTCGTGAAGATGGATTTCGATCTGGGACCTGTCGTAACCGCTTGGACGCGGCTCTCGCCCCTCTTTCATGGCAACCGCTACCTCCTCCCCGAAATATTGAGGATGGTAGAGATAGCGCCTCTCCCAATCATCGATTCGCCCGATGCAAGGCAGCTTCTCCAAGGCCGCCTCGACCCGATCCATTTCCTGTTCGGTAGGCTTCACCTCCCTCGCCACACAAGCCGCGAGAAGGAGCAACAAGACCGGCGCGAACCGGATCATCCCACCGGCCGCCGCGCCCTGAGCGCCTGCGCCAGCGTCCCCTCGTCGAGATAATCGAGCTCGCCCCCCACCGGCAAGCCATGCGCGAGTTGCGTCAGCCGCACCGGATAGCTTTCGAGCCGTTCGGCAAGATAATGCGCGGTCGTCTGCCCCTCCAGCGTCGCATTCATCGCGAGCACGACCTCGTCGATGCCGCCAGCGGCGACGCGTGCAACAAGGGCATCGATGCTGAGGTCCTGCGGGCGCACGCCTTCGAGCGCCGAGAGCCGGCCGCCGAGGACATGATATTTGCCGGGAAAGAGCCGCGACTTGTCGAGTGCCCAGAGATCGGAGACTTCCTCGACGACGCAGAGACTCCGCGCATCGCGGCGCGGATCGGCACAGATCGCACATGGATCCTGCGTGTCTACATTGCCGCAGATGGTGCAGGTGACGAGCCGTTCGGACACCGTCTGAAGCGCCGCGAGCAGCGGCGCAAAGCTGCTTTCGCGCTTCTTCATCAGGTGCAGCACCGCGCGCCGCGCCGAACGCGGGCCAAGGCCCGGCAGGCGGGCGAGTTGCTGGACGAGCGCTTCAATCTCTTGCGATGCCATGACGGATCGTCTTAAGCGGCGCGCGAGAAATGACAATGCGCATCGCCTTTATGGGAACGCCGCCCTTTGCGGTGCCGACGCTCGCCGCGCTCCACGCGGCGGGGCACGATATCGTGGCGGTCTATACGCAGCCGCCGCGCCCGGCGCAGCGCGGCAAAAAATTGCAGAAGAGCCCGGTGCAGGTCTGGGCCGAGGAACAGGGCCTGCCCGTCCGCACGCCGAAGAGCCTGAAGAATGAGGAGGCGCAGGCAGAGTTCGCCGCGCTCGACCTCGATATCGCCGTGGTCGCGGCCTATGGCCTGATCCTGCCGCAGGCGATCCTCGACGCACCGCGCGAAGGATGCCTGAACGTCCATGGCTCGATCCTGCCGCGCTGGCGTGGCGCGGCGCCGGTGCAGCGCGCGATCCTTGCCGGCGATGCCGAAACGGGCGTGACGATCATGCAGATGGACATCGGCCTCGACACCGGCGCGATGCGGCTGATCGAAGCGACGCCGACCGGCCGCAAGAGCGCGGGCGTGCTGACGCACGAACTCGCCGAAATGGGCGCGTTGATGATGCGGCGCGTGCTGAGCGAGCTCCACGCCTTTCCGCCGACGCCGCAACCCGATGAAGGCGTCACCTATGCCGCCAAGATCGACAAGAGCGAGGCGCGGCTCGATTTCCTGACCAGCGCGCTGCAAGTCGAGCGGCAGATACGCGCCTTCAATCCGGTGCCGGGCGCCTTCTTCGAACTCGAAGGCGAGCGTTACAAGATCCTCGCCGCCGACGTCATCCACCCGTCGGACACGGTCGTGGGTGCGGCGCCGGGCGTCACGCTCGACGACAGCCTGACCATCGCGTGCAACCCCGGCGCGATCCGCGCAACGCGCGTTCAGCGCGCCGGAAAACCGCCGATGGACGCGGCCGAGCTCCTCCGCGGGCGCGCGATCCCGGCAGGCACGCGGCTCGCATGACCCGCTTCGCGCTCACCATCGAATATGACGGTCGCCCCTTCATGGGCTGGCAGCGGCAGGCCCACGGCCCCAGCGTGCAGCAGGCGATCGAGGAAGCGATCCAGCGTTTCACCGCCGAGGAGGTGCAGGTGTTCAGCGCCGGGCGTACCGACGCCGGGGTCCACGCCATCGCGATGCGCGCGCATGTCGACATCGAAAAGCCGCTGACGCCGTTCAAGCTGACCGAGGCGCTCAACGCCCAGCTTCGTCCCGCACCGGTCGCCGTCGTGGCCTGCGAGATCGTTCCCGACGACTGGCATGCACGTTTCGCCTGCATCGGGCGTTCGTACGAATATCGCATCGTCAACCGCCGCGCGCCGTTGACGTGGGACAAGGGCCTGTCCTGGCAGGTGGCCCGACCGCTCGATGCGGGTGCGATGCACGCGGCGGCGCAGCAACTGATCGGCCTCCACGATTTCACGACCTTTCGCTCGGCGCATTGCCAGTCGCAAAGCCCGGTCAAGACGCTCGACAAATTGTCGGTCAGCCGCCACGGCGAGGAACTGATCGTCGAAGCCGCAGCACGCAGCTTCCTGCATCATCAGGTTCGCTCGATGGTCGGCTGTCTCGCGCTGGTGGGCTATGGGAAATGGTCGGCGCGCGATCTGAAAGCGGCACTGGATGCCGCGGATCGGAACGCCCTGGGGCTGAATGCACCGCCCGACGGGCTCTATTTCGTGAGCGCGACCTATCCCTGAATCGAAAAGGGCGGCCCTACCAGACCGCCCTTTCCTTCGCAGTGGACGCGATTACACCTTTTCGGCGTAGTACAGCGGCGCATGCTCGTTGAGGATCTGGAGGATCTTCGCCTGCGCGGTCTTTTCGTCGCTTTCTTCCATCGCGCCGAGTTCGCGCGCGAGGCGGCTCGACGCCGCTTCGAAGATCTGGCGCTCCGAATAGCTCTGTTCGGGCTGGTCGTCGGCGCGGAACAGATCGCGCGTCACTTCGGCGATCGACACGAGGTCGCCCGAATTGATCTTCGCTTCATATTCCTGCGCGCGGCGCGACCACATGGTGCGCTTCACCTTCGGCTTGGTGGTCAGGACCTGCAGCGCTTCCTTCAGCGTCTTGTCCGACGACAGCTTGCGCATGCCCACGCCTTCGGCCTTGTTCGTCGGCACGCGAAGCGTCATTTTTTCCTTTTCGAAGCGCAGCACATACAGTTCGAGCTGCATGCCGGCGATCTCCGACCGCTGCAACTCGATGACGCGCCCCACGCCATGTTTGGGATAAACGACATAATCACCGACTTCGAACAAGAGCGTGTTCACGGACATGCAAATTCCTTTTCTTGTGCCTTGACCCCGATCTGAAAGTGCGACAACACCGGCGCATCCCGCCCTCTCGTGGAGGGGGATTTGCATTCGGGCGGCGCTAGCCAGTCAGAGTGACAAGGGATATGGCTCCATCGGAACGCCGGAAAGCGCCCCAGCCCAGTGACGGGAAGAGGCAGAGTGTCGGCGCGTTGATATTTATTATAACAGATTCGCAACAAAATTGCCACCCCTGCGCGGAAATCCGCGGCTGGGCGCCTTGACGCGTTCCAAACGACGTTTCACGCTGGGACAAAAGCACAGATGGGGATGACGATATGCAGGATCAAGTCTGGTGGATTACCGGGGCTTCGTCGGGAATCGGCGCGGCATTGGCGCGGGCGCTGGCCGCACGCGGGGCGAAGCTGGTCCTCTCGGGCCGCAACGTCGCGGCGCTCGAAGCCGTCGCCGCCGATTGCGCCACCGAGACCTTGATCCTGCCGTTCGAGGCGACCGATTATGACGCCCTCCCCGCGATTGCCGATCGGGCGTGGGACTGGCAGGGTCGTGTCGACGGGCTCGTCAATAACGCCGGCATCTCGCAGCGCAGCCTCGCTATCGAAACCGATTTCACAGTGTACCAGCAGATCATCGCGGTCGACCTGCTCGCGCCGATCGCGCTGACGCAGGCATTACTGCCGCGCATGGTCGGTGCGGGCGGCGGCCAGATCATCGCCATATCGAGCGTCGCGGGGATCGCGGGCGTGCCGCTGCGCAGCGCCTACTCGGCGGCGAAGCACGGCATCATCGGCTATCATGACGCCGTGCGCGCCGAAAACGAGCATCTCGGGCTGAAGGTGCTCGTCGTCGCGCCCGGATCGGTGCGCACCAATGTCAGCCGCAATGCGCTGAACGCCGACGGCAGCGTGCGCGGGGAAAGCGATGCCGCGATCGAAAACGGTCTGTCGCCCGATGATACCGCTGCGCAGATGCTTGCGGCGGTCGACGCCGGAACGCGCGAACTGGTGGTTGCCGTGGGCGCCGAAGCGATGATAGCACAACTCCGCCGCAGCGACCCCGACGCCTTGTTCGAGCGGATGAACGCTATGATCCAGGCGGGCTACGCACAGCAGATGAAGACGGGTCAGGAAAACCAAGCTTAGTCGGCTTTGTCTCTCACGACGAGAGAACAGAAGTAGAAGAAAAGGCCCCGCCGGATCGCTCCGGCGGGGCCTTTCTTTGCCCGCAAGGGCGACGAAGCTTACGCCGCGCCGTGCGCCAGCGCCGCGAGGAGCAGGATCGCCACGATATTGGTGATCTTGATCATCGGGTTGACCGCCGGACCCGCGGTATCCTTGTACGGATCGCCGACGGTGTCGCCGGTCACCGCGGCCTTGTGGGCCTCGCTGCCCTTGCCACCATGGTTGCCGTCCTCGATGTACTTCTTGGCGTTATCCCACGCACCGCCGCCCGAGGTCATCGAGATGGCGACGAACAGCCCGCCGACGATCACGCCGAGCAGGAGCGCGCCGAGCGCCTCCAATGCGGCCGCCGGGCCCGCGACCGCACGGATCACGAAGAAGACGACGATCGGCGCGAGCACAGGGAGTAGCGACGGAATGATCATTTCCTTGATCGCCGCCTTGGTGACGAGATCGACCGTGCGCGCATAGTCAGGCTTCGATTCATAGGTCATGATGCCCGGGTTGGTCTTGAACTGGTCGCGAACATCCTTGACGACCTCGCCCGCCGCGCGGCCCACCGCGGTCATGCCCATCGCACCGAAGAGATACGGCAAGAGCGCGCCGAGCAGCAGCCCGACGATGACGTAGGGCGACGACAGCGAGAAGGTCAGCGGCGCGTCGATACCGAGCTTCGTCGAATATTCGGCGATGTCGGCAGTATAGGTACCGAACAGCACCAGCGCCGCGAGACCCGCCGAACCGATGGCATAGCCCTTGGTCACGGCCTTCGTCGTATTGCCTACCGCGTCGAGCAGGTCGGTCTTTTCACGAACCGAATCGTCGAGGCCCGCCATTTCGGCGATGCCGCCGGCGTTGTCGGTGACGGGACCATAAGCGTCGAGCGCGACGACCATGCCCGCGAGCGCGAGCATCGCGGTGGCGCCGAAGGCGATGCCGATGATACCCGCGGTCTGGTAAGCGACGATGATACCGACGCAGATGACGAGCGTCGGCAGCGCGGTCGATTCAAGGCTGATGGCGAGACCCTGGATCACGTTGGTGCCATGGCCCGTTTCCGACGCCTTGGCGATGCTGCGCACCGGGCGATAATTCGTACCGGTGTAATATTCGGTGATCCAGATGATCAGCCCGGTGATGACGAG
>Ga0247823_10002598_pt1 | contig 14836 bp, 13 predicted proteins | sample 13C_PalmiticAcid_2_FD_192426 | JGI IMG/M metagenome (GOLD analysis project Ga0247823, IMG submission 192426) | Soil microbial communities from agricultural site in Penn Yan, New York, United States - 13C_PalmiticAcid_Day30 | ecosystem: Environmental > Terrestrial > Soil > Agricultural land...
AGATCACCTGCTGCGGGAAGGCTACACCAACCTTACTGTAGCCGATATCTCGGCCAAAGCGCTGGAACGGGCACAACAACGCCTGGGCGATCAGGCTGCACAGGTACAATGGATCGTAGCAGATGCGGCCAACTTTACACCGCCACAGGTTTACGATTGCTGGCACGACCGCGCCGTGTTTCATTTCCTCACTTCGGCCGAGGCAATTGAGGCTTATACCCGTACCGTTAACCAGTTTGTAAGCGGTCACCTGGTATTGGGTACGTTTTCAGAAAATGGTCCGTTGAAGTGCAGCGGACTGGAGATCAGGCGCTACAGCCAGGAGCAATTGACAGCCGCGTTCAGCGCTGATTTTGTCCGACTGGAATGTTTTCATGAAACACATACCACGCCGTTTCAAACACAACAGGAATTTACGTTTTGTCATTTCAGGAAAAAGTGATTGGTTTGCATCAAACAGCGCGCTATGAAAAAATTATTATTCACTTGTTTGGCTTTCGTTTCATTTTCCGGAATGGCCATGGCACAAAAAGTGCAGACCCTGATCGTTAAAACCGCTATTGGCTGCGACCACTGTAAATCCTGTGGCAGCTGCGGCACCCGCATCGAAGAAGCCCTGTACCGCGAAAAAGGTATCAAACGGGTGGATGTAGATGATAAAAAAATGGAAATCAAAGTGGTGTACAATTCCGAGAAAGTAACGCCCCAGATTATCCGCACCACGATTGCTGCCAATGGCTTTGATGCCGATGACGTAAAAGCCCTGCCCGAAGCGGTGGCTAAACTTGACGGTTGCTGCCGCGGCGAAGAAGAATAAATGATACAAAGAGCCTTCCGGGGCTCTTTTTTTGATCTATACCCTGCCTATATCCGGTTTTCGGCCTCCGGTAGTTTACCGTTCATCCATTTCCGGCATTCCATTCCATGATAATTTTATATATTTACTCCAACTGGTTGTGCAGTGTTGAACCGGCCTCCGGGCCAATTATTTAACTCTTTTAAAACATGTAGTACATGAAAAAGCGTTTCATTCATGTGAACACAACTGCGGCTTTGTTACTGGCCCTGGTGACCAGTACTGCCGGTTACGCCGGACCTGGTGGCGCCGGTGAGGCCAAAACCAGTGAAATGGAAAAAACGGCCATGGTAGGTCAACTCAGCAGGGACCTGCGTATCTCCGCAAACGTGGGATACACCGTCGAAAAAAGGAAAAACCAGCTCTACATCAACGGTAAACTGCAAAGTCCCGAAGTAGCAGCCAAGTACCTCTCGATGGTGAAACAGGATGATTTCAAGGTGACCCACCAACCCACCACCGAATTCATGCTGGCCACACCGGATAACAATACTTTCCGGTTCATGAAACCGGTGGTTCCACCACCCGATCCGAACAAGCCTGGTTGCTAAACCGTAGCCTTCATTTTACGATAACCGCCGTTTCCTTTTCGAAGGAAACGGCGGTTTTTCTTTGGTATCACTATGGCAGTTCCCTCCTGACAGCCCCAACAACAGCATCCTCATTTCTTGTTGGAAAGGACAGCTTTCTGAAATGTGGAAAAATATACTTGTCCGATAAGACATAAACAGGCCTAAAAGCCTTACCAGCACTCATTTTCCCGCAGGATGGCATATGATTTGAACCGGCCGCAGTTCATATTTAAATCAACATACGCATGAAAAAAACTGCGTCCGCCTGCATGCTGCTGGCTGCCATGTATGGTTCTGCAACCTACGCCCAAACACCCACCCCATTTGCTGCCACCACGCAATACCTCTACATAGGTGCTGCCGGTGCAAGCAGCAGTGTCATGCCCACTACCCTTGGCGAAGTAAACCCGGCTACCGGTGTTTGCCCGGGCGCTACATTTAATACCCTGACAGGTGTGTCGGTAAAACTCAATGGTGCGGGACTGAACCCGGTAGACCGGTACCTGTATGCCATGGCGCCTCCCACTGCGGTTTCTGCACCGGTTAAATTTTACCGGGTGGGTGAAAACGCTGCCGCTGTTGAGATTGGTTTGCTGGCACCACCCGTAGAGGCTGGCGCCACTTTTTCCATGGTCAATACAGCTGCGGGGGTGATGGATGGTGATAATTTTTATTTCACTGCGTTTGTCTACAAAGGAAATCCATTTATCTTCCCGTTCTCGGTGAGCAATTTTAATGTGTACATCGGTAAGGCAGCTGCCATTTCCACCCAAATCGATGGCGCTACCGGCAATATACCTGTCACCTATCACCAGCTCGATATTTCAGATGCAGGTGTATCTACAGCCTTTCAAACCTTCCTGAACCAGATGAACTATGCCAATCCGCTGGCTTCTGATGGCGGTTTCCAGGACATTGCCATCAACCCGGTAGATGGTAAGTTTTATACCTATATCTCCGTTCCCAACCAGCCGTTTTTGCAAACCGGTCGCCCGGTATCCATCGATCCGGCCAACTGGAAAGCTGCCGTTACAGGTACCACTTTAAACACGGTTCCAGGTGTAGAACTGGCCGGCGCCATGTTTGATCCCACCGGTAATTTTTACCTGTTGTTCACCAATGGCGAATATTACCAGGCCGATCTGTCTACCGGAGCCATCAGCCTCATTGGCAGTGCCAACACGCCACTGCTCGGCGGTACGCTACGTGGCGACCTGGCCTCTTCCCTCCCTTCACTGGCCCTGCCGGTAAAACTGGTTTACTTTAACGGTCAAGCCGGCACCACCAGCAACAGGCTCCAATGGAAATCGGGAGAGGAAAGCCATTTCAAAGCTTACACCATTGAGCAAAGCAGCGCCGGTGAGCAGTTCACTGCTATGGGCACCCTCGCCGCAAAAGGAGCGGGTCAATCCTATAGCTTCACCGACGAAACGCCGGCACACATGACCTACTACCGCCTTAAAATGACAGACGAGGATGGTACGTACCGCTACTCTGCTGTAGTACCCCTGCGCCGCAGCTCAGCTGATGGTCAAACCATGGTGTACCCCACCGTCGTGCACCAAACCCTGTTCATTCGCAGCAACAGCCCGTCGGGAATCACGATTACCAACCTGAACGGCCAAACCGTACTGCGCCAAACCCTGACAGATTCCGGTCTGCACCCCCTGCAACTTGATCAGCTGCCTCATGCAGCTTATCTCGTTACCATTACCGATGCAGCCACGGGACAGGTACTCACCACTCAGCAAATCGTGAAACAATAAAACACAAAAAAGCGCCACTCATTTAAGAATGGCGCTTTTTTTAACGCACTACTGCCCTATAACCTATTTCATCGTCCTAATTCGTCATGCTCCATTCGTAATCCGTCATCCCTAATTCGTCATTCGTAATCCGTCATTCGCAATCCTCAATCCGCCAATCAATTCACCTTCCACAACACTCCATTCTTCGTAGACAGCACTGAAAGTTGTTTCTGGTCGGCCAACTGCTGCAATAAGGTTTCGCTTTGCGCGATGGACATTTGGGCCAGCTCTGCAAACTCACGGGTGGTGAGTGTAGGATATTTGGCAAAAAGTGCCTGCCACTGGGCATTGTATTCGGTTTTCTCTGCTTCGGGACATAATTTTTTCACAGTGTTTTCGAAATCGGCATACGGTTTAAAGCCATACACCATCTCCCGGTGCCCCAGGCTATCGGTGATGAACAGGGTGGGAAAACCTCTCACACCTGATTGTCGCGCCAGATCCAGATCGGCCTTGAACAGTTCACCGGCACGGGTTTCGTAATCTTTTTTCAGTTGGGTAGCATCCAGTCCGGCCACAGCAGCGGCGGCTGCTATATGCTCCCATTTCGTGATGTTTTTCTTTTGCAGGAAAACCATTTCGCGCAGGGCACGTAAAAACACTACGGCTTTATCTTCGTCCTGCAACTGGGCCGCTTTAAAAGCAATCGAAGGCGGGTAAGAAGATGCCAGCGGATCTTCGAGCCATACATCGCCATCGATGGGCATGTTGTAATAACGGCTCACTTCGTCCCAATGGTGGGCCACATCCGAAGGTTTGCTGATACCGCCGCTGTTGTAGCTCCAGTCGGGCAGCAGACCACCCATGTGGTAAGATATTTCTATCCAGTCGCCATACTCCAGTTTCAGTTTGCGCAGCTGCGGTTCAATACCCCAGCACGAAGAGCAGATGGGGTCAGTAAAATAGATCACTTTTACAGGCTTTTTGCCTTTAACGGGTTTTACCGCCTGTGCGGTTGTTGCGGCCGCAGGAATTTCGCATACCCCTGTTTGCGGATCGCATAACAATGGGTTGGTGTTGTTTTGCATCGAAGGTTTATTTTGTGCCCGGCAGCCGGCGGCTCCGAGCGTAAGCATAGCAGTTAAAAAGTATATCGTTTGTTTCATCAGCCTATCGTTTAATACAGTAGCACCCATCAGGATTAATGCCTATTTTTATACAAATTTCCTGTTTTTAAAACCCTGTGCAATAAGTCAGAAAAATATGACCATCCCCAAGCAAGCAGAACCTGCTGAAACCTGTCCGGCCCAAGGCCTGCTCAAACTATTGTCGGGTAAATGGAAACCCCAGATTTTCCGGCTGGCTACGGCTGCGCCCCTGCGTTTCAGTCACCTGCTGCGCGATATTGAGGGCAGCAACAAACAATCGCTGGCTGTGGCTTTGAAAGAGCTGGAGGAAGCGGGGTTACTGCAAAAGACCATTATACAACAAAAGCCCCTGCACATCGAATATACCCTTACGCCCAAAGGTCAGGCGCTGGTGCCTGTATTTGAGCAGCTGGAGGGATTGGCATAATCCATTTACAACAGCACCAATCATTGTTTCATGGGCTTTGGATTTAGCTTCTTTTTTATACTTGTGGTGCTACCGGCTTCGGTCGCACTGCTGATTGCATGGATTATTACCCGCAAGCATTCGTATCTCCGCTTTATATGCCAGATCTGGCTGGGTTTAATCGCCATCATTCTTGCAGGATTAACCCTGAACTGGTTGCGAACCCCGCCCCAATTGCATCGCGAAGATTATACCGGCAGTTACATCATTGACCGGTCCTATTTTCCGGGCGCGCAGGCCGACTGGCAATACAATCATTTCCGGTTCGAGATTTTGCCCGATGATTCTATCCGGTTTTATGTAACAGATGGTCCGTCTGTTGTACGCTCCTACCCAGGTCATATTTCAATAGTTGATATATATGACTCTTCCCGGCTGAAACTGCAGATGGATACACCGGTGCACCATATCCTCGCTGGCAACCCTACCACTTACCGCCAACGCTGGCAGTTTCACCTGGTGTTTTACTCTGCTTTGTTTAACAATGTGTATTTTACCAGAGGCGAATGGAAACCCATAACGCCTTCACAGAAACCATCCTAACCATGTATCCTGCTTTCACCGAAACCCTAGCCCTCACCCACCTGGCCCGCCGTAAGGGCGAAACACCCGCTGTAACCGATGATTTTGCATTACTGGAAGCAGGCTGGCTCACCATTTACGGCGTAGGCAAACTGGAATTGTACCAGTTTCTATACAGCTCCTGTGAAAGTCCGGCCGATTTTTTGACCTGGTTGCGCCAGCTCAAAGGAGAAGAATGGATGGCACAAGCCGATCTGATGTTTGCCCAATGGAGCAGTGGTCAACTCGCAGCTGCTGATACAATAGTGCCTTATACATTGCTGAACCCGCAACAGCTGGAACAATGGGAAACCCAGGGCTACCTGCGGGTGAGCGGACTCGTGCCTGATACCCTCTGCGATGCCGTGAAACAATTCATCTGCGACCACCAGCAAATAGACCTGACCGATACCAGCACCTGGTACCCCAACGCAAGCGACTGGCATGGATTGATGTTACAAGTGTACCAACACCCCACCATCGAAGCCATTCGCATGCACCCGCAGGTGAAACAGCTTTTTGCGGAGCTGTACCAAACGCAAAACATCCTGCCTAATACCGATAAAGTAAGCTACAACCCACCCGAAACCGAACAATGGCGCTTCCGGCACAATCACCTGCATTGGGATATTGATATGGACCAACCGGCAGCCTATTACATCCAGGGCCTGATTTACCTCGACGATGTGCCCGAAAACCGCGGACCGTTACGATTAGTACCGGGCTTTCACCAGCGTTTTGATGAATATGTGCAGCAATTTGAGACCTCACACCAGGCCCAGCATTCCATTCGTGATTTGCCCGAAGCTATAGCTGTTCCCGGCCGCAAAGGCGATGTGGTGGTGTGGCTGCAAACCCTGCCCCATGCTGCCAGCGCCAACCACTCGGAGCTGCCAAGGTTTGTGCAGTATTTGAGTTTTACGAAGATGTAAATACATGTAGAACGAAAGCCAAAACTCAACCGTTCAAAAGAATGTACATTTAAAATAAAAATACCAGCTTCCAATTTTATATTTTTACGTTTCAAACAAAACAACAAGATTGGGACAGCCAATACCAACAACCGAGACTCCAACGGGAGAAGTCTTTACCAAAGCACAGATCATTGCAGGCACTTTATTTTGCGGACCACTCGGCGCTGCTTATTTTGTGGCTAAGAACTTCAGGGCTTTTAATAATCCCACTAAAGCCCGCCAAACCTGGATAATCGGGCTTCTATTCACGGCTATCCTGGTATCGTCAGTGCTTGCATTGCCGCAGCATATCAGCGAACGTGTCCCCAACAGCAGTTTTGCCGGCCTGTTTTTCGTGATTTCCATTGCACTGGCCAATCATTTTCAGTTTGAGCAGATCAACGAACACATCCAAGCGGGTGGCGGGAAGCAGGATTGGGGCAGCACCATCATGGCGATCCTGGCAATTGGAGGTATATACGCGATGGTGTTCATCTTTTATTTCCTGGTGCTGAATGCTATTTGCCAGGGCTAAACCATTCCATTTTTCAACCTATTCCCGATCCATGTCTACCGCCATCGACGATTATTACAAGCAAATGTATAGCCCTAACCGGCCCTTCAATACCGGTACCCGCATCGCGGCCATGCTGCTCGATCATATTTTCATGACCGCCATTGTGATGTTGGTAGCTGTACCGGTGGTTATCCTAAGTATGGCATCCGAACTCTCGGACAATCCCGAAGCAACAGGGTTGCGGTTTTTGGATGGGCCTGCAGGGTATATTATACTGGCGGCTTTTTCGCTGTACTTCTGCAAAGACATCTTCAACGGACGCAGCATCGCCAAAAGAATACTGAAGTTGCAGGTGGTGGACCACCGCACGGGGCTGGCTGCCTCACCGTTGCAATGCCTGGTGCGCGACCTGTTTTGTATACTCTGGATGATAGAAGCAATTGTGGCTATCGCCAATCCTTCCCGCCGCATTGGTGATCATGTGGCGGGTACCCGGTTGGTGTATTATGATTCGTCGGCCACACCTGCTCCGCCTCCGGCCTGGCAATGGCCTGCTGCCCTGCTGCTGTCTTTTGGAATGGTTGCCTTGGCCGCCTTTACCTTGCCCGATATACCTAACAACCATGTCGAGATAACCGACAACCGCCCGGTGAACCAGGCCGCGACCGAAGCCCTCAGCCGTTTGCTGACCGATAGCCTGGGTACCGCCCTTCAACCGGATGTAAAAGTGTACGAACCGGTTTCAAAAACTGAGTTGCCGTATGTATCTATCCTGCTCACCTATCCCAGTCCACCCGACTTCAAAAGCAAAAGCCACCAGCAACTGAGCGCCAGGGTGATCCGGCTGGTGTATTCGCAACTCCCGGTCGATTCGTTCAGCGGATTAATTACTTATTCGTACAAGAATAAATACAACAGCAACAGATCGTTTGAGTACATCGGAAGCCGGTCAATAGCTCAGCCTCAACCTTAAAATCTCCTTAAATATGCGCCCAAAGCTGCTTTCAGGGCGCTTATATTAACAAGATTTAACAAACGTACTTGGTACAATATGGATTTTACTCCTACATTTGCACCTGCACGCCTGTACTTGCAAACAATTGTTTCGCAACCATCCGGCGGGTGTTTTTAAATCATGATGTTGTCAAGGGTTATCACATTATTGCTTGTGCTGTTTCAGCTCTTCCTCAGCGGAGGAGGCCGGATTTATGCCAGCACCTGTAACCTGCCCGTTAAGACAACCAAACAGGCCACCACCCTGCGCAGCAGCGACGATGATCGCACTCCCACCGTTGGACTGGCCTGCCTCGAAGCCTCAGACGATCCTCAGAACGTGGTGCTCAAATACGAAGATGTGTACATCTCCGTTCCTGCCACGCCTGTATTTTCTTTTCACGTGCCGGTATCCAGGCAAATCATCAAGCCATACCGTGCGCGTTCCTGCATTACCGGCAGAGCGCTCTTCCTGATGCACTGTAATTTCAGGGTTTGATACCTCGTACCGCTCCCGGTTGGTTTTTAATCAATTGGCGAAGCGGTGTTGCTGTTTTTAGCACATTCCCCAACGAGTTTCCATGCAGGCAACCAATGCCCTGCATTACCCCATCAAACCCACACAAGCACCAATGCAAGCGGTTCTGCCCAGATTCCTTCGTGTATTTGGCCTATTCCTGGTAAGTTATTTCTGCAGTTTCAGCACTGCGGCTCCTGCTATGTTTTACACAGGCAGCGGCACCACTTTGGCCGATAACTTGCGGGTAAAACAACAGGTAATTCCGGCGCAACTGCTCACGCTCAACCACCTGGAGCAGGGCAACAACCGCAAGTACGGACTGGTGCTGCGTAAAGGCATACAGCTCACCAAACGGGATGCTACCCGGGCCAATCCGCATCAAAACCGCCGCCTGCCCATGCGGGTCCCCCTGCGCACGCATGCGCACCTGGGCAACAACCCGGTGGTGCTGAACGCCGATTTTGCAGGAACCGAACAGGAAACCGAAACCCCTGAATCATCCGAAGAAGACGAAACGGAGGACGAAACCCAGGAAGAAAACAGCATCTCCTCTTCCCGTCAGCAGGCCAAAATCAATTATTTCTCTTCCCTCCTGGCCCCTGTGCCTGCTCCCTGCAGCACCGGCAGCCATCTATCCGGAGGCACGTTATATCCCGGCATTTTTTACCCTACTTCTCAAGACCGTTGTGCAGCACTGTGTGTGATGCGCATCTGATTTTTCCTTAAACAACCCTGGCCAACTGCACCAACCGGCAGTTGATCCGTGAACCAGGCCCTCAACGGCCATTGGTACCCGGTACCTCCACGCATCATTTCATCCAGTAAAATCTGAATCAAGGACCCATAGCGTAAATTATGAACAGAATGCTCATGTTCGCGGGCTTGTGTGCCACCCTGTGCTACACCAGCTGCGCCACTCACAAAGAAGAAAAGGAAGCGGAAACCAAATTCCTGGTAACCAGCCCTGTACAAATGGATACTGCTGTGACCAAACAGTATGTTTCCCAGATCCACTCTATCCGCCACATCGAATTGCGGGCACAGGAGAGAGGTTATCTCGAAAAAATTTATGTAGACGAAGGCCAGTTTGTGAAACAGGGCCAGTTGCTGTTCAAGATCATGCCCCGCTTATACGAAGCCGAGCTGCAAAAAGCTGCGGCCGAAGTAAAAGCAGCCCAGATCGAAGTACAGAACACCAAACCGCTGGCCGAACGCAACGTGGTATCGCCCAACGAACTGGCGATGGCCAATGCTAAACTCGAAAAAGCCAAGGCAGAACTGTCGCTGGCCACCGTGCACCTGAACTTTACCGAAATCAGGGCGCCGTTTGATGGCATCATCGACCGCTTCCATGTTCGTCCAGGAAGCCTGGTAGATGAAGGCGACCTGCTCACCGAACTGAGCGACAACAGCAAAATGTGGGTGTATTACAACGTGCCCGAAGCCGAATACCTCGACTATGCCGAGAAAGCCAAAGAAACCGGCAAAATAAACGTGAACCTGGAAATGGCCAACCGCAAGGAGTTTGAATACCCCGGTGTGGTTGAAACCATTGAAGCCGACTTCGACAACGAAACCGGTAACATTGCCTTCCGCGCTACTTTCCCTAACCCCAAAAACCTGCTGAGACACGGAGAAACCGGCAATATCCTGATGCGCATTGCACTGAAAGATGCCATCATCATTCCGCAGAAAGCCAGCTTTGAGGTGATGGATAAAAAGTATGTGTACGTGGTAGACAAAAACAATGTAGTGAAATCGCGCCTCATCGATGTGGAGGCTGAAATGCCCGACCTGTTTGTGATCAAAAACGGCCTGGCTGCCAACGAAAGAATCCTGTTAGAAGGTATCCGCAAGGTAAAAGACAACGATAAGATCAGCTACAAATACGAAGAGCCTAAAGCGGTATTCGCCAGGTTGGTATTGCCCTCAGAATAATCTACGGACCCTAAAAACAAGACGATGTTTAATAAATTCATTCAAAGGCCGGTACTCGCGATTGTGATCTCCCTGGTGATCATTTTCATGGGGGTGCTGGCGATCAATACCCTGCCCGTATCGCAGTTCCCCTCTATCGCGCCGCCGATGGTGGTGGTGAACGTGGCTTATCCCGGTGCCAGTGCCAATGTACTCGTAGAGTCGGTGCTGATCCCGATGGAAAAAGCCATCAACGGTGCGCCCGGCATGAAATACATGACCTCCGATGCCACCAGTGCGGGTGAGGCCACCATCCAGGTGGTGTTTGACCTGGGTACCGACCCCAACCAGGCGGTAGTGAACGTAAAAAACCGCATTGAGCAGGTAACCAACAGGCTCCCGCCACTGGTACAGCGTGAAGGTTTGGTGGTGAGTTACACCTCGCCCAACATGCTGATGTATGTGAACCTGTACAGCAAGGACACCAAAGCGGATCAGAACTTCCTGTACAACTTTGCCAACGTTAACATCATTCCCGAGCTGAGCAGGCTGAAAGGTGTGGGTAGTGCTAAAATCCTCGGTAGCCGCCAGTATGCCATGCGTATCTGGCTCAAGCCCGACCGTATGCGTGCCTACAACGTATCGACCGACGAAGTGATGGCAGCGCTGGCCGAGCAAAGCATCATCGGTTCTCCCGGCCGTTTGGGTCAGAGTACCGGTAAACGTTCCGAAGCACTGGAATACGTACTCACTTACCAGGGCCGTTACAACAAGCCCGAGCAATACCAGGATGTGATCATCCGCGCCAATGCCAACGGTGAAATCCTGCACCTGAAAGACATAGCCGAGGTAGAACTGGGCAGTGAGTTTTACGATATCTACTCCAACCTCGACGGCCACCCTTCTGCGGCCATTACCCTGAAACAGACCTACGGCAGTAACGCCAGTGATGTAATCAAGGAAGTAAAAGCCAAACTGGAAGAGATCAAAGGCAGCTCTTTCCCCGAAGGCATGGAATACCAGATCAGTTACGATGTATCGAGCTTTCTTGATGCGTCTATCGAAAAGGTATTGCACACTTTGGGCGAGGCCTTTATCCTGGTGGCCATCGTGGTGTTCATCTTCCTGGGCGACTGGCGTTCTACGCTCATTCCAACGCTGGCGGTGCCGGTATCGCTGATTGGTGCGTTCATGTTCATGCAGTTGTTTGGACTGACGATCAACCTCATCACGCTGTTTGCCCTCGTACTGGCCATTGGTGTGGTAGTGGATGATGCCATCGTGGTGGTAGAAGCCGTGCATGCGAAGATGGAAGAAGAGCACCTGACGCCGTACAAGGCAGTGAAAAAGGTGCTGCGCGAAATCAGCGGTGCGGTAATCGCCATCACCCTGCTCATGACTGCGGTATTCGTACCGGTAGCCTTCATGACCGGACCAGTGGGTATCTTCTACCGCCAGTTCTCGATCACCATGGCTTGCTCCATTGTTATCTCGGGCCTGGTAGCATTGACCCTTACCCCGGTACTCTGCGCCATGATCCTGAAAAACAACCATGGTCAGCCCCGCAAGAAAACACCCATCAATAGGTTCATCGACGCGTTTAACCGCCTGTTCGAAAAACTGACCGGCCGCTATACCAGCCTGCTTCACCTGATCGTGAACCGCAGGATGGTGACATTCGGTATCCTCATCGCTTTCTGCGGTGGTATCTGGATCACGGCCAATCACCTGCCCTCGGGTTTCATTCCCAACGAGGACCAGGGTATGATTTACGCCATCATTCAAACGCCTCCCGGTTCTACCCTCGAGCGCACCAACGATATCTCGCGTGAGCTGCAGGAAATTGCCCGCCATGTAGAAGGCATCCAATCGGTATCGGCACTGGCCGGTTATGAAGTACTGACAGAAGGCCGCGGTTCCAACGCCGGCACCTGTCTGATCAACCTCAAAAACTGGTCGGAGCGCAAACATTCCGTAACGCAGATCATTGAAGAGCTGGAAGAAAAAGCCAAGGAAATTCCTGGTGCTACCATCGAGTTTTTTGGTCCGCCAGCCGTGCCTGGTTATGGTGCTGCCGGTGGTTTCTCCCTTCGCCTGCTCGATAAAACGAACAGCGGCGATTACAAAGACCTCGAAAAAGTAAACGACCAGTTCATGGCCGAGCTGCACAAGCGCAAAGAGCTCACCGGCCTGTTTACCTTCTTCAGCGCCAACTATCCGCAGTACGAACTCGAAATCGACAACCAGGCTGCGATGCAGAAAGGTGTGTCTATTGGTAAAGCCATGGACAACCTGTCTATCCTCATTGGTAGTACCTATGAGCTTGGTTTTATCCGCTTCGGTACGTTCTTCAAAGTGTATGTGCAGGCTGGTCCGGAGTACAGAAGATTGCCCGAAGACCTGTTGCAGTTGTACGTTAAAAACAACCGCGATGAGATGGTGCCCTATTCTGCCTTCATGAAAATCAAGAAGACACACGGGTTGAATGAGATCACGCGCTACAACATGTATCCTTCCTCGGCCATCCGTGGCGAACCCGCAGCCGGTTACAGCAGTGGTGAAGCCCTGCACGCCATCCAGGAAGTAGCGCAGAAAACGCTGCCCCGTGGTTATGGTATCGACTGGGAAGGTTTGTCTAAAGACGAAACGGCCCGTGGCAATGAGGCATTGTACATCTTCATCGTAGTACTGGCCTTCGTATACCTCGTACTGGCTGCACAGTATGAAAGTTTCATCCTCCCGCTTTCGGTGATTTTCTCACTGCCGGCAGGTGTGTTTGGTGCCTTTATGCTGCTCAAAGCCATGGGACTGGCCAACGATATTTATGCCCAGGTTGGACTGGTGATGCTCGTTGGTCTGTTGGGTAAAAACGCCGTACTGATCGTAGAGTTTGCCGTGCAGAAACACCAGCAAGGCTCCACGATACTTGAGGCTGCCATTGAAGGCGCCAAGGTACGTTTCAGGCCCATCCTCATGACCTCCTTTGCCTTCATCGCCGGTTTGATACCGCTCATTTTCGCCACAGGTCCCGGTGCTATCGGCAACCGTACTATTGGTGCATCTGCTGCCGGGGGTATGCTGTTCGGTACTGTGTTTGGGGTGATCATTGTGCCCGGTTTGTATTACATCTTCGGCACCATTGCTTCGAAACGCAAGCTCATCCGCGACGAAGATGAAACACCGCTCACCGAAGAGATCGACCGCAAGAAAAAAGACAAAGGCTGGAAGAAATGGAAAAAGCGCTTTAAAGTACAATCGTTAACCGTAGAAATGAGTGACAATGGCCACGAAGACAATCATTAAAACTATCAGCATAGGCTGTATAGCCTTCGCCTACACGGCCTGTAAAATGCCGTCGGTGATGACGAGAGCCGAAAATAAAACGGTGCCTGAAGCTTACCACAACTCGCAGGACTCCACCAACACAGCCAGGCTGCAATGGAAAACATATTTCAAAGATCCCTACCTGGTAGCGCTCATTGATACCGCGCTGAAAAACAACCAGGAGCTGAACATAACCCTGCAGGAAATCGCGATAGCCCGCAACGAAATCAGGATGCGAAAAGGTGATTACCTTCCTTTTGTAAGCCTGAAGGCTGGTGCCGGTCTTGAAAAGGTGGGCCGGTACACGCCAAGGGGCGCTGCGGAAGAAGCCATCGAGATAGCTCCGGGAAGAAAAACCCCGGAGCCCCTTGGGGACTTCCTCGTGGCGGCCAATGTATCCTGGGAGATCGACATCTGGCACAAACTGCGCAATGCTAAAAAAGCAGCCGTGAGCCGTTACCTCGGCAGTATGGAAGGCAAAAACTACGTGGTGACCAACCTCATTGCGGAAGTAGCCAACTCTTATTACGAACTGCTGGCGCTCGACAACCAGCTGAAGATTGTGCAGCAGAACATACAGATCCAGACCAGCGCACTCGAAGTGGTGAAACTGCAAAAAGAAGCCACCCGCGTAACAGAGCTGGCCGTGCGTAAGTTCGAAGCTGAGGTGCTCAACACCAAAAGTCTGCAATACGATATCCAGCAGCAGATCACGGAAACGGAAAACCGCATCAACTTTTTGCTGGCGCGTTTTCCGCAGCCCATTGCCCGCAATGCAGATGCCTTCAACAGTTCGCTGCCCGAAGCCATTCATGAAGGTTTGCCTTCGCAACTGCTGGCCAACCGCCCCGATATCAAACAGGCTGAGCAGGAACTCGCTGCTTCCAAACTGGATGTGAAAGTAGCCAAGGCGCAGTTCTATCCTTCGCTGGGTATTTCTGCATCGGTGGGTTACCAGGCGTTTAACCCTGCTTTCCTCATCAAAACACCGCTCTCGCTGTTGTACTCCCTGGCCGGCGAAATGGTGGCACCGCTCATTAACCGGAATGCCATCAAAGCCAACTACAAAAATGCCAGTGCACGCCAGGTGCAAGCGGTGTATAATTACGAACGTGTAATCCTGAATGCTTATGTGGAAGTAGCCAACCAGTTGTCGAAAATCAACAACCTCCAAAACAGCTACAGCCTCAAGCAGAAAGAAGTGGAGGCGCTCACCCAATCGATCAGCATTTCGAACGACCTGTTCAAGTCGGCCCGCGCC
>Ga0247823_10002599_pt1 | contig 14832 bp, 13 predicted proteins | sample 13C_PalmiticAcid_2_FD_192426 | JGI IMG/M metagenome (GOLD analysis project Ga0247823, IMG submission 192426) | Soil microbial communities from agricultural site in Penn Yan, New York, United States - 13C_PalmiticAcid_Day30 | ecosystem: Environmental > Terrestrial > Soil > Agricultural land...
AGTAGCTGCACGATCGCTAACAGTAGTCGCCCTGGCCGACAATCCAGTCTCGTCGCGCATTGATCCTTCGAAGTGAGACCCCAAGTGAGACCCCTGGCACGGCAGTGATCGGACAGCTCCGCGTTCGTGACTCCCGCGCCCGCGTCCCGGGCGGTTCGCTGTGGTCACAGCGACGTTCAGGAAGGACACCGATGACCAGCGCAGTCGACCTGACCAACGGACGATCACTCGTCTCCGACCGCCTCTTCGCCAAGCTCGTGGCCAGACTCGTCCGCGAAGGCAAACACCGGCAGGGCCGCGCCGTGCTGATCGTCGACCAGACGCTGGCGTTCCTCGGCGCGTGCGCTGTCAACACCGGCGAACCGCTGTCGCCGAGCCCTCTGGTGGACGAGGGCTGGCACGCTTTCGTCCTGCACACCCGCGAGTACGCCGAGTTCTGCCGGATGATCGCGGGCCGGTTCCTGCACCACCGTCCGTCCGATGAGCCCCGGTTCGGCACCGACCACCTCGACCGCTCGAAGCGCGCCATTCATCGAGCTGGCTACCTCGTGCGCGACGAGCTGTGGCTGCCCGCCAGCTCCGCGTGCACGCAGTGTCACGGCGGATGAGTCGCACGAGTTGGGCGGGCCTGCCCGAACCGGTGCGGGCGGCGGTCATCGCGGCAACCGGCGGGGTCACCGACGTCGAGGAGCCCGGCGCGGGCAGCCAGTCGGACTTCGCCGCGACCCTGTGCACGACCGCCGAACCCGTGTTCTGCAAGGGCATCCGAACGACATCCCCGCGCGCGGCCAGGCACCGACACGAGGCTGCGATCAACCCGCACCTGCCAGCGGCGGCAGGCCGGCTGCTCTGGCAGGTCGAGGCGTCCGACTGGTTGGTCCTCGGCTTCGAGCACGTCCCAGGCGGCCACGCCGACCTCTGTCCCGGCTCACCGGACGTCGACTCGGTGGCGGCGGCCGTCGCCGGGCTCACTGTGCCCGCGCCCGCGTTCGCACCGTCCCTGGCGGCGCACTGGGGCAGGCTCGCGGCGTGGCGGCGGCTGCGCGCGCACCAGCACGTCCCCGACCACCTTGTCGCGTGGGAGTCAAGGGCGGTCGACCTGGTCGACGGGGACAGCCTGCTGCACACCGACATCCACTCGCTCAACCTGCTGGTGGACACCGAGGTCCGGGTGGTCGACTGGGCCTGGGCACGGCGGGGCGCGTCCTGGGTGGACCGTGCCTTCCTGGTCCCGCGCCTCATCGAGGCGGGCCACTCGCCCGGTGCCGCCGAGCGGATCGCGGGACCGCTGCCTGACCCGGGAGCGACCACGTTCGCCGTCGCGGTCTGGGGGATCTGGACGTACCTCAACCTGACTGATCCGCGGCCGCATCGGCCTGCGCTCGTGACGGCGGCCGAGACGTGGTCGGAGTACCGGCTAGGTCCAAGGTCCTACGACTAAAGGATGAGGTCGGCGCACGCCCGGACCAGGCAGACTGGACACGTGGAGAACACCGAGTGGCGGCTTCGGCCCCCAGCCAACCTGGTCAGCAAGCGGGCCATCCTGCACTGGACCCTGCGCGCCGCGATCGTCTGGACGATCGTGGTCGGCGCGCAGGCCATCCACCTGCTGATCGATGACGGGTCATCGACCTGGGTGCGGGTGGTCGCGCTGGTCAGCCTGGTCGTGGCGGTCGCGCATGTGGCGGTGATGCCCCGCTGGCGGTACGCCGTGCACCGCTGGGAGACCAGCCCGGAGGCGGTCTACACGCGGAGCGGGTGGATCAACCAGGAGTGGCGGCTGGCCCCGGTGTCGCGGATCCAGACCGTCGACACCGCCCGTGGCCCGTTACAACAGCTGCTCAACCTGTCGACCGTCACCGTTACCACGGCGTCCGCGGCAGGCCCGGTCAAGATCGAGAACCTGGACGCCTCCGTCGCGGCCCGCATCGCCGATGAGCTGACCAGCACCACCCAGGCCACCCCTGGGGACGCCACATGACCGTCCAACCGGACACCGGCTTCCCGGCCGCGCCGCCCGTCGACGAGCCAAGCCGCGAGTGGGGCAGGCTCGACCCCCGGATGATCATCGTCCGGCCGCTCAACGAGCTACTGGGCCTGCTGATCCCCCTATTCGCCATCGCCTTCCTCGGCAACGGCGAAACCTGGCGACTCGCGGTAAGCGGCGCGACCGTCGGCGCGCTGATCCTCTATGGACTGTTTGCCTGGCTCACCACGAAGTACCGCATCTCCGAGACCCAGGTCGAACTACACAAGGGCCTCCTACTCCGCCAGCGACTGGCCATCCCCCGCGACCGCATCCGGACGGTCGACCTGACGTCCAAACTCGGACACCGCCTCTTCGGCCTCACCGCTGTACGGGTAGGCACCGGCCAACAGGAACGCACCCCAGGGGAAGGCGTAGTCCTGGATGCCGTCACCGCAGCCGAGGCCGACCGCCTACGCCAGGTCTTCCTCCACCGCCCCACCGCGACCGACGAGCCCACCGCTGATCAACCAGCCGACGAGGGCACACCGATCTCCACCCTCGACCGGCGTTGGTACCGCTATGCCCCGCTGAGCATGTCCGGCCTGGTCACCATCGGTATCTTCGCAGGCTTCGGAATGAACATCCTCAACGAACTCGATCTGGAGTTCTCCAAGGTCGGCTTCATCCGATCGGTCGTCACCTGGGTCACCGACTCGAACCCGCTCGTGGTGGTCCCCGCCGTCGCGGGCGTCGTCCTACTGGTCTCGGTGATCCTGTCGTTCTTGACCTACCTGCTGCAGAACCACGGCTACCACCTCAACCGCCACGCCGACGGCACCGTCCGCGTCCGCCGAGGCCTGCTCACCACCAGATCGGTGTCGGTCGAGGAACAACGACTCAGAGGCGTCACCCTCCACGAGCCCCTATTACTCCGCGCGGGCCGAGGCGGACGACTCACGGCCGTCACCACCGGCCTGGGCCGGGCCAACGGCAGCGGCCTGCTCCTGCCGCCCGCACCACGCGCCGAGGCCGACCGGGTAAGCGCCGAAGTCCTGCACGCGCCCACCGCCCCAACGGCGGAACGCCTGACCCGGCACCCAGCCCGCGCCCGAACCCGCAGACTGGTCCGCGCCATCACACCAAACGTCGTCTTGGCGGGCGCATTGCTTCTCCTGGCCGCCTCCGCCGACTGGCCGAACTGGCTGTGGATCACAGCCGTATGCCTACTCCCGATATCCGTCCTCATCGGACTAGACCGCTACCGAAATCTGGGCCACACCCTCACCGACCGGTACTTGGTCAGCCGCTCTGGCTCCCTCGACCGGGAGACGGTCGCGTTGCAACGCACGGGAATCATCGGCTGGAAGTTCACCCAAACCCTCTTCCAACGCCGCGCTGGCCTCCTTTCGGTCACGGCGGTCACGGCGGCGGGCAAGGGCGGCTACGCAGTCGTCGACATAGGTGAAGGTGACGGCTTAGCCCTAGCCGACAAGACCATCCCAGACCTCTTACGCCCATTCCTGGCGCCCTACTAACCCAGAAGGGGCATGCCCACGCCCGGCGGTCCCTCAAGGCAAAGGCGGGCTTGGCCGTCGGGGAGCCGTTGCCTAAGTCCTGTTAGGACTGACTGACGGCCGCCGCCAAAGCGCCCAGTAGTAGGTAGATGACGCCGCTGGAAAGGTCTAGGCCGCGTCGGACTCGGGCTGTGCGGCGGAGTTTGCCGAACAGGACGCTTGCCAACAGGGCGTAGGTGCCGTCGCTCAGGATGCCTAGGACGATGAAGCCGATGCCGAAGAACACCAGTTGCCACACCACCGAACCGCGTGCCGGGTCCACGAACTGGGGCAGGAAGGCCACGAAGAAGATCAGGGTCTTCGGGTTGAGGACGTTCACCAGGACGCCCTGCCAGAAGATCCGGCTGTTGGACAGGTGGGGCGGTTCCGTGACATTGCCGTCGTCCGGCTTCTCCAGGAACAGCTTGTGGATGCCGAGCCACACCAGATAAGCGACGCCCAGCCACTTGACGATCTGGAACGCGGTGTCCGAGGCCAGTAGCAGGGCCGACATGCCCAGGGCGGTGACGACCACGTACACGATGGAACCTACGTGGATGCCGATCACCGACAGCAAGCCTGCTGCCCGGCCCTGGGTCGCGGTCCGGGTGACGATATAGAGGACCGCGGGGCCAGGCACGATGAGCAAGGCCATCGTGGCGGCCGCGAACAGCAGCAGTGTGGACATGGTGGGCATCTGGGACACCGGCTCCTTCGTTGGTACGGGGTCGTGCGGGGTGATCGACTACCTCACCCGGTTCTGGTTCGCGGCTGGTTCGTGTCGGATGGGGTGTCGAACAACCGCCCGACGCCCGTGCCTGTCGCGCCCGCGATTCGGAGACAGTGCCATAGGCAGGCTTGGTTGGACGTGATCACTGGCACCCCGAGGTCGCGTTCCAGCGGTTCGATCGCGGCCAGTGACCGGAAGCCGCTGCCTGGGATCAGCACGCAGTCGGCGTGTGGGTCGAAGCCGCGGCGGGCTTGGCGGTAGACCTCCTCAGGCCGGACCTCCCACTGGCCGTCACGGTCCCACGCCTCGAAGCTCTCTCGTTCACCCCAACCTTCGCCGAGGGAGAAGCGGGTCTGGCCGGTCAGGGGGAAGCCGCTGTCGGCCAGGTACCGGTGAGCCGCGGCGAGGCTGGTCGGGGTGAACCACGGTGGGATGACCAGGTGCGGGCGCGACACCCGCAACGCGCGCATGGCGGCGAGCATGGCCAGTGGGGCCGTGGTGACTGGGACACCGTGCGTGCGTGCGGTGGCCTGCTCGCAGAAGCGTTCGTCGAAACCCGCGCCCGCCAGGAAGCTGCTCGATCCGAAGCACAGGCAAATCACGTCGAGCGGCATCTGGCCGAGTTGGTCCAACCCACGAGCTATGTCGGGTGACTCAGCCAGTGCCGCGGCGTGGTCGCCGGTGAAGTCGGAGCCCGGTTTGCGGGGGCTGTCGAACCGGGCCGAGTGGACGCTGACCCCGGCGGGGGCCATCGCCCAGATCTCGGCCTCGGGCACCGGGTCCTTCGCGATGACCAGGATGCCGATCCTGGCCAGCCAGCCCCACCCATCCGCGGCGGTCACAACGCCGCGCCCGCGGGCAACTCAGCGGGGATGGTGGCGAGGGCGGCGGCGACCTCCTCGTCGGACAGGACGTCGTCGTCAAGGGCGCCCGCGAAGTACTTCTCGTAGGCGGTGAGGTCGAAGTGGCCGTGCCCGGACAGGCCGAACAGGATGGCGCGTTCCGTACCCTCTTCGCGGCAGCGCAGGGCCTCGTCGATCGCCGCGACGATGGCGTGGGTCGACTCGGGCGCGGGCACGATTCCCTCGGCCCTGGCGAACCGGACGCCCGCCTCGAAGCAGCGCCGCTGGGTGACCGCGATGGCCTCCATCAGCCCGTCCTCCACGACCCGGCTGACCAACTGGCCCATGCCGTGCGCGCGCAGCCCGCCCGCGTGGAACGTCGGCGGGACGAAGCCGTGGCCAAGGGTGTGCATGCGGAACAGCGGCGAAAGACCCGCGCTGTCGGCGTGGTCGTAAGCCACGACTCCCCTGGTCAGCGTCGGGCAGGCGGCGGGCTCGACCGCGATCACCCGCACGTTCCGGCCGCCGCGGATCCGTTCGCCGAGGAACGGGAACGACAGGCCCGCCAGGTTGCTGCCGCCGCCCGCACAGCCGATCACGATGTCGGGGTAGTCGTCGGCCAGCTCGAACTGCCGCATCGCCTCCTGACCGATGACGGTCTGGTGGGCGAGCACGTGATTGGCCGCGCTGCCGACCACATAGCCCAGCGTCGGGTCGGCGGCGTGTGCCTCCAGGGCCTCGGAGGTGGCGATGCCCAGGCTGCCGGGGCTGTCCGGGTCGCGGGCCAGCACGTCACGGCCCGCGGCGGTCTCGATGCTCGGGCTCGGCACGCACTCCGCGCCGAATACCTCCATCAGCGAGCGGCGGTAGGGCTTCTGGGTGAAGCTGACCTTGACCATGTAGACCTTGGCCGTCATGTCGAACATCGCCGCGCTCTGCGCCACGGCACTGCCCCACTGGCCAGCGCCGGTCTCCGTCACCACACCGCGTTTGCCCGCGAGGTGGTTGTAGTAGAGCTGGGCGACAGCGGTGTTCGGCTTGTGGCTGCCGGTCGGCGAGTTGCCCTCGTACTTGTAGTAGAGCCGCGCCGGGGTCCCCAGCGCACGCTCCAGCCTGCGGGCGCGGACCAGCGGCGACGGCCGCCACTGCGCGTAGATCTGCCGGACCGGGTCAGGGATCTCCAGTTCGCGCTCGGCGCTGAGTTCCTGGTCGATGATCGGCTCAGGCATCGTGTGGGCCATGTCGTCGCGTGTCATGGGCGCGCCGGTTGCCGGGTGCAGCGGCGGGTGCAGGTCGGACAGGTCGGCGGCGAGGTTGTACCAGGTATGGGGGATATCGCCTTCGTCGAGCAGGAATTTGATCCGGTCGGCCATCGAGATGTCCTTCCCCGCTGATCCACACTGTGAACGAAATGGGAATTCCGTCGCTACCCGAACGGCGACGTTATGGGGAGGTCCGACGACTGGACAACGACCGATCGAGTGATGGCCCGCCTGCTCCATTAGAGGCGCGAATTCCCAGTTATCGCTGTGAATGATCACGTACGGCGAAAGGCCAGTGGCCCGGTCGCATCCGAACGCGACCGGGCCACTGACTCACTTGACATCGGATCAGCAGGCGCCGCTGTCCTGCCACGGGTTGCCCCACGGGCCGGTGGTGCCCGGCTCGGTGTTGTAGGAGAACTGCAGGGCCGTCCACTTGCGACCCTTGTGCGAGACCACACTGCCCGTCCAGTAGAACTCCTGCGCGCTCCACGCGGGCGCGGTGCAGGTCGTCGGCGGGGTCGTGGTCGTCGGCCGCGTCGTCGTGGTCGGGTTGGTAGTGGTCGGGTTGGTGGTGGTCGGCGTTGTCGTGGTCGGAGTCGTCGTCGGGCCGCCGGTCACGCCGGTCAGCTTCCACGCGCCGTAGGCCGCGGCGTCGGCGCTGCGGTCCAGGACGGTGGAGTTGATGTTGGCCTTGGTGTCGCACGACTGGTGGTAGCACTTGTCGTACGCGACGCCGGACTGGCCGCCCCACTTGGTGGCCTGGGCCGCCGTCATCCGGTTGCTCGCGCCCGCGGCGACACCGCTGGTCGCGATGCCCGCGTCCTTGAACGACTTGTCGTCGGAGCGGCCGACACCCTCGGTGTTCTCCTCGGTCTGGACATTGATCGAGTCGTAGTACGCCTTGAGCACCTTGCCGGTGTCACTGGTGATGTTGTTGATGAAGTAGCCACCATTGGGCGAGCCGACCATGTCGAAGTTCAGGTAGGCCTTGATCTTCGCGCGCTCGGTGCTCGACAGCGACCGGACGTACTCGGCCGAGCCGATCAGGCCGGACTCCTCGAAGTCCCACCAACCGAACCGGATCGCCTTGTCGCCCTTGGCACCCGTGGACGCGTAGGTCAGCGCGACCTCCAGCGCCGTACCGGAACCCGAAGCGTTGTCGTTGATGCCGGGACCAGCGGACACACTGTCCAAATGCGACCCGAGCATGACGACCTGGTTGGGGTCGCCGCGGCCGGGCAGGTCGGCGATCAGGTTGCGCCCGGTCCGGCCGTTGTAGGTGAACTCGTGCACGCGCGTGGTGTAACCGGCGCCTTCGAGCTTGCCCTTCACGTAGTTCAGCGACGCCTGGTAACCGGCGGAGCCGCCGACCCGGTTGCCCGAGTTGTTGTCGGCGATGGTCTGGAACTGGTCCAGGTGCGCCTTGACCTTGGCCACGTCGATGTCCGGGACCGTGCCGCTCGGCGGCGGCGTAGTGGTCGACGTCGGCGGGGTCGTGGTGGTCGGGTTGGTCGTGGTCGGGTTGGTGGTCGAGGTCGGCGGGTCGATCACGCAGGTCGGCTCACCGGACTGCGCCGGAACGCTGACCGCGTCCCACGCCGCCTTGACGGTGGCGAACTCCGTGCAGCTGCTCGTGAACAGGTCTTTGGCCGACTGCAGCGTCGCGACGCGCGACTTGGCGTACGACCAGCTGGAAGTCTTGCGCAGCATCGAGTGGTAGAAGATGTCGCCCGCCTTCCACACGCCGATGCCGGTCACCGAGGCGCCATTGCAGGTCGGGCTGACCGGCTTGCCGTTGCCCGGGTTCGACCCCTCGGCGAGCAGGTAGAACCAGTGGTTCTGCGGGCCGGACGAGCCGTGGTTGGCGGGCAGGCCGGACTTCCAGCAGGTCGGGTCCGCGTTCAGCGCCTTCGACGGGTCGTACATGTTGCGCAGCGGCTTGCCGCCGCCACCGAAGTCGACCTCTTCGCCGATCAGGTAGTCCGGCACGTCGTTGGGGTTGTTGGCGTAGTGCTCCGTCAGGGTGCCGAAGATGTCGCCGATCGACTCGCTCAGGCCGTAGGCCTCGCCCTGCCTGCTCATGCCACCCGGGGTGCGGCAGTCGAGGCTGTGGCCGTTCTCGTGGCCGACGACGTCGAGCGCGGTCAGCTGGTTGGTGCTGCCCTGGTTGCGGCCGAAGCGGGTGTAGTCGGCCGAAGCGCTGCTCTCGCAGTAGGAGTACGCGTTGCCCTCGTTCATGCCCACGTGCGCCTCGGGCCACTGGCCGTTGCCGTCGTGGCCGTTGCGGCCCCAACGCTCCTTGAGCATGTCCCACATCTTGTTCTGGGCGTAGTGCACGTCGACCGCCGCCGTCGGCAGGTCGTTGGCACCGCCGTTGCCCCAGACGTTGTCCGAGTCGGTGTAGATGGCCTTGGAGCCGTCGTTGGCCACGGACATGCCGCCGCGGTCGGCGTCCTTCATCTGGTAGCCCGAACCGGACTGCTGGGTGCCGATCGCCACCGAGCCGTTGTGGTAGCCCTTGCCGTCGGCGTGCGCCACTCCGTCCCACGAGCTGACGACCTGGCCGGTGCGCGCGTCGACGAAGACGTGCAGCGCGCTGGGCACCGTGCCGCCGTGCTCGAAGTCGGCCCGCTTGCCGCGGACGACGACCTCCCACACCAGCTTGGCCTCGCCGGTCGCGTCGACCCCGAGGCGCGGCGCGGACGCCGAGTCGATGAGGCCGCCGAAGTTCGCCTTGGCGATGGTGTCGGCGCTCCGCGCGGTGACCACGGGGCTCGTCGAGCCAAGCGTCACGCGGCGGTTGTCGCCGTCGACGTCGCGGACCCCGCCCGCCGCGTCGGTGACGACGACGACGTCGCCGCCGTTGAGTACAGGGAGACCCTGGTAGGTCCGGGTGTAGTTGACGTAGGCGAGGCCCTGCTTGGTGACCTCGACATCGGCGCGCACGAGCTGGTTGTCACCGCTCAGGCCGCTGAGGCCGGTCGGCCCACCGAGTGCCCGGTCCGCCGCGGCGATGGCCACCTCTTCTGGAGCGCCTGCCTGCGCGGGGGCCTGCTGCTGGGCGATGGCGACCGCGCCGAGTCCGGCGGTCACCACCGCGATTCCTAGTGCCGCGGTCAGCTTGTACGACCGCGGAACAGTCCGCTTCCGATTCATTTGTGAATATGCCTTCTTCTGCAGGATGTGCGCGCGCGGCGATGCAAGGCGCCGAGCGCACACGAATGGGCGAATCGCACGCTAAGGCCCGAGCCGACCCATGCAGAAGTAGGAATACATGACACTGACTGGTACACGACAGCAGGCGTCAATTCTGTTGAATTGACGCCTGCTGTCGATTGTTTCTACCGTTAGACCGTCAGCGTCCAGGTGTCGATCCGGCCGACGTCAGCCGACGCGGCGTCCTGCACCCGAAGCCTCCAGGTCCCGTTCTTGGCCTCACTGCTCAGGTTCACCGTGTAGGTCTGGTTGATGTTGTCGGCGCTGCCACCCGCCCGGTTGTGCAGCACGTACGCGCTGCCGTCCGGGGCGACGAGGCTGACCACGAGGTCACCGATGTAGGTGTGCACGATGTGCACCTCCACCGTCGAGGCCGCCGACGCGTTCCCGGCACAGCCGGAGACCGCGATGGTGCTCTCCACAGTGGACAGGTCCGGGATGTTCACGTCAGTGCCGTTGGTGCCGCCACACGCGGGCGTACCGCCGCCGCCCAGCGACAGCGTCCACGTGTCGATCCGGCCGGTGTCGGCGGCCGCGGCGTCCTGCACCCGCAGCTTCCAGCTGCCGTTGGCGGCCTCACCGGAGAGGTTGACGGTGTAGGTCTGGTTGATGTTGTCGGCACTGCCGCCCGCACGGTTGTGCACCACGTAGGTGCTGCCGTCCGGGGCGACCAGGGTCACCACGAGGTCACCGATGTAGGTGTGCACGATGTGCACCTCCACCGTCGAGGTCGCCGACGCGTTGCCGGTACATCCGGCGATGGCGATCGTGCTCTCCACAGTGGACAGGTCGGGGATCGTCACGTCGGTGCCGTTGGTGCCGGAGCACCCGGGAACCGGCGCCGAAGTGATGGTCCAGCTGAATGTGGCGGTGCCGGTCCGGCTGGCCGAGTCGGTCACCGTGGCGGTCACGCTGCTGGTGCCCGCCGTGGTCGGCGTCCCGGAGATCAGGCCGCTGCCCGCGTTGATCGACAGTCCGGCGGGCAGACCGGTCGCCGCCCAGCTGTACGGCGCCGTGCCGCCCGACGCGGCCAGCTGCAGGCTGGCCGCGGTGCCGACGACACCGGACTGGCTGCCCGGGTTGGCCACCGACGGAGAGCCGGGGGTGCCGCCGCCGGGAGCGGTGTAGAGCAGCCGGTTCGGCGAACCGGTGCCCGGGTTGGTGACCTTGTTCGGAGTGGAGTTGTTGTACATCGCGGTGGCGACCGCGGGCGGCAGGTCGTTGGGGTGGGTGGCCAGCCACAGCGCGGCGGCGCCCACGACATGCGGGGTCGCCATCGAGGTGCCGCTGATGGTGTTGGTCGCGGTGTCGTTGGTCATCCACGACGACGTGATGTTGACACCGGGGGCGAAGATGTCGGTGCAGGTGCCGAAGTTGGAGAAGCTGGCCCGCGCGTCGTTGATGTCCGTCGCGTTGACCGTGATGCCCTCCAGCACCCGGGACGGCGAGGAGTTGCACGCGTTCGCGTTGGAGTTGCCGGACGCGAGCCCGTAGGTGACGCCGGAAGCGATCGAGTTGCGCACCGCGGTGTCCAGCGCGGCGTCCGCCCCGCCACCGAGGCTCATGTTGGCCACGGCGGGCTTCACGGCGTTCTGGGTGACCCAGTCGACGCCGTTGACCACGCCCGCGGTCGTGCCGGAGCCCGAGCAGTTCAATACCTTCACCGCGACCAGCGCGACACCCTTGGCCACGCCGTACTGGCTGCCGCCGACCGTGCCCGCCACGTGCGTGCCGTGGCCGTGGCAGTCGGTGTTGTTGGTGTCGACGGTGTTCGTGCCCCACGTCGCCCGGCCGCCGAAGGTCGAGTGCGTGATCCGGATGCCGGTGTCGAGGATGTAGGCGCGGACGTTGCTCGCCGAGGTGTCGTAGGTGTAGCTCTGGTCCAGGGGAAGGTCACGCTGGTCGATCCGGTCGAGCCCCCACGACGGCGGGTTCGGCTGGACGTCGTTGATCCGCAGCACCTGGTCCTGCTGGACGTAGGCGACCTTGGGGTCGGCGGCGAGCTTGCGCGCCTGCGCGTCGGACATCTTCGCCGCGAACCCGTTGAGAGCGTGCTGCCACGACACCGTGACCGTGCCACCGTATTTGCCGGTGAGATCGGCCGCGGTCCGCGCTGAGGCCGACCTCGGCGACGCGCTGTCGTTGAGCACCACCACGTAGCTGTCCGGCACGGCCTCCGCGACCGTGCGCACCTGGGCCTCGGCGAACGCGGGCGTGGCCAGCCCGATGACCGAAAGCAATGCCGCTGCCGCGACCGTTCCGAGTCCCGCTAATCGGCGAACGTGTCCCATGTGAGGGCTCCCTTGCGTGGGTGGGCACCCCGGGCCGGTGCGAGTCGGTCCGGGGTGGTCACCGTGGATGGGATGTGGTTCGCGCAAACCAGAAGCGGGATTCAATCACCCCTGAATGTATAAAGTGAATGCAACGGCAACCGCGAAAGCCGTTCGGATCAACCTGGTTACCCGCGGGTATAGCGTTGGACGACCGTCGTACTGCGAATGGAGTAGTCCGACTCCCCCGCTGCCTGCCCCGCACACCAATCCGTCACCACCCGCCGTGCGCTCGCCAGACCGGTGGACAACTGGAACCGTGTTGGCTTGAGCGGTGTAAACCTGTCGACAGATCGCATCGATGGGAGCAGCGGATCAGCGACGCGGACGCGGAAGCCGTGGCCAGGGTGCGCGCCGGGGACGCGGGCGCGTACGGGGACCTGGTGCGCCGTCACGCGGGCACCGCCCTGCGCGCGGCGGTGTTCCTCGGCGCCGGTGCGGACGCGGAGGACGTCGTGCAGGAGTCGCTGGTGAAGGCCTATCGGGCGTTGGGCGGCTTCCGCGACGGCGCTCCGTTCCGGCCGTGGCTGCTGCGCATCGTGGCGAATGAGACGAGGAACCTGCGCCGGTCGGCGAGCCGCCGGGGCGCCACTGAGGCCGCCTCGGTCCTGCCGGAGCCGGTGTCGGACCCCGAGCTGTCCGTCGAGGCCAGGGCGCGTCGCGCTGAACTGCTGACCGCGTTGGAGGCACTGCCCGAGTCCTACCGGCGTGTGGTGACCTGCCGGTACCTGCTGGAACTCGACGAGCGGGAGACCGCGACCGTGCTGGGCTGGCCGCGCGGCACCGTGAAGTCCCGGCTGTCTCGCGCCCTGCGCAGGCTGCGCGTGTCCTTGGAACCTGTCGACGCTGGATCGGAGGCCCATGACTGAGCCGACCGACCCGCTGGCCCGCGAGCTGCGCGCTCTCGGCGCGGACCTGCCCGTGTCCGAGCCCTCAGCGACGCTGACCGCCGCCGTCATGGCCCGCGTCGCGGCCGAACCCGTCCCGGCCCGACCGACGCGGATCACCGGCTGGATCAAGGCGAAATGGCGCGCGCTGGTGTCGCTGCTGACCGGCCTGGTACTGGTCGCGGCCTTGACCCCGCCGGTGCGCGCCGCCGTGGCCGAGTGGCTCGGCTTCGGCGCGGTCGAGGTCCGCACGTCGACCGGGGCACCCCCGACGACCACGCAGCCGCCACCGACCGCGGGCGGCGGCCTCACCGTCGAGCAGGCGCGGTCCATGGTGGACTTCGACGTGGTCGTCCCGACCGAGTTGGGCCCACCGTCGGGGATAGAGGTATCCGCTGACCGGGTGGTGGTGTCAATGTCCTGGACGAACGGGCCGGTGCGCTTGGACCAGGTCGGCGCCCGCCTCGCTCCGTACTTCGTCAAGACGGTGTGGGACCAGATCAAGTTCACCACCGTCCGCGGCGGCGAGGCACTGTGGCTGGAAGGCCCGCACCGGGTCGTCGTCCAGTCCCCCGATGGCACTCAGCGCGACGAGCCCGCCCGGCTGGCGGGCAACACCCTGATCTGGCAGGCGGGTGGGGTCACGCTTCGCCTGGAAGGCGACCTCGACCGCGCGCGGGCCGTCGAGATCGCCGAGTCCGGGAACCACTAGGCCGTGGGCGGTGTATCCACTGCAGCCACGTCCGAGGAGGTCCCCCCATGCGCACCAAACTCCTGACTCTGCTCGCCGCCTGCACTCTGGTCGTCCTCAACGCCACCCCAGCGGCGGCGGGCGGACCGACCAGCGTCCTGCTCGTCTACCCCGAGAGCCAACGCGCCGCGGCGGTCTACCACTCCGACTCCGCCTACAAACGTCTGGAGAACGCGTTGGAGGGCGGGTCAACCGAGCCCGCGAACCCCGACGGCTCCTATGTGACGGCGACCTGGCTGATCCACGATGTGCAGGTGTGGCGGACCGACCGGGTGTACCTCACTTCGTCGGGACCCGTGATCGAGACCCGCACGACCATGAACGACAGCAACATCTGGGACGCCCCGGCGACCTGGCACACCAGTTCCGCGCCCGCCGATCTGCTCGCCCTGCTGGACACCCTGGGCGTGACGGACGAGTCGACAACCGCCCGGATCGCCGCCCGCGCCAACAGCGCGCCGCCGCCCGTCACCCAGGCCGCCACGCCACGTGACGTCCGCTGGGAATGGGGAATCGGCGGCATCGTCGTCGGCGGACTGCTCGCACTCGCGGCCGTCCGCCTTCGTCAACGCCTGGTCACTCCGCGATGAGGACGACGAGGGTCCGGGGTCCGTGGACGCCTTCGACGCGGTTGAGTTCGATGTCGCTGGTGGCCGAAGGGCCGCTGATCCAAGTCAGGGGCCGGTTCTGGTCGAGTCGGGCGATGGCCTCGGGGACGGTGCCGACGATCTGGCCCGCGCGGACGACACACAGGTGGAAGTCGGGCACCAGGGTGATGGCGCGGCGGCCCTGGTGGGTGCCCGCGTCGAGGACGATGGTGCCGGTCTCGGCGATGCCGAGGGCGCAGCCGGTGACCACACCGTCCATGGTGTCGAGTTCGGGCACGGTGAGTGGACTGTCCACGATGGCGCCCGGCACCCACCCCTGCGGCAGATCCAACGGTGTCACCACGCGCCGCACCCCGGCCGCGGCGAGTTCAGCGGCGATCGCGGCGGGCAGGGTCTCGGCGGGGACGCGGACGACCTTGGCGCGGTAGTCGTCGACCCGTTCGGCGAACAGCTCGACCAGGTCCACCCCGGGCAGGCTCAGCTCGTAGTCCCGTGAGATCTCGGCGGCCTGGGGGGCGTCGAGCAGGGCGGCGCGGACGCGGGCCAGGATGTCGTCGCGGGCGTTCATGATTCCCCCCGATTTCGCTTCCACCACAACCGGAACGACTCCTTCGGCGGCGCCTGCAGATCACGCGCGTCGGTCCACCCGGCCAGCGGCCCAGGCAGCCTGCGAATCCGACC
>Ga0247823_10002600_pt1 | contig 14829 bp, 16 predicted proteins | sample 13C_PalmiticAcid_2_FD_192426 | JGI IMG/M metagenome (GOLD analysis project Ga0247823, IMG submission 192426) | Soil microbial communities from agricultural site in Penn Yan, New York, United States - 13C_PalmiticAcid_Day30 | ecosystem: Environmental > Terrestrial > Soil > Agricultural land...
AAGCTGACCCGCGCCGACGGCTCGAGCGAGACCTTCCTCACCCGCTGCCGCATCGATACCGTCAACGAGCTGGAATATTTCCTCAACGGCGGCATCCTGCAGTACGTGCTGCGGAACCTGGCCAAGTAAGGCCGATGAACATCGGGCGCAGGCACGCGATCGCCGGGGGACTGGCCATTGCGTTGCTTGCGCCCGAAGTGCACGCGACGGAGAGGAACGGGATGTACGGACTGCTCGGCAAGATGCGTGCGCAACCCGGCAAGCGTGCCGAACTGATCGCGATCCTGCTCGAGGGCACCGACGCGATGCCGGGCTGCAAAGCCTATATCGTCGCCGAAGACATGAAAGAGCCCGACGCGATCTGGGTCACCGAAGTGTGGGACCGCACCGAGAGCCACAAGGCCTCGCTCCAGCTCCCCGCTGTCCAGGCCGCGATCGCCAAGGGCCGCCCGCTGATCGCCGGCTTCGACAGCCAGGTCGAGCTCAACGTCGCCGGGGGCGTGGGGCTGTAGAACGGCTCTACAATCGCAGCGCCACGCCGGATGAGTAACTAGCTGCGGCTATCCCACCGGTCCGCCGCTGCTATTCCGCGCGCGACCAGAGCGCCGACATGAATCAAGATCGTCAGGGCCAACAGAAGGATCCCGGTCCCTAGCGCATAGCCCTCTGCGCTATCGTCATCCGGCACGTTGGCGGCCCCCAACAGCATCGACGATCCAGCATTGAACAGAATGATCGCGCAAGGAATGAACAGGATGTGGAGCAACCATCCCGCCTTGAATCTCCGCTGACCAAGCCAGATCGCGGCCGACAGTGCGAGGGGACCAAGCGTTGCGATTGCCAATCCCGCAGACGCCAGAGCCTGCGCTTGCAGGGGTCGCCCCTCAATTACGTCCATGCCCGATATGATCGCCATGCGACCCGTGAGTAGAACGACAAGCGCCACCGCCCCGGCATAAACAAGAAAGGCGGCCCGACTCATGTTCCGATGAGACCACCGAGCCGCCGCGCCCGCAATAGGGCGGTTTCCTGTCAAACTGCCCTAGCCAGCCTCTCTGATGCCGGATTGACCGGAAATGGGTGGAAAACGGTCTGGCCGCTTTGCAGTCACTGATGGCGAATAGCGGCCATCGTGGGATGACGGAAACGCACTGCATCTCGATCATTGCGTTTACTTAATCGCGTTTGGAGTATGCCTTGCGATATTAGCGATACACGCTTTCATCGATGTTGATCGAAACCGTACCGTTGTGATCCGACCATCGCGACAAACATCCCCAAGCCCGATCCGTGGTGCCGGGAGCAGTCAGCGTCAACATGTCGTGTTGGTGTCGGCTCTTTTCTCGCCGATAGTGAGCTGGATTGGCACCACATGCTCTCATAGCTTCCGCGAGAGGTCGCGAAGTGCATTGCTGCTGGCGGAGCGCATCACGACCGTTGGCAGCGTTTTGAAGTAGCCAAACGGCCAATGGGGCAAGGAGGGCTGCAATCAGCACAGGGTAACTTGGACGCCGGAAAACGCGGACTTGAAGCCAAACACCAACCACGATCAGGATCGTTTCCAAAGCAAGCGCTGTGTGTGTGAGCCCGTCGGGATCCTCGCAGGGGGCCATCCCAAAACTGGGAACAAAACGGAGAGCAAGCCGGCCCATGACATAGAGGAGAGGAGGCACGCCCAGCAGCGCAATTGCGCGAATGGCGATCCGATGGTCGCTCCGTCGCTGCTGACCCATCTTCATGTCACTCTCTCTTGGCTTCGTCGCCTCGATCCGGCGTAACCGATATGGCGCGTGGCGGTATAGCGCCGGAAAGCCGGATCGGGCGAGCGTGGCAACTTGCGCGCATGAAAAGCGGGCGTTTCCGCATCGCGGCTTTTGAGTACCACGTGCGAAGTGTTGAACGTCCGCAACGGGGTCGTTCGCCGCCCGTCCGTTTCTTCAACGCCGCATCCGCTATCGGATAACGGAACCTAACGCTGCGCGATGGGCGCGATCCGGTCGGCGAGTTCGTTGCCCCGCAGCACCACGGTATCGCGGGACCAGTTACCCACGAACGTGGTGCGTTCCTTGAACGCGGGGGACAGCCACGCCTTGTTGTTCTCGATCACCAGCCCGTTCGAGCTGTGCTTGACCCCTTCCGGCGCCACCGCGATCATCGTCGAGTAATTGTCCTTGTTCGGCCCCTGCTCGAACGAATTGCCCGCGATCCGCCCGGTCGCGCCGTTCGAGATGTCGATCGAATAGTTGGTGTTGCGCCCCTGGCTGTCGTCGAAGCTCGAATCGAGGATCTCGATGCGTGGCGCGCGCACCTTCACATAATGCCCGCCCGTGCCGCGCTCGAACCGCGACTGGACGATGCGCAGGCTGCCATAGTCACCGATATACAGCGCATGCGCGCCATTGCCCGTCGGGTCCTTGCCAAGCCCGGCAAAGGTCGAACGCTCGATCGTGATCTTTCCTTGCGGGAAGCTCGCGCTCAGAATGCCGCACTGGCCGTCGATGAACATCGCGTTGGTGACGTGGAGGTCGCCGGTCTCGAGCCGGATGCCCGCGCCGTTGCCGTCCTCGACCAGCGTCCGCATGAACACGATGCCGTCGACCTTCGCCCCGCGGCCGCGGAGCACCAAAGTCGCCTTACCCTCACAGATCGCGCGGTCGAAGATCGCCTTGCCCGGCACCTCGGAGACGAAGTTGATCTCGCCGGCTTCCTGCACCGCGCAATCGCTGTAGCGGCCCGGCGCGATGCGGATCGTCCCGCGCCCCTCGCCGATCGCCGATACGGCTTCCTGCAACGAGGCATAGCCGCGGCCACTCTCCTGCACGGTGAACGGTCCGCCCCGGTCCTGCGGCAAGGCGGACGCGGTGGTGGCGAGCAGGGCGGCAAAGGCGATGGCGATGCGCATGGAGCGACTCCGATGGTTTCGCGGCGTTATGCCTCAACAGAGATGACCGCGCCCCTAATTGGAGCGGAACACCCTGTCCCGCTTCGGAACGATGCGCCGGGACGTGCATTTTCAACCACATGAAGCGCGGCCTGCGATATTGCGACGACAGCCGGCCGGGCATTACGCGGCGCAGGATGCGCCACGGCTGGGGCTATTGGGATGCCGACGGCAAGCGCATCGCCGACCGCGACGAGATCGACCGGTTGAACGCCGTCGGCCTGCCCCCGGCCTATACCGATGGCTGGTACTGCCCCTACCCCAACGGCCACCTTCAGGCGACCGGCATCGATGATCGCGGCCGTAAACAATATCGCTACCACCCCGAATTCCGTGCCGCGCAGGAAGCCGCGAAATACGACCGTTGCGCTGGTTTCGGTCACCTGCTTCCCAAACTCCGAGCCCGGATCGAGGCCGATCTGCGCAAGCGTTCGCTGTCGAAGGAACGCGCGGTTGCCGCGGTGGTCCGCCTGCTCGACCGCGGCCATGTCCGCGTAGGGAATGAGGGCTATGCCAAGGCGAACAAGAGCTTCGGGGCCACCACGCTGCGCAAGCGCCATGCCAAGCTCGCCGGCGGCGCGCTCCGGCTCCAGTATCGCGCCAAATCGGGCAAGCTGCGCACGCTGACCCTTACCGACGCCAGCCTGCGCAATTTCGTCAAACGCTGCCAGGACCTTCCCGGCCAGCATCTGTTCGGCTGGCTCGACGACGCGGGCGAGGCGCGTCCGGTGACCTCGACCGACGTCAACGACTATATCCGCGACGCGATGGGCGACGATTTCACTGCCAAGCATTTCCGCACCTGGGGAGCCAGCGTGATCGCGTTCGAGGCGCTGGCCGACGCAGACGGCGCTATCGGCCTCAACACGATGCTCGAACCGGTGACGCAGGCGCTCGGCAACACCCCGGCCATCGCCCGCAAATCCTATGTCCACCCCCGGTTGATCGATCTCGCCAGGGATCGCGATGCGCAGCAGGCGTTTCGCGATGCTCTCGCCCTGCCCCGCGCGACGCGCTATCTCAGCCGCGCCGAACGCGGGCTGATCGCCTTTCTCGAAAGCGCCGGCATTGCCGCCAAAGCCGCCTGAAGGATTTCAATGACTGTCAGCAACACCGCAGCCACGGCGCAGAAGGCCGCCGTCGACAAGGGCGAGCTCGTCGAGGCGCAGGCGCGTGCCTTCTTCGCCGACGGGATCGCCTGGATCCAGAGCCATTGGCTGCAGATCCTGATCGCCGCCGGCATCGCCGCGCTGATCGTGGTCATGCTGCACCTGCTGCGCCGTTGGGGCATGAAGCTGTGCGAGAAGTCGGTCGGCCCGGCGGGCTGGGGCACGATCCTCGGCCGCACCGTCGCCAAGACTGGCCATTTCTTCATCATCATGGTCGCGGCCAAGCTGGTCAGCGGATACGCCAACCCGCCCGAGGTGATCTGGAAGACGATCAACTTCCTCTTCACCCTTGCCGCGGTGTTCCAGGCCGCGATCTGGGCGCGCGAGCTGATCCTCGGTGCGATCGAGAAGCGCACCGAGAGCGACGGCTATCAGGGCGAGGCGCTGCTCTCGGCGCTCGGCCTCATCCGCCTGCTCGTCACCTTCGCGCTGTTTGCGATCGCCTTCGTCGTGGTGCTCGACAATCTCGGCGTCAACGTTACCGGCCTTGTTGCGGGTCTCGGCGTCGGCGGCATCGCCATCGGTCTTGCCGCACAGGGCATCTTTGCGGATCTGTTCGCCGCGCTCGCGATCATCTTCGACAAGCCCTTCCGCCGCGGCGACAGTATCGCCTATGACCAGACCAAGGGCACGATCGAGGCGATCGGCCTCAAATCCACCCGCATCCGCGCTTTCACCGGGGAAGAGCGGATCATCGCCAACAAGCAGCTGCTGGACAAGGAAATCCAGAATACCAGCCTGCGCGATCATATCCGCATCAGCCTGCCGATCGGCATCGCCTACGAAACCCCGCCCGAGACGCTCGAGCGTATCCCCGCGATGCTGCGCGAGATCGTCGAAGCGGCCGGAGCGAGCGTCGCCCGCGCCAGCTACAACGCCTTCAGCGCGAGCGCGGTCGATCTGCTGCTCGAATTCGACCTGCGCGGCAACGACTGGGACACCGCGCACGCCACGCGCGACCGCGTGATGATTGGCATCCTGCGCAAGTTCGCGGCCGAGAAGATCACCATCCCCTACCCCACGCAGACCGCCTACACCGCCGCGCCCGACGGAACGCTGATCTACCCCTGGCCCGAGGGCGAGCGGCGGCCAAAGCCTTCCCGCGCCACCGAAAACGACTCGGCCCAGAATTTTTAGAAGATACGGTTTGGACTCAATCACGCAGATTTACGTTACGTAAGCTCCTGTTTTCGCGTTTGCAGTAGGGACCCCCTTGCCGTGCACGTCAAGTTGCGCCTACATGCCGCGCAAGGATGCCAACAGGAGCCAACATGGCCGATGCGGAGACCGTAACGATCCAGCAACTCGCCGCCCGCACGGGTGAGGAGCGCGTGTCCGGCTGGGTCGAAGTGACTCAGGCGATGATCGACAAGTTCGCCGAGGCGACCGGCGATCACCAGTTCATCCATGTCGATCCCGCGGCAGCCGCGATGACCCCGTTCGGCGGCACTATCGCGCACGGCTTCCTCACGCTGTCGCTGATGCCCCTGCTCAACTCGCTCACCCCGCAGCCGCGGATCGAGGGGGTGAAGATGGGCGTCAATTACGGCGGCAACAAAGTCCGCTTCCTCACCCCCGTCCGCTCGGGCAAGCGCGTTCGTGGCCGCTTCAAGACATTGGAACTGGCCGAGAAGCGTCCCGGCCAGTGGCAGCAGACCGTCGAGTTCACCGTCGAGATCGAGGGCGAGACCAAGCCCGCGATGATCGCCGAATGGATCAGCCAGATTTTCGTCTAACGATCATAAGAAAAGGATAGCCACCCCATGCGTTCCGCCGTCATCGTCTCCACCGCCCGCACCCCGATCGGACGCGCCTATCGCGGCGCGTTCAACGCGCTTCCGGCCCAGACGCTCGCCGCAAAGTCGATCGAGGCCGCTGTCCAGCGCGCCGGGATCGAGGGTGGCGAAGTGCAGGACGTCGTCTTCGGCGCCGCGCTCCAGCAGGGGCATCAGGCCGGTAACATCGCGCGTCAGGCGCTGCTTCGCGCGGGCCTGCCGGTCAGCGTCGCGGGCATGTCGATCGACCGCCAGTGCGCCAGCGGCCTGATGGCGATCGCCACTGCCGCCAAGCAGATCATCGTCGACAATATGGACATCACCATCGGCGGCGGCGTCGAGAGCATCAGCCTCGTCCAGACCCCGCAGATGCGCATCGCTGCCGATCCCGAGCTGCTGGCGATGCACAACGACGTCTATATGCCGATGCTCCAGACCGCCGAGGTCGTTGCTGCACGCTACAACATCAGCCGCGACGTACAGGACGAATACGGCCTCCAGTCGCAGCAGCGCACCGCCGCCGCGCAGGCCGCGGGCAAGTTCGACGACGAGATCATCCCGGTCACTGCGACGATGAACGTCGTCAACAAGGAGACCAAGGAGGTCACGCAAAAGGAAGTGACCCTCACCAGGGATGAGGGCAACCGCGCCGACACCACGATCGAGGGCCTGCGCGCGCTCCAGCCGGTGGTGCCGAACGGCGTGATCACCGCGGGCAACGCGTCGCAGCTCTCCGACGGTTCCTCGTCGTCGGTATTGATGGAAGAGAAGGTCGCCGAGAAGCGCGGCCTCACCCCGCTCGGCCGTTATGTCGGCATGGCGGTCGCGGGCACCAAGCCCGACGAGATGGGCATCGGCCCGGTCTTCGCGATCCCGGCCTTGCTCGAGCGCTTCAACCTCAAGATGGACGATATCGGCCTGTGGGAGCTCAATGAGGCTTTCGCGGTGCAGGTCCTGTATTGCCGCGACAAGCTCGGCATCCCCAACGAGCTGCTCAACGTCAATGGCGGCTCGATCTCGATCGGGCACCCCTATGGCATGACCGGCGCGCGCTGCACCGGCCATGCGCTGATCGAGGGCAAGCGCCGCGGCGCCAAGTACGTCGTCGTGACGATGTGCGTCGGCGGCGGCATGGGCGCGGCGGGGCTGTTCGAAGTCCTCTGATCCTGCCCGACTGAACAAGCGAAGGGCCGGCGGAGCGATCCGCCGGCTCTTTTCGTTACGGCAGATTGATACACGTTCGTTATAATGTATCATCGGCCAATGACCGCTCGGGGCATGATGATGAGACGTATCGTGCTGACGGCAGCCCTGGGAGCAGCAGCACTTGCCGCGCCGCCCTCATCGGCCTGCGAGCCTCCGATACGGCCGGAGCAGCTGCCGGGCGAGAGCACAAGAGCCTATGAAGCACGCCTGACCCAGCTTGATCGCGAGCAGGAGCAGACGCGACAGGCTGAGGCCTTCCGGCAGGCCGGGCTGATCCTCATCGCGCGCCACTCGCTATGGGCGGGACCCCATATGCCGGCGCCAGTGCATCGGCCTTCAAGTCGGCCCGTGTACCGGCCCAAGGGGCTGCCGATAGGGCGACCGCTGGCGTACACGATCCCGCCACCGCCAGCGCCCAGGGGTGAGATCGGTGAGTCCGGCCCGATCTACTTCAAGCCTGTCGCCTGGTTTCGCGGGCAGCAAGCGCAGGCGCTGTTCCGGGTCGAACGCGGATGGACGATGTGCGGCCCCTCGGGGTTTGGCGATACGCCATATAGCCGGCCCGGCAACCTCTACGTCTTCTTCGCGCGCGCAGGGCCGCTTTCCGAAAACACGCTGATCGACGCCATCGCGCTCGACAAGGTCGACGACCCCGCACTCCTCACCTTCGTGGCGAAGTATCGGAGCAAGGCGCAAGCGCCCATCCGATAGCGAGCAGGTCGAGGGGAACCGGCATGGCCGTGGAGTGGGGATTTCCCACGCCCAAGCCGGTCGGATCGGGGCGGCACCCCCCTCCACCACCGAGTCGCGGTGGCCCCCTCTCTCCTCCGGGGAGGAACCTGAACAGCTAGGGCGCGCGTCCCTTCACCCCCGCTTCGTGCCGCGCGAGAAAATAGGCGCGACGCACCTGCGGTCGCATCTCGCCGACGATCCACGACCGCGCCATGTCCGGGCAGTAATAGGGGTCGGCACGCGACGCGTAGGGCGTCATCTCCGCGCCATAGAGCGCACAGTAACGCTGCGCCGCCTCGGTCACCCGCTGGCGCAGCACCGCCCGTCCCTCGCGGCTGTCGAGCTGCAAATCCCCGAACACCACACGCGCCTGCATCGCGTCCGCCGCGGCCGCGAAGCTGACGCACACCAGCAGCAGCGCGGGCAACATGGTTGCGCGCATTCGATTTCTCCCCGTCGCCAGACACGCCGCTCCCGTGGCGCGAGACGCGCAGCTTCACGGCGATGTCGGCTGGTTGGCGGTTAGTTGACGCGCTTGAAATAGCCCGTCCGCAACACCGGCTTGCCTTCCTTAGTGAAGTAGGCCGTCGTCTCGGTCATCGTCGAGCCATCGGCCGATACGCTATAGACCCGTGTCGAAACCGGCTCCTTGCCCTTGGCGAGCTGAAGCACCATCACATTGGGTTCAGGCCGCTTCACTACCGCAATGTCGGCATAGATTTCGCCCGTCACCGGGATCGGCGTGCCGTCAAAGATGTAGGTGCCGGTCGAGCTGCGCTTCGACCCGTCCGGCGCAAGGATCTCGACATGGGCATCCCATTTGCCGCCGCCCGCATCCTTGTAGGTGACCGTGACGCCCTTGGGCCTGTGATCAGCCGGTATTTCCAACCGTGTGACGTCAAGCGCCCAGTTGCCCAGCAGCGGCGACGGCGATGCGGTCTGCGCCGAAACCGGGGCCGCCGCCGCGGTAGCGGCGAGCAGCAGGGTTGCCACAAACGCGTTCATATGCTCTCTCCTTGGTGACTCGACTCGATGATACATTATATCATCACCCCAGTCAATGGATCGAATGTGGCTGTGTGCGATTCCCCGATCCACCCGAGTTCGAGCCTCCGGAAATCACTCGATCGGCAGCGTCAGCCCCACTTTGGTCCGCCCCATCACCACCGATGTACGAAAGCGCCGGACATTCTCGTCGCCAAAGAACAGCCGCCGCGTCAGTTCCTCGAATTCGGCCATGTCACGGGTCACGCACACCAGCACGAAATCGGCCTCCCCCGTCACATAATAGCATTGCTGGACATGCGGCTCGCGCGACACCTTACGGCGGAACGCGTCGAGCTGGTCGATCCGCTCGCGCTCGAGTTCGACCATGATGACGAAGCTCATGCCCATGCCGACCGCCACCGGATCGACCACCGCGATCTCGCGCGCGATCACCCCGTTCTCGCGCAGCCGCCGCAACCGCCGCTGCACCGAAGCCGGGGAAAGCCCCGCCTCATCCGCCAGCGCGTTGATCGCGATGCGGCCGTCCACCTGAAGCAGCGCCAGCAATTTGCGGTCGGCAAGGTCGAGATCAATGGCCATGATCGTTTCCAGTCAAGATACTCAGATTTCTGATCGATATCAGTCAAATTCGGCTTCAGAATGCTCACCCTACGCGGGCAGTGGCCATTATCTGCATGTCACCAAGCAAGGAGACAAGCATTGATAGACCATCTCGAGATCAAGACCCCCGACCTCCCCCGCACGCTGCATTTCTACACAACGCTGCTTGCCCCGCTCGGCTATCAGCTCACGGTGGATGGCGCTGCCAAGGGATTCGGCGACGGCAAGTCACTCGACTTCTTTCTGATCGAGGGCGAGGCATCGGCGCAGGTCCATTACGCGTTCAACGCGCCCGACCGATCCGCGGTCGACGCGATCTACGCGATCGGACGCGACGCGGGATTCACGCTCGACCGCGAACCCGCACTCGCCCCGCATATTCATCCTGATTACTATGCCGGCTATCTGCGCGACCCCGACGACCGGCTGGTCGAATTCGTGTGCCACGCCCCGGCCTGACGGCAGGAGGCAACCCCGGTCGTCCGTGCCGACGCCGTGCTTGACCCGCGCGGCGCCGGGGGCGAAGCACGGGTCATGGGTCAGTCACTCGCGCATCGCATCCGCGTCGAATCGCACACCGTCTGGCTGGCTGCGCGCGATCCGCGCACGCCGCTCTTCGCCAAGCTGGTGGGGCTGGTCATCGCCGCCTATGCGCTCTCGCCGATCGACCTGATCCCCGACTTCATCCCGGTGCTCGGGTTGCTCGACGACGCGATCCTGATCCCGGCGGGGGTGTGGCTGTTCGCTCGCCTCGTCCCGCCCGCCTTGCTCGCCGAGCATCGCGCCACCGCGGAAGCCGCCGCCGCACGCCCGGTGAGCAAATGGGGCATCGCCATCGTCATCGCGATCTGGGCGCTGATCGCCCTGATCGCCTATGAATTCGTGATGCTCGGCTATGACTGAACCCGCGGCCCCGGCCACTCGGGGCGCGGATCGGCGCATTCGACCGTCATATTCTCACCCTCGGTGGCACGGACCGGCAACCGTGACCGATCGAAGCCATCGAGGCAGAAGATATTGACCCCGAAATGGTCCGGCGCCGCGCGCTTGCGGTGGAAGACATAGATGCCGCAGCGCCCGCAGAAATAATGCTTCGCCCGGCGGGTATTCCACTCATACAGCGTCAGGTGCTCAGCACCCGCATCGATCCGCAGATCGGCCTGCGGCACCTTGGTCATCACCGCGTTGCGCTTGATGCAGAGCGAGCAGTCGCAGGTCGTGAGTTCAACCGGATCGCTCAGCAGCGTGAAGCGGACCGCGCCGCAATGGCAGGATCCGGGATGCGCGGCCTCGCTCACCCCGCGTCCTTCAGACACTGTGCTTGGCGATCCACTCTTCCAGCACCGGCGCGATCTTGGTGCGCCACTTGCTGCCATTGAAGATGCCGTAATGGCCCACCGCAGGCGCCATATGATATTTCTTCATCCTGGCGGGCAGATTGGTCGCAATCGTCAGCGCGGCCTTGGTCTGACCCAGGCCCGAAATGTCGTCACGCTCGCCCTCGACGGCCAGCAATGCGGTGTCGGTGATCGCGGCGGGATCGACCCGGCGGCCGCGATGCATCATCTCGCCCTTGGGCAGCGAATGCGCCTGAAACACGACATCGATTGTCTGCAGGTAGAATTCGGCGGTCATGTCGCAGACCGAGCGATATTCCTCATAAAAGGCCATCGTCGAATCAGCGCTTTCACCATCGCCCTTCACCAGATGCTTGAACATCTCCCAGTGCGAATTCATGTGGCTGCCCAGATTCATCGTCATGAATCCGGCAAGCTGCAGGAAGCCGGGATAGACCCGCCGTCCGGCGCCCGGATAGGTTGCCGGCACCGTCGCGATGACGTTCTGCGCGAACCAGGCATGGGGGCGCTCGGTCGCCAGCGTGTTGACCGCGGTCGGCGCCTCGCGCGTGTCGATCGGCCCGCCCATCATCGTCAGCGTGCGCGGACGGTTGGGATGCTTGTCGGCGTTCATCAGCGCGGTCGCGGCATAGACCGGTACCGAGGGCTGGCACACCGCGAGAACATGCGCGCGCGCGTCCCCTTCCGCGCCGATCGTCTGCAGGAACTCGACCACATAGTCGACATAGTCGTCGAGATCGAAGCGCCCGTCAGCCTGCGGCACCTGCCGCGCGTCGCGCCAATCGGTGATGTAGACGTCCGCGCTCGGAAGCATCCGCTCGACCGTGCCGCGCAGCAGCGTCGCGAAGTGGCCGCTCATCGGCGCGACGATCAGCAGCTTGGGGCCGCCCTCGAGGCCTTCACGGACAAAGCGCTTGAGCTGGCCGAACGGCTTGCGCAGCACGATCTCTTCATTGACCGCGATTCGCTTGCCGTCGATCGTCGTGAAATCCAGTCCGAAATCGGGCTTGCCGCGCGGCGCGGCGGCGTGGGCGAACACCTCCAGCGCGGACGCCAGGATCGGCCCGCCGCCGAAATAAGCAAAGGGATTTGCAGGATTGTTCAGCAGCCCGGCGCTGAAATTGGCCAGCGCGCTCGCACCCGCCAGCATCGAGCGCTGCATTTCATAAGCATCGTACAACATCGGTCGTTACTGTCCCCGCCCGGTCCCTACCGTCTGACAACGGTGGCACGGGGTTATAGCGCCGGGTTGCTGCGGTGCAATGTGCATAACATACCGAACTTTCGATCACTCTATTCGGTTCCCATCGCCGCGGCTTGGCGCTAGTCGCCAGCCATGGCCGAGCCTGACCAGAAGCCCGCGAGTCCCCCGGCACCCCGCAAGCTGACCAGCCTGCGGATCGTCTGGCACTACGCGACCCGCTACCCGCTCCAGCTTGGCCTCGCGATCGTCGCGCTGGTCCTTGCGGCGGGCGCCACCTTGTGGATCCCGCGCACCTTCAAGGAAGTGGTCGACAAGGGCTTCGGCCCCGGCGCGGACCCCTCGCAGATCGGCGCCTATTTCCAGGGGCTGCTGCTGGTCGTCGTCGTGCTCGCCTTCGCGACGGCGATGCGCTTCTACTTCGTCTCGTGGCTGGGCGAGCGCACCGTTGCCGACATGCGCGCAGCGGTCCATCGCAACCTCCTGCGGCTTCCGCCCAAATGGTTCGAGGAGAACCGCCCGTCGGAGATTGCCAGCCGTCTCACCGCCGACACCGCGGTGGTCGAGCAGATCGTCGGCACCACGGTCTCGGTCGCGCTGCGCAACCTGCTCATCGCGATCGGCGGCACCGCCTATCTCTTCGTGCTGGCGCCCAAGATCGCCGCCTATCTGATCGTCGGCATCCCGGTGATCGTGCTGCCGATCATGTGGCTCGGCGGCAAGGTGCGCCGTTTCTCGCGCACCAGCCAGGACCGCGTCGCGGATATCGGCGCGATCGCCTCGGAAACGCTCGGCGCGATGCGCATCGTCCAGGCCTTCGGGCAGGAGCGCCGCGAGGGCGAGCGCTTCCAGGCCGCGGTCGATGCCGGCTTCGCTACCGCGCGCAAGCGCTTCGCCACCCGCGCCGTCATGACCGCGCTCGTCATCTTCGCGCTGTTCACCGCGATCACCCTGATCATGTGGGACGCGGTCTATGGCGTGGCCGAGGGACGGATCTCGGGCGGATCGATCACCGCCTTCGTCATCACCGCCGGCCTCGTCACCGGCGCGTTCGGCGCGCTGACCGAGGTCTATGGCGACCTGCTCCGCGCCTCGGGCGCCGCCAGCCGCCTTGCCGAGCTGCTCGCGCAGGAGCCGGACATCGCCGCACCCGCCAACCCGGTCCCGCTGCCGGTCCCGCCGCTGGGCGCGATCGAGTTCGAGAACGTCACCTTCCGCTACCCCACCCGCCCCGAAGTCTCGGCGCTCCACCAGTTCACGCTGTCGGTGGCACCGGGCGAGACCGTCGCCGTGGTCGGCCCCTCGGGCGCGGGCAAATCCACCCTCTTCCAGCTCGTCCAGCGCTTCTACGATCCCGAAGGCGGCGAAGTCCGTGTCGACGGCGTGCCCGTTCGCTCCGCCGATCCGGGCGAGGTCCGGGCGCGCATGGCGATGGTCCCGCAGGAGACGGTGATCTTCGCTGCCTCCGCACGCGACAACCTCCGCTACGGCCGCTGGGATGCGACCGAGGAGCAGATCTGGCAGGCCGCCGAGGCCGCCAATGCCGCCGAGTTCCTGCGCGAGCTTCCCCAGGGCCTCGAAACCTTTCTTGGCGAGGATGGTGCTCGCCTCTCAGGCGGCCAGCGCCAGCGCCTCGCCATCGCCCGCGCCCTGCTGCGCGACGCCCCGATCCTGCTGCTCGACGAAGCGACCAGCGCGCTCGACGCCGAAAGCGAGCGCCTCGTCCAGGACGCGCTCGAGCATCTCATGCAGGGTCGAACCACGCTGGTCATCGCCCACCGCCTCGCCACCGTCCGCGCGGCGAAGCGCATCATCGTGATGGACGAGGGCCGCATCGTCGAAACCGGCACGCATTCGGAGCTGGTCGCGCAGGGTGGCCTCTACGCCAAGCTCGCCTCGCTCCAGTTCAACGACGCGCCGTAGCGTCCCACAACACTCCCCGCCGTCACCCCGGCCTTGTGCCGGGGTCCACCGGGAGGCAGGCATGGGCCCATAGGCTCAAGCGCTTCCGGCGCGGCACCGTGGACCCCGGCACAAGGCCGGGGTGACGGGCGAAGGCGATACACCCCCAACCCCAGGCTATACCGCCAAAACCGCTCGCGCGTTGCCGAGGGGCCTTCGCCACGCCTAGTCTCCACCAGGTCTTGCGAGGGGGATATCCATGAACCAGCATCTGTCGCGGCGGCAGCTCATCGGCGGCGCACTCGCGAGCGGCCTCACCTTTCGCACCGCGTCCGCCGCCAACACCCCCGCGACATTGTTCCGCGAAGTCATGCTGGTCGACGGCACCGGCGCGCCGCCGCGGCTCGCCGATGTCCTCGTCACCGGCGACCGCATCGCCAGCATCGCCGCGCCATCCACGCGCAACCGTGTCACTGCCGCCCGCGTCGTGCCGGGTGAAGGCCGCATCCTCGCCCCCGGCTTCATCGACACCCACACCCATGGCGACCCGCTGACCGATTCCTTCGACGGCTTCCTCGCCATGGGCGTCACCACGATCACACTCGGCGTCGACGGCGGCGGCCCGCGGATCAAGGGTGACCTCGACCTGCGCGGCTGGATGCGCGCCGCCGATCGCGCGCCGCTCGACCTCAACGTCGTCGCGCTCGCCAGCCACGGTAGTTTGCGCCGCGCGGCAAAGATCGCCGATTCCGTCCGCCGCCCGGATGCCGCCGGCCTTGCCCGGCTCGAGGCCCAGCTCGACGCCGAGCTGCGCGCGGGCGCCTTCGGCCTGACCTACGGTCTCGAATATGTCCCCGGCATCTATTCGGAGACCGCCGAGCTGACCGCGCTCGGCCGCGTCGTCGCGCGCCATGACGGGGTCGTGATGAGCCATATG
>Ga0247823_10002602_pt1 | contig 14827 bp, 14 predicted proteins | sample 13C_PalmiticAcid_2_FD_192426 | JGI IMG/M metagenome (GOLD analysis project Ga0247823, IMG submission 192426) | Soil microbial communities from agricultural site in Penn Yan, New York, United States - 13C_PalmiticAcid_Day30 | ecosystem: Environmental > Terrestrial > Soil > Agricultural land...
CCTTTACCCGGATCGCCGGGGGGCAGGGCGGGCCGCCGATGCCGATACGCTATGACGCCGCGCAGGGTGCGCTGGTCCGGTCGGCACCGCAGCCGCAACTGCTGTTGCAGGGCGTGGCGGGCGCGAAATGGCGCTTCCGCGACGGCGACCATTGGGTCGATCGCTGGCCGGTGAACGAGGAGCGCAAGGGCGAATGGCCGCGCGCCGTATCGGTCGAGATGCAGATCGCCGGGGCGCAGGGGCCGCAAGGTGCGCTGCGCCGGGTGGTCGTGCTGCCCGATCAGCCGAGGGACAAGTGATGGATCGCGACGAACAGGGCATGATCCTGGTCAACGTCCTGATGTTCGTGGCGATCGCAAGCGGCCTGGTACTGCTGATGATCAGCCGCGAGGAACTGGCGCTCGACCGTTCGCTGCGCGGACGGGAGGCAGCGCGGGCGGCGGCGATCGTGCGCGGGGGCGAGCTTTCGGCGATCAGCGCGCTGCGGCGGGATGGGAAAGAGGCGCCCGATGCCGATCATGCGGGCGAGCGTTGGGCGTCGATCGGGGCGAAGGGTGTGGCGATCGACGGCGGCAGCTTCGATCTGGCGGTGAGCGACGCCGAGGGGCGCTTCAACGTCAATTCGCTGCGCAGCGGCGAGGTTGCGCCGGTGCTGCTGTTCCAGAAGCTCGCGGTGATCGCAGGGCTGGACGAAGCGCAGGTGACGGAGGCCATCGCCTATGTCCGCGGGCAGGGGCCGGTGACCGATGTGCGGCCGATCCGGCTGCTGCCGGGCGTGGATCAGGGCGCGGTGGCGCGGCTGGAGCGGATGGTGACCGCGCTGCCCGGCAATACGCAGATCAACCTCAACGCCGCCGATCAGGAGTTGCTCGCGATCCTGTTCGACGATCCGGTGGTTGCCGAACGGCTGGTCGCGGTGCGCAAGCGCAATGGGCAGATCACGTTGCGCGACCTTTCGGAGCAGAAGGTCAGCCAGCCGCCCGGGACGTCGTTCCAGTCGAACACCTTCTGGGTGCGGATACGGGCGACGATCGGCGGTACGGCGCAGGATGGCGCGACGCTGATCCAGCGCAAGCGCGAGGAGAACGGCACGGTCGAGGTGTTGCCGGTCGCGCGCTGGCGCAACGCCGCTGTGCCGCCCGAGGCGCCGACGGCGGGCGGCTGAGCGCGGAAGGTCGCAAAAGTCACACTCCTGGCGCGCGCGCCGCACGAAGTTGACATGTCCTTGAGGAGAAGTTGACACGAACCGCATGTTTTCGCGCGCCTGTGTCAAGTGGATCGACCGGGTCAAAGAGCGGGCGGAGATGAGGCCGCCATGGCCGTAATTCGAGCAGGCGAAATCCAACTTTGCAAGGAATCCGCATCCGCCCCTTGAAATCAATGATACATTGTATCACTTGGGCCGCGCGTAACGGAGTAAAGATGATGCGGGCGATGATCGGAAGATGGCTGGACGCTTTGGGGATGGGGGCTTCGGCGCTGTGCCTGGTGCATTGCCTGGGGCTGCCGCTGCTGATCGCCGCGCTTCCCGCCATCGCCGCGCGGATCGATCTGGGGGAGGGGTTCCACCTTGCGGTGCTGCTGTTCGCGCTCCCCGTCAGCGGGTTCGCGCTGATCGAAGGGTGGCGGCGTCACCGCGGGCTGGCGCCGCTCTTCGTTGGGGCCGCCGGGCTGGCGTTGCTGGCGCTCGGGCTCGCGTTCGAGAATCGGGTGGCGATCGAGACCGGGGTGACGGTTGCGGGGAGCCTGCTGCTCGCCGGAGCCCATATCGCGAACTGGCGGCGGCGACCCGCAAGGCGCACCTGCCGAGTCTAGACCTTCCGGTGACGACCCGTCTCACTGGCCAGATTGACTTCAGTACGGGTAGATATATATCGCGTTATATACCTTGTTATTTGAGGCGCGATATGACGGACGTGGTGAAGCAGATGGGTGCGGCATTCCTCGGCAGCCGCCTCAAGCGGCTCGGCGAGCGGATGCAGGCCGGCGCGGCGCGAATCACGGCCGATGTCGGTCTTCCCGTACAGCCGTCCCATATGCAGTTCCTGGCAGCGCTCGACGGCCCGTCGCTGACGATCGGTCAGCTGGTGCAGGCGGTCGGGATCAGCCAGCCGGGCGTGACGCGCGCGATCGGCCAGCTGGTCGAGCTGGGCATCGTCCAGTCCGAACAGGGCGAGGATCAGCGGCAGCGGACGATCTCGCTCACCCCGGCGGGTGCCGCCGTGCTGGCGCGTGCCAAGCTCTATGTCTGGCCGCAGGTGGAGGAGGCCGTCCACGCCCTGTTCGGCGGACGGGCGGACGCGTTCGTCGACCGGATCGCCGAGCTGGAAACGACGCTCGAGGCGACTCCGCTCGATGTTCTGGCGAGCCGGTCGGGCTCCGAAGTACTGACGATCCGCGAGTATAGCGACGACCTTGCCGGGTATTTCCACGACATCAACGCCGAGTGGATCAACGCGATGTTCCGCCTGGAGCAGATCGACCGGGAGGTGCTCGAAAACCCGCGCGCCAGGATCGTCGATCCCGGCGGGGTCATCCTGTTCGTCGAGGCGAAGGGGCTGGGGATTGTCGGCACCTGCGCGCTGCTGAAGACGGGGCCGAGCAGCTACGAGCTGACCAAGATGGGCGTGCGTGAGTCCGCTCGCGGTCTCAAGGCGGGCGAGTTCCTGCTGGCCGCGACGATCGAGCGGGCGAGGTCGCTGGGCGCCGACCCGCTCTATCTTCTCACCAACGCAAAATGCGCGGCGGCCATCCATCTCTACGAGAAACTCGGCTTCCGGCACGATGCCGAGATCATGGCGACGTACGGCGCGCTCTATGCGCGGTGCGACGTCGCCATGCGCTATGTTCCGAGGGGCTGACCGCGGCGTAGCAATGTGCTGCGCCGTTCTGCCCCTCTCCAAGCTACGCTAGGCAGCTGGCTGCCAAGCTTCGCTATCCTCTCCCCGTTCCGGGGAGAGGAGGCTGGGGAGACCTACAGGATACCCGGCAGGTCCAGCCCCATCTCGGTCGCGCAGTTGCGGGCGATTTCGTAACCGGCATCGGCGTGGCGCATCACGCCGGTGGCGGGATCGTTCCAGAGGACGCGCTCCAGCCGCTTCGCGGCTTCGGGGGTACCGTCGGCGACGATGACCATGCCCGAATGCTGCGAATAGCCCATGCCGACGCCGCCGCCGTGATGGAGGGAGACCCAGGTCGCGCCAGACGCGGTGTTGAGCAGGGCGTTGAGCAGGGGCCAGTCGGACACCGCGTCGGAGCCGTCCATCATCGCCTCGGTCTCGCGGTTCGGGCTGGCGACCGAGCCGCTGTCGAGGTGATCGCGGCCGATGACGATCGGGGCTTCGAGCTCGCCGTTCGCGACCATCTCGTTGAAGGCGAGCGCGAGGCGATGACGGTCGCCGAGGCCGACCCAGCAGATCCGCGCGGGCAGGCCCTGGAACGCGATCCGCTCCTTCGCCATGTCGAGCCAGTTGTGGAGGTGGTGGTTGCCCGGGAGCAGCTCCTTCACCTTCTGGTCGGTCTTGTAGATATCCTCCGGATTGCCCGAGAGCGCGGCCCAGCGGAACGGACCGATGCCGCGGCAGAACAGCGGGCGGATATAGGCGGGGACGAAGCCGGGAAAGGCGAAGGCGTTCTCGACGCCCTCGTCCTTGGCGACCTGACGGATGTTGTTGCCGTAATCGAGCGTGGGGATGCCCATGTCGTGGAAGGCGAGCATCGCGCGGACATGGGCGGCCATCGACGCGCGGGCGGCCTTCTCGACCTCATGCGGGGCGCTCTCGCGCTTGGTGAACCATTCGTCGAGCGACCAGCCGGCGGGGAGGTAGCCGTTGATCGGATCGTGCGCGCTGGTCTGGTCGGTGACGATGTCGGGGCGGATGCCACGGCGGACGAGTTCGGGCAGGATTTCGGCGGCATTGCCGAGCAGGCCTACCGATACGGGCTTGTCCGATGTGCGAATGATTTCAAGCGCTTCGTCGATGCTGTTCGCGGCACGATCGAGGTATCGGGTCTTGAGGCGCATCTCGATCCGGCTCGGCTGGCATTCGATCGCGAGGCACGATGCGCCGGCCATGGTCGCGGCGAGCGGCTGCGCGCCGCCCATGCCGCCGAGACCGGCGGTGAGCACCCATTTGCCCGAAAGGTCGCCGCCATAATGCTGGCGCCCGGCCTCGACGAAGGTCTCGTAGGTGCCCTGAACGATGCCCTGGGTGCCGATATAGATCCACGATCCCGCGGTCATCTGGCCGTACATGGCCAGCCCCTTGCGATCGAGCTCGTTGAAATGCTCCCAGGTCGCCCAATGGGGGACGAGGTTGGAGTTGGCGATGAGGACGCGCGGGGCGTCGGGGTGCGTGCGGAACACGCCGACCGGCTTGCCCGACTGGACGAGCAGCGTCTGGTCGGCGTCGAGCTTGCGCAGCGCGTCGACGATGCGGTCATAGCTCTGCCAGTCGCGCGCGGCGCGGCCGATGCCGCCATAGACGACGAGGCTTTCCGGCGCCTCGGCGACGTCGGCATCGAGGTTGTTCATCAGCATCCGCAGCGGGGCTTCGGTGAGCCAGCTCTTGGCGCTGAGGTCGGTGCCGGTGGGCGCCTTGATGTGACGGCTGTTATCGGTGCGGGTCATGCTTGAGCTTTCGCGAAATCGATGGCTGCGGAGAGGATCGGGCGGAGGACTTGCTGGCAGGCTTGCGCCGTTTCCTCATGCCAGGGCGGGGGCCAATGGTCGGGCGTCTCGACAAGGTAGGTGCGCATCGCCAATTCCATCTGGATGGTGTGCACGCCCGCGTCCGGCCGGGCATAGTGGCGGGTGATCCAGCCGCCCTTGAAGCGGCCATTGGTGACGCGACTGTACGGGCTGGCGTCGCAGATCGCCTCGACCGCTTCAGCGAGTGCGGGGGCGCAGGACGTCCCGTCATTGGTGCCGATGTTGAAGTTCGGCAGCTCGCCGTCGAACAGCTTGGGCACGACGCTGCGGATCGAATGTGCGTCGTAGACGACGATGGCGGGGTGGAGCGCGCGGAGACGCTCAATCTGGAGCGCGAGCGCGAGATGGTAGGGATCGAACCATTCGGCGCGGCGGCGATCGATCTCATGCGCATCGGGTAGCGCGCCGGGTTCGTAGAGCGGCGTGCCGTCGAACGTCTGGATCGGGCAGAGGCCGGTAGTGAACTGGCCCGGATAGAGGGTGTGGCCGCTGGGGTCCCGGTTCACGTCGATCACGGTGCGCGAGACATTGGTGCGGACGATCGTCGCGTCGAGATCGCGCGCGAAGGCGTAGAGATGATCGACGTACAGGTCGGCATCGTGACGCGCGAGATCGGGCGAGACGAGGCCGAAGATGTCGTCCGGAATCTCCGTGCCCGCATGCGGGATGCTGACGATCAGCGGGCCGCCGCCCTGTTCGACATGGATCATCGTTCGATCCCCGGCAAATAGAGGCCGAGCATGCCACTGGTGACGAGCGCGGTTGCGGCGGCCATGTCGGGGGCGAAGTGGCGGTCGTCCTCGAGGTGCGGGACCTGACCGCGGAGCAGCGCGCGGGCGGCCTCGAGCGGCTCGCTGGAGGTGAGGGGCGCGTGGAAGTCGCAACCCTGCGCCGCTGCGAGATATTCGATGCCGAGGATGTTGGCGAGGTTCGCGGCCATGTCCATCAGGCGGCGCGCGCCATGGCCGGCCATCGAGACATGGTCTTCCTGATTGGCGCTGGTCGGGATCGAATCGACGCTGGCCGGGTAGGCGCGCTGCTTGTTCTCGCTGACCAGCGCCGCCGCGGTGACCTGCGGGATCATGAAGCCCGAATTGAGGCCGGGGCGCGGGGTGAGGAAGGCGGGCAGGCCGGACAGTGCGGGATCGACCAGCATGGCGATGCGGCGCTCGGACAGGCTGCCGATCTCGCACAGCGCCATGGCGAGCATGTCGGCGGCGAAGGCCACCGGCTCGGCGTGGAAGTTGCCGCCAGACAGCGCTTCCCCGGTATCCGGGAAGATCAGCGGGTTGTCGGTGACGCCATTGGCCTCGATCGCGAGGGTGGTGGCGGCCTGGCGGATCAGGTCGAGGCAGGCGCCCATCACCTGGGGCTGGCAGCGCAGGCAATAGGGGTCCTGCACGCGCTCATCGCCCTCACGGTGCGAGGCGCGGATGGCGGAGTTGGACATCAGGCCGCCGAGCGCATCGGCGACTTCGATCTGGCCGCGATGGCCGCGGACCTGATGGATGCGCGGATCGAACGGGGTGTCGGAACCCTTCGCCGCCTCGGTCGAGAGTGCGCCGGTGACGAGCGCGGCGCGGAACAGGCGGTCGGCTTCGAACAGGGCGGCCAGCGCATAGGCGGTACTGAACTGGGTGCCGTTGAGAAGGGCGAGGCCCTCCTTGGGGCCGAGGGTGAGGGGGGCGAGAACTTCGCGTGCCGGGCGGACCACACCATCGATCAGCACCTCGCCGGTGCCGATCATCGCGGCGGCGAGATGCGCGAGTGGGGCGAGGTCCCCGCTGGCGCCGACCGACCCCTGCGACGGGATTATGGGCGTGATGCCGCGATCGAGCATGTCCTGCAGCATCGCGATCGTCGCGGGGCGGACGCCGCTATGCCCTTGTGCGAGGCTGGCTAGCTTCAACGCGATCATCAGCCGGACGACCGGGGCGGGCATCGGGGCACCGACGCCGGCGGCGTGGCTCAGCACGATGTTGCGCTGGAGCGTCTCCAGATCCTCGTCGCCGATCCGGACCGAGGCCAGTTTCCCGAAGCCGGTGTTGATGCCGTAGACTGGCTCATGCCGGGCGAGGATCGCCTGCACGGCGTCGGCGCTGGCCTGAACCTTGTCGTGGCACGACGGATCGAGTTGGGGGGGCTCGCCGCGATAGATGGCGTTCCAGGTCGAGAGCGGGGTGTTGCCGGGAGTGATCATTTGCCTGCGTAAATCCGGGTATGAAGAGGGTTGGCGCCGATGCGGTAGACCAGCTCGGCAAGGTCGGTGACGTTCCAGATGGCGAGGTCCGCAGGCCTGCCGGGCTCGAGCGTGCCGGTCGGGAGGCCGAGCGCACGGGCGCCGTTGACGGTGATGCCGCGCAGGCATTCGGTGACGGTCAGGCGGAAGAAGGTCGCGCCCATGTTGGCCGCGAGCAGGATCGACGCCATCGGCGAGGTGCCCGGGTTGCAGTCGGTAGCGAGCGCGATCGGGACGCCCGCCGCACGCAGAGCGGCGATGGGCGGGCGGCGTTCCTCACGCGTGAAGTAGAAGGCGCCGGGAAGGAGGGTGGCGACGGTGCCGGATGCGGCCATCGCCGCGATGCCGGCGTCGTCGAGATGCTCGAGATGATCGGCGGAGAGGGCGCCATGGCGCGCGGCGAGCGCGGCGCCGTGGAGGTTGGAGAGTTGCTCGGCGTGGAGCTTGACCGGCAGACCATGCGCGACCGCCGCGGCGAGGACGCGGTCGGTCTGCTCGGGCGAGAAGCCGATGCCCTCGCAGAACGCGTCGACGGCATCGGCAAGGCCGACGGCGGCGGGGATGATCCGATCGCAGACCAGATCGACATAGCCGTCGGCGTCGCCCTTGTACTCGGGCGGGACGGCGTGGGCCGCCAGGAGCGTGGTGCGGACGCGGACGTCGCGCGCTTCACCAAGGCGACGGGCGGCGCGCAGCATCTTGAGCTCGTCGTCGAGGGTGAGGCCGTAGCCCGACTTGATCTCGACCGTGGTGACGCCCTCCGCGATCAGCTGGTCGAGCCGGAGCAGGGCGGAGGCGATCAGATCGGCTTCGCTTGCGGCGCGCGTCGCGGTGACCGTGGACAGGATGCCGCCGCCGGCGCGGGCGATCTCCTCATAGGTCGCGCCTTCGAGCCGCGCCTCGAATTCCTTCGCGCGATTGCCGGCATGGACGAGGTGGGTGTGGCAGTCGACCAGCCCGGGGGTGATCCAGCGGCCTTCGCAATCGAAGATTTCGGCGGCGTCGGGTGCCTCCGAATCGGGGCCGGCATAGCTGATCGTGCCGCCCGTCGCGGTGATCGTGCCCTGCTCGACAATGCCCAGCCCGTCGCCCGTCATCGTCGCCAGACGGGCATTACGCCAGAGTTTGTCAGCGGGAATCGTCATGCGCCTTATGGTTGGACAAGCGCGTGAATATGTCTAGACATAATCGGCATGAAACTGTGGTTTGAATCCGCGCTGCTCGAAAATGGCTGGTCCGATCGCGTGCGGCTGACGCTGGCGGACGGGAAGATCGAGGCGGTCGAGCCCGGGGTCGATCCGGCCCCCGAAGATGAGCGACATTTCGTGGCGCTGCCGGGGCTTCCCAATGTCCATAGCCATGCCTTTCAGCGCGCGATGGCGGGGCTGGCCGAGGCACGCGGACGCGCGGACGACGATTTCTGGTCGTGGCGTGAGCTGATGTACCGCTTCGTCGGGCGGATCGGGCCGGAGGAATGCGAGGCGATCGCTGCGCTCGCCTATGCCGAGATGCTTGAGGGCGGGTTCACGCGAGTCGGCGAATTCCACTACCTCCATCACGCGCCGGGTGGGGCACGCTATGATGATGTCGCCGAGATGTCGGGGCGGATCGCGGCGGCGGCCGACGCGACCGGGATCGGGCTGACGCTGCTGCCGGTGTTCTACGCGCATGGCGGGTTTGGCGGGCAGCCGGCAGGGACGGCGCAGGCGCGGTTCCTGAACGATGTCGACGGTTTTGCCGCGCTGGTCGAGCGCGCAGGGACGAAGCTCGCGCCGGACGGGGTGATCGGAATCGCGCCGCACAGCCTGCGCGCGGCGACGCCGGAGGAATTGCGCGACCTGCTGGCAGTGGCGGATCGCGGGCCAGTGCACATCCATATCGCCGAGCAGGTGAAGGAAGTGGCGGATTGCGTGGCGTGGAGCGGAAAGCGGCCGGTGCGCTGGCTGCTCGACGCGATGCCGGTCGATGCGCGCTGGACGCTGGTGCATGCGACTCATGTCGAGCCGGACGAGGTTGCGGGGATCGTCGCCAGCGGCGCGGTGGCGGGACTGTGCCCGATTACCGAGGCGAATCTCGGCGATGGGGTGTTTCCCGCGGCCGAGTTCATGGCATTGGGCGGCATGATCGGGATCGGAAGCGATTCGAACGTGCGGATCGACGCGGCGGAGGAGCTGCGACTGCTGGAATATGGCCAGCGGCTGACGCGGCGCGCGCGCAACGTGCTGGCGGGCGAGGATCGTCCGGCGACGGGGGCGCGGATGTTCGCGGCGGCGGTTGCCGGCGGCGGACGGTCGCTGGGCGTCGGAACCGGACTGGCGACGGGCAAGCCTGCCGATATCGTGTCGCTCAATCGCGATGATCCCGCCTTTGCCGATCGCAAGGGCGATGCGCTGATCGACAGCTGGGTCTTTGCGAGCCGTGCGGGAATCGACTGCGTGTGGCGCGGCGGTGTGAAGCAGGTCGAGAATGGACGTCACCGGGATCGCGACGCGATCGACGCACGCTATCGCGTCGCGCTGAACAGGCTGATGGCGTGAGCATCGAGGCACGCATCCGCAGCGATATCGAGACGCGAATCCGCTCGGGCGAATGGGCGCCGGGGATGCGCGTGCCGACCGAGCATGAGCTGGTCTCAACCTATCGCTGCGCGCGGGCGACCGCGAACAAGGCGCTGAGCCGCCTGGCGCGCGAGGGGCTGATCGAGCGCAGGCGGCGTGCGGGCAGCTTCGTCGCGCGGCCGCAGATCCGCACCGCGGTGGTCGGCGTGCCCGATATCGGCGCGCTCATCGAGGCGCGGGGCGAACCCTATCGCTGGGAATTGCTGTCGGTCGAACTGCAACGCCGCGCACCCGAAGGGTTTCCGGCGCGCGCGGGTGGGTGCTGGCTGGCGCTGAGCGGCGTCCATCACGCGGGCAAGACCCCGTTCGGCTGGGAGGAGCGCTGGCTTGATCTCGCCGTGGCGCCGGGCGCGGAGGATGCGGATTTCGCCGCCAATGCGCCGGGCGCGTGGCTGCTCGCCAATGTGCCCTGGACCGAGGCGCGGCACCGGATCGGCGCAGTGGGCGCGGAACCGGTCGCGGCGAAGGAACTGGGGATCGCGACGGGCGCGCCGTGCCTGCAGATCGAGCGCTGGACCTGGCGCGGCAAGGAGCCTGTCACATCGGCGCGGCAGGTGTTTCCGGCGGATCATTATCAGCTGGTCGAAGATTTCACCCCCAGAGGCTGAACGATACGGCTATAGTATCGGCCGAAACCAAGGAGCGTACATGTTCGACAAGGTCTTTCTGAAGCATCCGCGTGAGGTGGGCGAGAGCTATGGCGAGCATTTCGCGACCGCGACCGGGTTCGGCGCGCGCATGGTGGTGGGCGGGTTGGCCTGCATCGTCCACGGGGTAATACCGGCGCTGTTCGTGCGCACGGCGAGCGACACCGTGAAGGGCCTTTACGGCCGGATGAAGGCCCGCCAGCCGGCCTTTGCCGAGAAGCCGCCGGCCTTCACCGAGCCGTCCTGGCAGATGGAATACGAAATCTAAGCTTTTGAAGTGTGACGGCGCCAGCCCGCTCCCCCACCCGGCCACCCAACGCCAGTATCCTATGGGTGGCCGGGTGGGGGAGCGGGCTGGCGCCGCAGCAAGGGGGCACCAATGCCGGTCGAACATGTCGCCATCGTCGGCGCGGGCTTTTCGGGCACGCTTCAGGCGATCAACCTGCTCCGCCATGAAGGGCCGCGCGCCACGCTGATCGAGCGCGGAAGCCGCGCGGGCGAGGGGCTTGCCTATGGCGCCGCGCATCCGAGCCATGTGCTCAACGTGCGCGCCGGGAATATGAGCGCGCTGCCCGACGATCCGGGGCATTTCGCGCGCTGGCTGGAGGCGCGCGGCGTGGCGGATGCGGCGAAGTCCTTCGCCTCGCGCGTCACCTATGGTGTCTATCTGCGCGAGATGCTCGACGCGGCGATCGCGGCGAGCGGCGGCCGGTTGACGGTGCGCTATGGCGAGGTCGCGGACGCCGTGGAGACACGCGGCGGCGTTGCGCTGAAGCTGGCGGATGGCGGAACGATCGATGCCGATGCCGCGGTGCTGGCGGTGGGCAATCTGCCGCCGCATGATCCGCCCGGGCTGAACGACGGGGCGCTGCCCGACGATCTCTACAAGGGCGATCCCTGGGCCGGCGATGTCGCCGATGGCCTGACCGCGGACGATACGGTGCTGGTGATCGGTACCGGCCTCACCATGATCGACGTTGCGCTGATGCTGGAGGCGCGCGGGTTTCAGGGGAAGATCGTTGCGCTGTCGCGGCGCGGGCTGCTGCCGCGGCGGCACGAGGCGGCGAGCGACTGGGCGAAGATCGGCGACCGGCCGGCGACGGTGGCATCGGGGCTGGTGGCGCAGGTGCGCGAACGTGCCGAAGCGGTGGGCTGGCGCAACGCGGTGGACGAGCTGCGGCCCTTCACCCAGCCGATGTGGGCGAACGCCACCGAGGCCGAGCGTGCGCGCTTCCTGCGGCATTTGCGGCCCTGGTGGGATGTGCACCGCCACCGGCTGGCGCCGGAGGTGGCGGACCGGCTGGCTGCGATGCAGGATCGCGGGCAGCTTCATGTGCTGGCGGGCAAGACGATCGCGTTCGCGGGGCAGGGTGGCGGTGTGGCGATGACCTGGCGGCCGCGTGGGAGCAACGCGACCGAGACGATGCGCGTGCGGCGGATCGTCAACTGCACGGGGCCACTGGGCGACCTCAACCGGACGACCGATCCGCTGCTGGTCGCATTGCGTGAGCGCGGAGCGATCCGGCCCGATGCGGCCAATCTGGGGATCGACGTCAACGGCGTGGGGCAGGTGATCGGCGCCAACGGGCGGGCGAGCGAGCGGCTCTATGCGCTGGGTCCGATGACGCGCGGCGCCTTCTGGGAGATCGTCGCGGTGCCCGACATCCGGCGCCAGACCTGGGATGTCGCGCGGCGGTTGTCGAATGCGCACTGGGTCGGGGGCGAGGGGCTGTAGGCCGAACAGCTCGAGTGTCGTCATTCCCGCGCAGGCGGGAATCCATTTGCCGTGACGTCACGGTTCCTGCCCGACGGTCAGCCAGAATGGATCCCCGCCTGCGCGGGGATGACGGCTGTCTGGCTGGGTTGTCGCTTCAGCCTTCCCCGCGCAGCGCCAGGCCGCGTTCGATATCGCGGGCGACGACCGATGCGGTGAGGCGGCCGACGAGTCGCTGTGCGCTGCGCCATGCCGAAACCTCGGCGACGCGGTGACGGTTGCCCGCGATCAGGCGGCTGCCCCAGCTTTGCGCGAACGGCGCGAAATCGGCCGGGTCGCTGCCCGGAAGCCGGTCGGCGACGACCATCGAGGGGAAGGGTAGCGCGGTCGGCGGCGAAGCGAAGTTGCTGCGCTTGGCGGCGCCTTCCTCGGCGGTTTCGGGATCGAACAGCAGCGCGCCCGCGACACGCTCGACATAGTGCGAGGGCGAGAGGCGAGCCCACCAGGAGGCGGCGAAGCAACCCAGCCCCTCGGCTACCAGCAATACCGTGCGATCGGCACACAGCACGGCATGGTCGATCTGGGCCGCGAGGATCGAGCGGTTGGCGTCCGGGCTGATCGCGAGATGCGTGTCGCCGAAGGCGGGCCAGCCGAAGCGGGTGCTCCAGGCGGGCGTTTCCGATTCGCTGAGCGTGATCACCGAGAAGCGATGCGGGGCGGGTGCAAGCGCGAGCGTCATGGCAGTCTCCCTTGCGCGTAAAATGCCAAAGCCTGGGGTGGTCGCGCAAGGTGCGAACGCGCGATCATCCTTTGGAGGTAGGAAAGCAAAGCTTCAGTCGTGTGAAACACACGCGGCGGCGCGTTCGAGCAGAAAATCGCGCTCGCGCGCGTTGCGGGTGAGCGCGGCTGCCGCCTCGAACGCCATCCTGGCTTCGGGCAGGCGGCCCGCACGGAACAGGAAATCGCCGCGGGCGGCGGGAAGCGGGGCGTAGTTGCGCAGTGCCGCGGCCTCGGCGAGCTGGTCGACCAATGTGAGGCCCGCCTCCGGCCCGAACGCCATGCTGTAGGCGACGGCGCGGTTGAGGTCGACCACGGGCGAGGGCATCACCTCGCGCAACCGGTCGTAGAGTGCGGCGATGCGCGGCCAGTCGGTATCCTCCGAACGGCGCGCGCGCGCGTGGCAGGCGGCGAGCGCGGCCTGAAGGGCATAGGGACCGTCGGCGCCGCCCAACGCCTCTGCCTGTGCGAGGGCATTGAAGCCGCGGCGAATCAACAGCTGATCCCAATGTGCCCGGTTCTGCCGGGTGATCGGGACGAATGCGCCATCAGGTCCGGTACGCGCGCGCAGGCGGGAAGCCTGGATCTCCATCAATGCGAGCAGGCCATGCACCTCGGGCTCGTCCGGCATCAGACCCGTGAGGATGCGGCCGAGCCGCTGCGCTTCGGCGCAGAGCGCAGGCCGGATCAGATCCTCGCCCGCGGTTGCGGCATAGCCTTCGTTGAAGATCAGGTAGACGACCTCGAGCACCGAGGCGAGGCGGGCGTCGCGCTCGGCACCGCGCGGCACCTCGAAGGCAAGCGCGGCATTGCCGATGCTCTTCTTGGCGCGGACGATTCGCTGGGCGATCGTCGGTTCGGCGGAAAGAAAGGCGCGCGCGATCTCGTCGGTGGTGAGGCCGCCGATCAGGCGCAGGGTGAGCGCCGCGCGCGCCTCGGCCGAGATGACCGGATGGCAGGCGGTGAAGATCAGCCCGAGCAGCTCGTCGCCGATATCGTCATCCATGGCGGCCTCCAGCGCCTCGACTTCGCTGCTGTCCGCTTCGTCGAGGTCGCGGGCGATCTCGGCATGTTTGCGCTCCTGCATCTTCACGCGGCGCAGGCCGTCGATCGCGCGGCGTTTCGCCGCGGCGGTGAGCCATGCGCCGGGATTTTGCGGAACACCGGTCTTCGGCCATTCGGCGAGCGCGACGAGCAGCGCGTCCTGCGCCAGCTCCTCGGCCCGGTCGACGTCACGGGTCATGCGGGCGAGGCTCGCGATGAGCCGCGCCCGCTCGATCCGGAAGACCGCCTCGATCGCCCGCTGGATTTCCCTGTCCGCCATCGCCACCGGGTTAGGGGAGCGAGGTGGTGCAGGGCAAGCGGGTCAGCTGTTTGCGAGCTTCTCGCCGATGCCGTCGTTGATCGCGGCGGCTTCGGGCGGGATGACGTCGGCGAAGTCGGCCATCTCGAACAGCGGGCGGATCTCGATCTCGCTCGGGCCGAACATCGGGTTGGGGCAGCGCTTCACCCAGGCGACCGCCTCGTCCATGTCCTTGACTTCCCACAGCCAGTAACCGGAGACCAGCTCGCGCGTCTCGGCGAAGGGGCCATCGATCACGGTGCGGCCGGGGCCGTCGAACGCGACGCGCTTGCCGTGCTTCGAGGGCTTGAGGCCGTCGCCCGCGACCAGCACGCCGGCCTTGACCAGTTCCTCGTTGAACTTGCCCATGTCGATGAACAGCTGGTTGAGCTCGGGCGAGGGCTTCATGCCCGCTTCGCTGTCCTCGGTCGCCTTGACGAATACCATCACACGCATCGGAATTCTCCTTCGTTGGCGAGGGCCCTGATCGGCCTTCTATCCTGACGACGAGCGAGCTTGCGCGGAATCGACACGCGCGACGAATTTATTTCGACAAAGCGCGAGAAAATCCGTCCGGATACAGAAAGCGTCCGGATTTCAGTAGTTTATCGATATGGAAATGTGGTCGGGGAGAGAGGATTCGAACCTCCGGCCCCTGCCTCCCGAAGGCAGTGCTCTACCAGGCTGAGCTACTCCCCGACGGAGTGCCGAGTCCTTGAAAATGCCCCGGGTTGGGCGGACCGGCTTTCGCTTGGAGCGGCGCCTATAACCAGCACTTT
>Ga0247823_10002603_pt1 | contig 14825 bp, 10 predicted proteins | sample 13C_PalmiticAcid_2_FD_192426 | JGI IMG/M metagenome (GOLD analysis project Ga0247823, IMG submission 192426) | Soil microbial communities from agricultural site in Penn Yan, New York, United States - 13C_PalmiticAcid_Day30 | ecosystem: Environmental > Terrestrial > Soil > Agricultural land...
GCATTATATGGATGAAACTTTAGTTATATATTTGCCTGTCTTGCGATGACAGGCGCGCAGAAGGAAGTCATCAACCGGGTTAGGACTAGAGTTCAGTGCCGGTCCTGGGCAGGCGCTCATTTTCCTTCTGCATCAGCATCGCCAGCTCGACTCGGTTCGCGACGTCCAGCTTCGCGAAGATCCGGTGCAGCGTCAGCTTGACCGTCCCCTCGGTCACCCCCAGCTCGACTCCGATATCGCGGTTGCGCAGCCCGCGCGTGATGAGCTGGGCAATCGAGCGTTCGCGCAGCGTCAGTGCGCTCAGCCGCGTCTCGGTCTTGCTGCCCTGCATCGCGAGCGACAAGGCGCGCTGCATGATCGAGCGTTCGATCCATTGCCCGCCCGACGAGATTTCACGCAGGCACGCGACCAGCAGCGTCTCCGCCCCTTCCTTGGGCAGGATGCCCTGAACCTTGAGGTCGAGTGCCTCGATCAGATCGGCGTCGGAGATGTGCGCGGTCAGCAGCACGATCGCCCGCTTGTCGTGCCGCGCCCGCAACGTGCGCAGCACGTCCATGCCGCCGCGGTTCGGCATCGCGATGTCGAGGATCAGCACATCGGGGCGGACCGACGGGATCATCTCCAGCGTCTGCGCACCGTCGCGTGCGGTGCCCACCACCTCGAATTCCGAGTCGCGCAGCACTGCTTCGATGCCTGAGAGCATCAGGGGATGGTCGTCCGCGACTAGGATCCTGGGCTTGGTCATTCCGCCCTCGATTGGACACCGATATGTATGCGAGTCCTGCTGTACGCCCCTAAAGTCAAGATCATAGATGCATCGCCACCGGGCAATGGGTGATCCGCGGGTGTCCGCTCAGGCCTCTGCCGCCGCTTCGCCTTCATCCTCACGGCCCCGACGGCCAAGGCGCAGGAACGCGATCGCGCCATAGACAAGGATCAGCGCCAGAAGGTTCGCGAGCTCCGGCCATTGTTCGGTGAGCGACGCCCCCATTTGGTTGACGCCGACCATCAGATGGATGCCCGGCGTCGTCGGCAGCAGGCGCCCGAGCAAAGCGAGCCAGTCCGGCGTCGCCTCCACCGGCCAGGACAGGCCGGACAGGAAGAAGATCGGGACAGAGGTGACGATCCACAGCTGGATCGGGCGCTCGCGCGTGCGGACGAAGCTGGCCAGCGCCAGCGCGCCCGCCACGGTCGCGGCGATGAAGGCCGCAGCCGACACCAGCAACGCGGCGATGTTGCCCTGCGCCCGGGGATAGTCCTGAAACCAGAAGACGAAGCCGGTGAAATAGGCAACGTCGGCGCAGCCGATCACGAAGAAGGCGAGCGCCACGCCCAGCAGCGCGGACGGCGTCATCCGCCGCATGCCGTGCCGCTCACGGACAGTGCCGGCCAGCAGCGCAAGCCCCATCAGCAGCGTCTGATGGATGATCAGGAAGGCGACGCCGGGAAAGATCGTGCTGCCATAGCCTTCGCGCGTGTTGAACAGCGGCCGCTGGATCAGCGCGAGCGGCGGCGGTGCGGGGGCGCCCAGCGCCATCGCCTGGCCGGTCGCCGCCTCCAGCCCGAACGCACCGATCGCGCTGCCCACCCCCGCCAGCGCAGTGCTGCTGCGCAGCAGATAGGCGCCGTTGCCGAACAGCGCGACGGTACCCTGCTCGCCACGCAGGATACGTTGCTCGAACCCCGCCGGGATGATCACCGCGGCGCTGGCGCGGCGGTCCGCGATCCACTTCGCGGCTTCGTCGGGCGAAGCGAGTCGCGCGACGAGCCGCGCGGATTGCACCGCCGCCAGCTTGGTCGTGAGCGACCGGCTCGATCCGCTGTGGTCGAGGTCGACCGCGACCACCGGCATCCGCTCCGGCACCTCGCCCGAATAGGCGGTGGGGTAGAAGAACGAGTAGAGGATCGCCGATCCGATCAGCAGGAGCAACGCGCTGCGATCGCTCAGGATCGCGCGGAACGTGCCGGTGAATCCGCGCCAGATCACCGGCGCCCCCAGGTTCCGGGCTGCGCCGCGGCGGCGATGTAGCGCGGCAGGCCGATGGCGAGGCCGACCGGGAGGAAGATCAGCATGACCAGCAGATGGCGCAGCGAGACCGTCGCGGGCGATCCCATCATCCATTGCTCCGCCAGCAGCTGGGCGAAGGCGGTGTAGGGAAGCAGCGCGCTCCACAGCCGTGCGAAGGCGGAAGCGGCCTCGATCGGAAAGATCGCGCCGGCAAAGGCGAAGGAGGCACCGGCGTAGAGGCCCGTCAGCGAAAGCGCCGATCCCATCGACAAGGTCAGCCCGGCGAACAGCAGCGCAACCCCGACATAGGCCAGGTACATCGCCGCATATCCTGCCAGCAACAGCGCGATGCTTCCCGTCACCGGCCAGCCCCGCCCGATCACCAGATACGCGGTCGCCAGTGCCCCCCAGCCCATGAAGACGAGGAAATAGGGCGCGATCTTGCCCGCGATCCGCATCGCGGCCTCCCCCCTGCCCAGCTCGCCGATCCAGGCGCCGATGGTGCCGTCGCGCAGCTCCCGGCCCAGCGCGCCGGCGACCGCGACCATGAAGATGAGATGGAGCAGCGCCGGGTGAATGAGCGCCACCAGCTGAAGCTCGTAGCTCCCTTGCGGATTGAACAGGATGCGCGACTGGACCGCGATCGGCGGGCGGCGGACCTTGCCGGGTCCGGCGACGATCGCGGACTGCTCCCCCGCGAGCTTCGCGGCATAGGCCTGAACGACGCCCGAAATCTCGCGCAACGCTGCGCCCGAGGCGGTCGAGTAGCTGGCATTGTAGAAGGCGAGCAGGCGCGCGGTTCCGCCGCGCAGCACGGTGCGCGCGGTTCCGGTCGGGATCAGCACCACGGCATAGGCATGCCGCGCACGCACCAGATGCTCGGCCTCCTTCATGTCGCCCGCGACGGCGGCGACGCGAAGGCCCGGCGCCGCGTCCAGGCGCCGCGCGGTTTCGCGCGCAATGCCGCTGCCATCCTGATCGACGACGACGATCGGCAGTTCGCGCATGACGCCGGCCGAAAGCTGGATCGCTACCGTGGCGAGCAGCAGCAACGGCACCCAGGTCACCAGCGCCAGGTCCCAGAAACTGTGCCGCAAGAACCACGTTTCCCGCCGGAAGCCCGCAGCAAAAGCAACGCCTGCGTTCATTGCGGCCAGTCGAACAACACGGTCATCCCGGGTCTGAGGTTCCGGATCGGCGTCACCGGGACCGCGCGGATTTCGAAGCTCTTGACGTCGAACCCGCTCGACTGCCGGGTCGCGCGCCAGGTCGCGAAATCGCCCGCCGGCGCGAGATAGGCGACGCGGAAGCGCACGCGCTGCTTGCCGAGCGCAGGGATCGTCCCGCTGATCTCGGCGCCGCGGGCAAGACCGCGCAGCTGATCCTCGCGCAGGTTGAGCGTGACCCAGGGGCGCGCCACGTCGGTCAGCAGGAAGACAGGGAAGCCCTGCGGCACCAGCTCGCCCGGCTGGGCGAGGCGCTTGCCGACCTCGCCATCGGAAGGCGCGAGGATGCGGGTCTCGGCGGCCGCCGCCGCGACCTCCGCCGCTGCGCCGCGCGCCTGCTGGACCTGCCCGGCCGCCGCGGCCTTGTCCTGCCGCCGAGCGCCTGCGCGGGCGAGGTCGTATTGCGCGCGTGCAGCCCTGGCGGCCTCGGTCGAGGCGATAGCGTTGGTGCGCGCCTCGTCGGCCTTCTGGCCTGCAATCACGCCCTCACGGTATAGTCTCTGTGTCCGCGCCGCCGTCGTCCCGGCAAGATCGGCCGCGGCCTGTGCACGGCGCCACTGGGCTTCGGCCGCGCGAATATCCTCGGTCCGCGCGCCCTCCTCCGCCTTGCTCTCCACTGCCTGCGCCGCCGCCAGCGCGCCGCCGGCCTGCTGCGCCTTCGCGGCGACTTCGGGACTTTCGAGCGTGTAGAGCAATTGCCCGGCGCGCACGGCCTGGCCTTCCTCGACATGGAAAGCGGCGATCCGCCCGGTCACCTTGCTGGTGACGCGCAGCTCGCGCGCATCGACCATGCCCTGGATCTGGTCCGGCACCGGGCGGTAGCTGAGCCACAGACCGGTTCCGAGCGCAGCAATGATCGCGACGGCGATCGCCGGAGCCAGCCACCGGGGGCGCCCTCGTCGTGCAGGTTTGACGTCCGGCACGGGATCGGGTTCAACCGTCACCGCGGCGACTTCCGGCTTCTCGGGAGCAGGAATCCTTTCGGGGACCGGCTTGGCCGTTGCTGCGGGCGTCTCTTCGCTCATGGGATCACCTTGTCGGCCTGGGCGACATAGTCCGGCATTGTCAACATCTGCCCGCTGACATTCAGCAGCTGCGCGAGTGCCTGTACATATTCGTTCGCCGCCTGCGCGCGCTGAACGCGGACACGGCCCAGCCCGAGCTCGGCATCGATCACGTCGAGCGACGTCGCCTGCTGCTCACGGAAGGACAGCGTCTGCAGGCGCAGATTCTCCTGCGACGAAACGAGCGACCCGTCGAGAAGCAGGAAGCGTTTCCGCGCGGCCTCGACCGAGTTCCAGGCCTGGGTCACGCCGATCTCAAGCTGGACCCGTGCCTCCCGGACGCCCGCCCGCGCCTGCTCCGCGACATGGCGCGCCGCTTCCACCGACTGGCGACGGCCGAGGCCGGAGGCGAGCTTGTACTTGACCCCGATTCCCACCGACCAGTCCGGATCGGTGAGCAGCGAATCCCGGCGGTCGAAATTATACTGACCGAATGCGTAGACGGTCGGCCGCAGCTTGCTCTGCTGCACCGTGACCCCCGCCGCCGCCTGATCCTCCAGCGCTTCCAGCCGGGCCAGCTGCGGGTGATGGTCCAGCGCCGCCGCCTTGAACACGGCAAGCGGCGGCAGGCTGTGCGAGATGATGAAGAGCGGGCTGACCGGCCGCACCCCGCCGGGTGCGCGGAGCAGACCGGCGAGCGCCGCGTTCGCGGTGGCGAGGTCCGCGATCGCCCTTTCATACTCCCGCGCCGCATCGTCGCGTGCGACCTCTGCCTGCAACCGCTGCGCCCGGCTGATGAAGCGCTCGCGCTCCAGCTTGGTCGCGTCGGACACATGCCGCTCGAGGCCGGTCAGGACATCGCGGCGCACCCCCAGCGCACGCTCCGCCAGCTGCTGTCCGTAATAGGCGTTCACGAGCTGGACGAGCGCATTGTCGACCGCGAGGGCATGGTCCGCTTTGGCCTGCGCGACCTGTGCCTTCGCGCCCGCCTGGGTGCCGGAAATCTGCCCGCCCGTGTAGATCGGGAGTGTCGCGGTGACGATCGGCCGGGCGCTGTCGCGTCGCTGCTGGAAGCGCAGCGGGTCACGGATTCCGTATGCCTGCGCCACCGGCGCCAGCGAGCCGAGCGGCAGGTACAAGGTCTTCTGATATTCGAGCAGCTGCGCCTCGAAATCCACGTCCGGGCGGTTCAGCGTGCGCGTCGCGCCCTCCTGCGCCTCTTTGCTGCGGACATTGGCGTCCGACGCGGCAAGGGCATCCGATCGCTGCAACAGGCGCTCCTGCGCGGCAGGATAATCGAGTGCTGCGGGGTCCGCATCCTGAGCCAATGCCGGCGGCGTAACCGCGGCCGCACACATCCAGAGCCACCGGTGAATCGTCATCGCCCCTCCCGAGTCTGATGCGGGGTGCGGCCAGTCTAAGCCGAACCGTGCTTGATCTGCCACGGGATTTTCGCGCGCACTTCGTCGCACGGCCGGAAATCGGGCCTAGCGGCTTCGGCTATCGATCGACGCGAGATAGGCCTTTGCCTCTTCGAGGAACGCGCTGGTCAGCCGCCCCATCTGTCCCTGTCGCGGCGTGACGAACGCGTATTCGTGCATGATCGTCGGTACCAGCGGCCGCGCCACCAGCGGCACGCGCAGATAGCTGCGGGCCAGCAGCTCGTTGACGATCGCGATCCCGACGCCGCGCGCCGCCAGCGCGCAGGCCGAGCCATGGGTGTGCGTCTCGATCGCCACGCTCGGACGCAGCCGGTGAGTCGCGAACACCTGATCGATCTGCACCCGCCAGTGGCGCCCCGACCCGAGCAAGATCAGCGGCTGCCCCTTCAGCAGGGTCGGCGTCAGCTCGGCATGGGCCGCCAGCGGATGATCGGCGGTCAGCACGCAAACCGACCCGTTGGCGATCAGCGGCTCATAGTGCAGCTCGTCATCCTCGACCGGCATCTTCATGAACGCGCAATCGGCGATGCGCGTCGCGATCATCGTCTTCGCCGTCTCGATGCTGCGCGAATCGAGGTTGAAGCGGACCCCGGGATAGCGCTTCAGGAAGCTCGCGACGATTTCGGGCAGCACGCCCTCGGCAAAGCTGGGCGGCGCCACGACGCGCAGCTCGCCGGTCGCTGAATTGGCGATATCCGTCGCCAGGCTGTTCACACGTTGCAATCCGGCGAGCGCGAACTCCACTTCGCGCGCCAGCATCAGCCCGTCCTGGGTCGGCACCAGCTTGCCCCGGTCACGGTAGAACAGCTCGAACCCCACCGCCCGCTCCAGCTGGGTCAGCATCCGGCTCACCCCCGGCTGTGTGCTGCCGAGGTTGCGCGCCGCAGCCGTCGCCGACCCCGTCCGCATCACCTCGGCAAAGGCAGTGAGCGTGCGCACGCCCAGCGCCGAGACCGGCCGGGACGGACTCACCGCCATGGATCAGCCGAGCGGGACGATCGGCAGCACAACGTGTGAGGCGGCATCGCGCGCGACATGGACGGTGTTGCGCGCGACCTGTGGCGGCGCGCCAGGTACGCGCCAGTCGCTGTTGGGGTTGACGTCGAAATGCGGGAAGTTGCTGCTCGACACCTCGATCCGGATGCGATGCCCCGCGACGAAGCGGTTGCTGGTCGGGAAGCCCGGGATGACGAGTTCATGGATCTTCCCTGGCTCCAGCGGTTCGGGGCGCTCGAACGAATTGCGGAAGCGCGCGCGCAGGATGCCATGCGCCAGGTTCATCGCATAGCCCTGCGGATAGTCGACGCTGGGCGGATAGACATCGACCAGCTTGATCGTGAAGTCGGTATCGACTGCCGAGGATTCGATCATCAGGTGCGCGACGACGCTGCCGGTCACCTCGACGTCCTGCGCCAGCGCTTCGGTCTCGAACACGAGCACATCCTCGCGCTCTGCCGTGGCGCGGCCGGGCACGATCCCGCCGAGCATCCCCGCTGCCTCGCGCTGGTCGAACGCGCCCGCGTGCATCAGCGGGGCGCCCGATGCCAGCGCGCCGCCGATCGTCGGCGCCGGACGGGCGGGATCGAAATCATAGCATCGCGGCGGCGCCTCCGCGTCCGGCAGCTCTGCGGCCAGCCGCCCGTCGCCATGCAAATAAAGCTTCGTCTCCACCGCCCGCGCGATCGGCCATTCCTGCTCGTCGCGCCATACGCCACCATGGTCGAGCCGCCCGTCCGCCGTGCGCCGCCCGCTGCCGGCGCCCATCACGAAGATGCGCACTGGCGCGGGCAGATGCTCCGGCGCATCGCGGCCCAGCATGTGGCGGTCGAACCAGTCGCGGCGGAGCGTGAAATAGTTCTCGCCGATATGCCCGTCGAGCGGCGCCTCCGGCCCGAAATCGACGTCGCCGGCATGGCGTACCGATCTTTGCCCATGCGTCCATGGCCCCAGCACCAGCTTGACCGGCCCGCGCTTGATCGGCGTGAGGCCCGTGAAATTCTCGATCGCCGTCTGCGAATAGGGATCGTACCAGCTCGACATGTGCACCATCGGCACATCGGCATAGCGGTCGAAATAGCCACGCGCATAGAGGCCGAGCCGCGTCCAGAACCCGTCCAGCCGGTCATGATCCCATTGTTCGAGCACATAGGATTCATATTCGGGCGCCGCGACGAGCGGCGAGTAGCCCCGTGTCCAGCGCCGCCCGATCCATTCGCGCATATCCTGCGCCTCCAGCGCCGCGCGCCGCGCCGGATCGGCGGCGGTCTCGGGCGCAAGCAGCGCATGCTTATGCGCCCAGGTCAGCTGCTTGAGCTCGAACGCCCCGCCCTGGCGGATGCCGCCATGATAGGCGCTGGAGAAGCCGCCGGAGTCGAGGAACATCGCCTTGAGGCCCGGCGGATCGAGACAGGCCAGAGCGCTCTGCACATGCGCGCCATAGGACAAGCCCAGCGTGCCGATCCGCCCGTCACACCAGGGCTGATCCAGCAGCCAGGCGAGCGTGTCGGCGCCGTCCTCCGCCTCGTTCAGATATTTGGTGAACTCGCCCTCGGAGGCATAGCGGCCGCGGCAATCCTGCAGGACGAAGGCATAGCCCGCCTGCGCGAACCAGCGTGCAATCTGCGGTTTGGTACGCGGCTCGGGATCATGCTCGGTGCGGTCGCCATGATTGGCCTCGCGCTTGCCATAGGGGGTGCGCTCCAGCAGCACCGGGAACGGCCCTGGCCCCTCGGGCAAATAGATATCGGTCGCCAGATGCACGCCATCGCGCATCGGCACCATCGCATCGGAAATCATGGTCGGGTCAGCAATCATTGGGCGCCTGGGATAGGATGGGCTGCCGGCGCGCCGGGGCCGACCGACAGCTCGAGCGAGACCCAGCCGCCGACGAGCAGCATCCCGGTCAGGCCGATCGCGATGGAAAAGGGCAGCATCATCGCGATCAGCGATCCGACGCCGAACCCCTTCACCCAGCGCTGGCACATGATCAGCACGAGCATGAAGTTCGACGCTACCGGCGTCACGATGTTGAAGATCGAATCGCCCATGCGATAGGCGGCGGTGGTCATTTCCGGCGACACGCCGAGCAACATCAGCAGCGGCACCGCGATCGGCGCCATCACGCTCCACTTGGCGCTGGCCGATCCGATGAGCAGATCGAAGACCGACGAGAGCAGAAGCAGCATGATCAGCATCAGCGGGAGCGGCAGCGCCAGCTCGCGCAATGTCTCGGCGCCCTCGATCGCCATCACCGGCCCGAGCTTCGACCACCCAAACATCGCCACGAAATGCGCGGCAAAGAAGACGATCACCAGATAGGGGGCGAGATCGCGCATCCCCCCGGCCATCATCGTCACGACGTCGCGGTGCGACTTGATCGTGCCCGCCGCCGCGCCATAGGCCCAGCCCGTAGCCAGGAAGAGCAGAAAGAACGCGGCGATCAACGCCGCATAGAAAGGGGCGAGCCGTGCCCCGCCCGTTGCGTCGTCGTCGAGTAGTGGATGGAAACCCGGCAGCAGGGTCAGCGCCGCGAACAGCGCAACCACCGCCAGCGCAGCGATCCCGGCATGCCGCAGCCCGCGCCGCTGCGCGTCGGCCAGCGTGCCGGCATTCGGCTCGAGCCCATCGGGCGGCGTCGCCTGCCACCGCGCCAGCCGCGGCTCGACGATGCGGTCGCCGACGAACCAGACGACCGGGAGCAGTATGAGTCCCAGCGCGGCGGTGAACCACCAGTTGCCGAACGGGTTGAGCGGATAGCCCGGCTCCAGCAATTGCGCCGCCGCCTGCGTGATGCCCAGCATCAGCACGTCGAACTGGCCGGGCAGCAGATTGCCCGCGAACGCGCCCGAAATCCCGGCATAGGCCGCCGCGATCCCCATCAGCGGATGCCGCCCGACCTCGGCATAGACGATCGCCGCCAGCGGGATCAGCACCACATAGGGCGCGTCGCCGGCATGGTGCGACATCAGCCCGATGAAATAGGTGGCAGGGGTGAGGTAGCGGACCGGCAGATTGCGCGCGGCCCGGCCGATCAGCGCGGCGAACAGTCCCGCGCGCTCCGCCACCGCCGCGCCCAGCATCACGACCAGCAGAAAGCCGAGCGGAGGGAAGCTCGCGAAGGTCTGCGGCATCTCGACCAGCAGCTTGCGCAGGTTCGCGGCGGAGAACAGGCTCTCCACCACTACCGGCGCGCCGCTCGACGGGTTGATCGCGCTCCACCCGGCCTGAGCGCCGATCAGCGAGACCAGCATCACCGCCGCGATCAGCGCAAGGAAGATGAAGGCCGGGTCCGGCAGGGTATTGCCCAGCCGCTCGATCCGGTCGAGCCAGCTGCGCCGCCCCGCAATCTCCCCGCTCTTCATCACCCTGCCCCTCTTCGTGCGCCGGGCTTACATCTTCACCGAGAAGCGGGCGTAGAGGAAGCGTCCGCGCGCGTCATAGGTGTAGATGTCATAGTTGATCGGCGCGTTGGCGTAGGAAGCCGGCGGCATCTTGTCGAAGAGGTTGTTGACGCCAAGGCCGAAGCGCGCCGCACCGTCCTGCACGTCGAAATTCACCTCCGCGTCGAAATAGGTGATCGCCTTGGTCCAGCTGTCCTTCACCGCGTTCGCGACATCGGTGGTCTTGCCGATATAGCGGGCGCGCACCACCGCGTCGGCGCTGTCGCCGGTCCAGCTCAGCGACGCCTGGCCCTTCCAGCGCGGATAGGTGGAGCGCGGCTGATCGCCCTTCCCCGCACGGTTGTCGATGATCACGCCGCCGTTCGCCGGGTCGGGGGAGTCGGTGCGGAAGCGGCTGAGATAGGAGACATCGACCATCGCGCCGAGCCGGCCGATGCCGCTGTTGAAGTCGTAGCGCAGCGTCGCGTCCACGCCATCGGTCAGGATCGAGGCAAGGTTCTGTGATCCCTGCAACAGGCTCAGCACCGCGCCGGTCCCCGCGTCGCGCCGCACCAGATCGCAGAACACGCCCGCGCGTTGTGCGCAAAGCTGCAGGATCTGGGTCGCCGACTGCGCCGCGATCGCGTCCTTGATCTTGATGTTGTAGTAATCGACGGTCAGCGAAAGCCCGCGCGCCGGGGTGATCGCCACGCCTGCGCTGATGCTGTTCGACGTCTCGGGCTTGAGCGCGCGGTTGCCGCTGATGACGCCCGGGAGCAGGCCGTTGAGATTGTGGTTCGCCTGGTTGTAGCCGGCCGGCACGCCCGTGCAGCCGGGCCGCGACGGGTTCGCCGCCGCGCCGCCATTGCACGGATCGGTGCCCTGGAAGGTCGTCTCGCGCGCACCCTGATAGAGCTCGAGGATCGACGGCGCGCGGAAGCCCTGGGCATAGGTGCCGCGGATCAGGATCGGCTCGACCGGGCGATAGCCCATTCCTGCCTTGAACGTCGCCTTGCCGCCCACCGTCGAGTAATCGGAGTAGCGCGCGGCAAGGCTCAGATCGAGCGCCTCGCCGAAGGCCGAATCCTTGAGCAGCGGGATCGAAAGCTCGCCATAGACTTCGTGGAGGTCATAACTGCCGCTGGTCGGCGTCCGCGTCTGCGCCGTGGTCTTCGCGTAGAGCGCAGGGTTGAGATAGGTCGGCGCCGCATTCGCGATCGGGTCCGGATTGTCGACGCCCTTGTTGCGGCGATATTCGTAACCGACCGCCAGCGCGACATTGCCGGCAGGCAGGGCGAACAGATCGCCCGTCGCATTCACCCCGGCGTTCCACAGCTCGGTGTGGTTGGATTCGCGGGTGGTGAAGCGGATATAGTCCGCCTGCGCCGCCGTCATCTGGCCGAACAGGTTCACCGGCACGCAGCCCGCGCTCGCCGCACAGGTCGCCGGATTGCCGAGCGCCAGGAACAGATTATCGTAGTTGATGCCGTTGCGCGCGGTCGACTGGATGGCGTTGCGGGCATAGCTGCCGAACATATCCCAGCGCCAGACGTGGCCCAGCAGCCCGAACTCCCCGTCCAGCCCGGCGGCGATGCGGTAGGTCTCGACATCCTGGATGTTGTCGCGGTTGCCGACGTCGCTCATCACCTTGCGGATGCGGAAAGCCGAGTTGGCGGCGAAGCCCAGCGCATTGGCGGCCGGCACGCCATTGGCGGTGCCGAACGGATTGAAGACATGATTGTTGGGGATCGCGAAGCCGCGCACCGTACCCGCCGTGCCGCCGATATCGAGCAGCACCGGGGAGAAGAGCTGGTTCGACTTGCGGCGGTTGTACAGGCCGTCGATGTGGAACTCGATCCCGTCGGCCACCTCATAGGCGAAGCGGCCGTAGAAGCCGTAGCGCTCGGACGGACCGGCCGAATAGATGCCCTGCGCCTGGGTGTTGTACGCGTCGCCCGGCAGCGACGCGACGTGGAAGGCGTTGTCCGCAAGGTTGCCGGCGCCGTAGCGCGCATCGGCCCCGTTGAGCGCGATCGGCGCCGCGGTTCCGCCAAAACCCGCTGCCGTGCCGAAATAGCCGTTCCCCGCGAGACCCGGCAAAATATAGAGGCCCGCAGGGCTGGTCCCCGGCGCGGTCACCGGCACCAGCGTCTGGGTGGTCAGCGCACGCGCATCGGTGCGGATCGGCTGCGACTTGAAATAGCTGGCCGAGAGGATCACCGACCCACGCTCGAACTTGTGGCCAAGGTTCAGGATCGCCGAATATTCGGCGCCGTCGCCCTTGTCGGTGGTCGCCGCGCGCGCATTGGCGCGGATGCCGCTGAACGGCTGGATCGTCTTGATGTTGACCACGCCCGCGATCGCGTCCGCGCCATAGATGGCCGAAGCGCCGTCCTTGAGCACCTCGATCCCTTCGATCATGCCCATCGGCATGGTGTTGAGATCGACAAAGTCACGAAAACCCCGCTGGCCCACCGCGTCGACCCAGCGATGCCCGTCGACCAGCACCAGCACGCGATTGCCGCTGCCTTCGCCGCCGCCCAGATAGCGCAGGTTGATCGACGAGGCGCCGTAGGAGGTGCCCTGCGTCCCGTTGGAGTTCAGGCTGACGCCCGCCGAGGGCAGCTTCTGCAGCAATTCGCCCGGTGAGGCAGTGCCGGACCTGGCGATATCCTCGGCGGTCAGGGTCAGCACCGGACCGACGCTCGCGGCATCGGTGCGCTGGATGCGCGATCCGGTGACGACGATCGCCGGCTCCTCGGCTTCCTCGGCTTCGGCGGCCTGCTGGGCAAAGGCAGGTGCAGCTACCGCCATTGCGGCCAGGCTGACGCCGATAAGGGCGGCACGGGTGCGGCGCACCTGCGAAATCCGGTCGATCATGGTTCTCCCCGCATTTTTTCTCTCGATTCGCCGGCAAGCCTATCAATCCGCCCGGGCCGCGAAACGTGATGGCGCACTTTCATCGATGCATATCATCCATGATATGACGTTGCCGGTCCTCGTGCAGCATTCGATATTGCCATGACAGCAACGGGCAGGAGACCAGGATGCACACGCCCCTGACGGATCGTCGCAGCCTCCTGTTCGGCCTCGCCGCATGCGCCGCGCTTCCCGCGGCAGCGAAACCGCGATCGATGCGGGTCGCGCTGCTCGGCCAGTCCCTCATCCAGCAGGATCTCTGCACGCCCGGCTGGGAAGGAATGGCAAACATCAAGGCACGGCTGAGCCGGGCCGATATCGTCTTCACCGATCTGGAAACCGCGATCGACGCGCCCGGCGCCGGGCCGCCAACCCGTACCGGCGAGGTGTTCCATGCCGCAAAACCGGCCGTCATCGACTGCCTGAAATCGCTGGGCATCTCGTTGGTGACGACCGCGAACAACCATGCCTGGGACATGGGACCGGGCGGCATCCTTGCCGCGATCGAGCAGCTCGACCGGCGCGGCATCGCCCATGCCGGTACCGGGCGCGATCTCGCGACCGCCGCTGCGCCGGCGTTCCGCCAGACTCCCGCGGGCGCCTTTGCGCTGGTCGCCGCGGCGGCGGGGGCGATCCGCGAGGGTGCGGCCGCAACACCCACTCGTCCCGGTGTTCATGAACTGCGCCGCGCCGTGTCCGGCGCACTTGAGCGTGAGGATGTCGAGCGCGTCCTCGCCGCGATCCGCAGCGCGCGTGCAACCGGCGCCACCGTGCTGATGTGCCTGCACAACCACTATTGGGAGCCGGTGCAGGCCGACACCTCCGCCTGGCAGAAGGCGTTCGCACGCGAATGCGTCGATGCCGGCGCCGCCGCCTTCGTCGCGCACGGCACCCCGCTGATGCAGGGGTGGGAGATGTATCAGGGCGCGCCGCTGTTCCACGGCCTCGGCAACTTCATCTTCCAGACCCGCAAGGCCGACGATTTCTACGGCCCCGCCACCTGGCGGTCGATGATCGTCGATGCCCGTTTCGCCCACGGGCGCTTCATCGGCGCGCAGCTCATCCCGATCGAGCTCGAAGCGCGCAAGTTCGGTGGCGAGTATAGCGCGGGCTGGCCGCGCCTCGTTCCCGGTGCAAGGCTGCAATCGCTCTGACCGGCAGCATCCCGGCCAGGCGGCGTGTCGGGTCATCGCAAGCAAGGATCGGTCCGGTCCGTGACTCTGGCGGGAGTCCGCCGGAGCCTGCCAACGCCAGCGGCTATTCCAAGCGAATTTTCGCTGAGCCTCATAGACGGTGGTTATAGCGCGCAGACGAAAACAATATTTTCCGGCTCACCCCCGTACGATAATTTCCCTGAAGTCCGGGGGCAACCGGGCCGGGGAAGACATCGTCTGCACAGCATATCTCAACCCGTCGGTTCGGCAGGACCGACCTAGGGCACCGCACAGTTTTGAGGGGACCGCCTGACGGCGCGAAGACGCCGCTGGCAAAGGAAAATCAGGGAAGGAAAAAATCATGAAGACTGCAACCCGAATTGCCGGCCTGATGGGCGGCATTTCGCTGCTCGCCACTGCGTCTGCTGCGCTTGCGCAGGATGCGCCGGAAACGCCGCAGGCCGAGCCGGAGCCGCAGGAAGTCGTCGTCATCGGCTCGCAGATCAAGGGCGCCGACGTCGCCGGCGCGCTGCCCGTCACCGTGCTCACCGAGGATGATATTGCCGCCGTCGCCGCCACCAGCGGCGACGACCTGTTCCGCTCGATCCCGCAGGCAGGCGACGTCGCCTTCAACGAAAGCCGCGACGCGGGCGGGATCAACGATGCACGCGGCGACACCGCCTCGATCAACCT
>Ga0247823_10002604_pt1 | contig 14822 bp, 13 predicted proteins | sample 13C_PalmiticAcid_2_FD_192426 | JGI IMG/M metagenome (GOLD analysis project Ga0247823, IMG submission 192426) | Soil microbial communities from agricultural site in Penn Yan, New York, United States - 13C_PalmiticAcid_Day30 | ecosystem: Environmental > Terrestrial > Soil > Agricultural land...
GTGTCCGCTACGTCGGAGAAGCGGGCCGGTGCGCAGCCGTCGGTGGTCGCGGCGGCCGACCGGTTCGCAGCCGCGGCCGTCAGTGGTTTCGTCCTACTCCGTCTGGACGTCGAGCAGATGGTGGATCGCGTGACGATGGTTGCAATTATCAAGCGGGCCGTCGGCGCCGAGGCAAAGCTGATTTCCACCGAGGGCAAGAGCGTCCAAGTCCTGGCGCCCACGACCGCGAGCGTCAGCAAAATCGAGCGCGAGCTGGCCCGGAAGATCGACGGGGCCAGCCTTGGCGGCGAGACAGCGGCAGTCGTCACGGACATGAGGACGCGCCTCCTCTTGAATAAACCCCTCTTCTCGTCACTGCCACATGCCCGGTCAGCGCTTTCAAACTGGCGCAGCGATTTCAACGATTACCGACCGCACTCTGGCCTCGGCTGGCTGGCACCAGCCGAGTTTGCTCAGTCCATCAACCCACGACGTAATGCGGTGCTGCGCAGCGGAAACGGCTTCGAACCGCAACCCGCCGTTACCGCCCCAAACACGCCAACCCGAAACCGGTGGAGCGAACTCAAAACTGGATAGAACTGGGGGCAAGGTCAGCGCCATATGCCTTGTTCGTTGGCTCGTCGCTTGGAGCAGGCATCTACCTCTTTCTCAATCGTAAACGCGGTGATCAGGGTCTTCAGACTTTGGCGGCCGAGCGGGGAAAATAGTCAAAGCGGCGAAGCCGCGCTCGATTGTGGGGACAGTGGACGAACTGGCCCCATCCATCCCAACTGAAGAAATAATGGAAAGCGTGCGCTAATATGAACCTGAATGAAATCGCAGCCTTGGGCCACGCCCTCCTTGGATTAGCGTTCGTTTTCGCCGGTTTGCGGAACATCGCAAACCGGGAGTTGCTGAGTGGCCTTATCTCGAGGCGCGGCGTCCCACTACCTCGTATTTCTCTTTTCGCAGGCATTGCAATCCAATTACTCGCGGGATGCGCATTGATCTTTGGCTTTCAAGTTACGTGGGCGCTAATGGGGTTGGCTCTGTTTCTGATTGGAGCGACCTATATTTCCTTCGACTTTTGGCGCCACACAGGCCCAGACAGGTACGCGCGCATAAATGGTTTTGTAGCGAACGCGGCATTGATCGGGGCGATCTTTGCAGCTCTGAAGTAGAGGCTGCAGCACAGCGTCGTGCAGCAAGGCTTTGTCATAGGTGATCGGCCTCGGTCTGCGTGGTCTGATCGGAAACAACTATTGGGCAAGTTCAACGCTACCAGCAACAGGCCCGATATGTTTGGCCACGACACCTACGTAAGCGCGTTTCCGTGCCCAAAAAATGAGAACGTCACACATAGGTGGGACAAGGGACAACGAGCCGAACTCAACTTCGTTGATCTCGATGAAATCATCGCAGCCTACGTTCCCAAGCGGACGCCGTCCCGTCGTAGATCGTAAACGTACTAAGCTGGATTCTAATCGCCCGACTAACTTGAGTATTCACACGGTCGAAGATATCTTCGGGCTCTCATTTCTTCCGACGTTCGGCAAGCTTGCGTTCTATATCTTTCAGTGTCGTGTTGACCTGTTCCAGCGCAGCGCTGTCTTCAATCAAGCCATCAAGGTCACGGCTCCATTTATCTTGCATACGTTTGAAATTCGCCTGTGCGAGATCGGTCAAGTACAGCTTTTTCCCTCTCGCATCGTGCTCATCAGCTTCCTGGCGAAGTAGGCCTTTTTCGGTCAGAACACGCAGAATCCGGCTGAAATTGCTGGAGGGCAGGAGGGTCGCAGCAGCTGCCTTTCGCGCCGATGTGCCCGGATTGGACGAAATAAAGCGCATCACCAAGATTTCCACCGGAGTGCACGGACCTGGCTCGAGTCCCGTCGGGACGGAAAGCTGGCGCCCAACCGCGTGGATCAGATCAGCGAGCGTATAGAGCCTTTGCGCATAATCGTCCTTCATGACTTGCAATATTCCTATTACATGATAGCTATCTTATAATAGCATGGTTTGAGGTGCCGGGATAGGGTGTCGTCGCCATGCGCTCAATGAGATTTCAGTCAGCCTAGGGGTAATCGGCATGAGGATCGAAGAAGCAGTCATCATCATTACGGGCGCGTCGTCGGGCATCGGCGAGGCAACGGCACGGGCCGCCTTCCACGCCGGTGCCCGCCCGGTCCTGCTGGCACGCCGAGAGGATCGTATCGCACGTCTTGCTGCAGAACTTGGCAATGCATTACCAGTGCGCTGTGATGTAACCGACAAGGCTCAGGTTGCTGCCGCCGTCCAAAGCGCCCAAAAGAGGTATGGTCGCATCGACGTCCTGATCAACAATGCTGGGCAGGGCCTCGAGGCAGCCGTCGAAGACATTGGAATCGAGGATTTCCGCGATCTTCTCAATCTCAATCTTGTGGCGCCACTGATTACGATGCAGGCAGTGATCCCTCACATGCGCGCGCAGGGTGGCGGCAGCATCGTGAATGTAAGCTCGGGCATAACGTTTTTCCCGCGGCCGCATAGCGGCGCCTACAACAGCTCGAAAACCGGTCTCAATATGCTTTCCAGCGTAGCGCGCGCGGAGCTAGCCGAAGAGGGGATTGTGGTTTCCACCATGCTGCCCTTCGTCACAGCAACGGAGTTCAACGATGCTTTGAAAGCCGGTAGGGAAGCGGCGAAGGAAGAAGCCGCGACCTCCGCATCCTTTGCGCATGCGCCTGATCGGGTGGCGCAGAAAATCCTCGATCTCATCAGAAGCGGCAATGAAAGGGCAGACCTTGTCCCTCAGCGCTTTGGTGGGTCGTTCGAAGAATGAGCATGGACCAGGCCGAAGGCTTGGTCGCGGGACGTGTAGTTACTTCAACACACCGAGGAATCCTCCCTCTCAATGAATGCAAGTGTTGTTAAAGCACGCCGACTTCGCGGCGTGCTGTTCTCGCTGGCACCTCTAGAATTTTCGTCCTTGCTGCGTCCAACCTCGCGCTGTCGCTGCAAACACCTCGCGCAATCCGCTTGGTGCACCGCACCTAACCGCAAGTTTGCGAGCTGCAGCGACCTGCGCATTTTTCATTTCATGCGTTTCGCCTACCGCAGTCCCCCAAGTGAATCGAGCACAGTCGCTCGTGCCTGCGCCGGCCATTCTCTAACGCTGCGCTTCATGAAGGACCTGCTCGTCCTGTTCCCGCTTCAGCCGAGCTTTCCGCTCGGCTTCCGGTTCGAGTTGCGATCGGCGTGGGCTGAAAAACTTCACACTGCTCCGGTTTACCTGTGATCCCGTCCGACACATTTCACTTCAGGTGATCGCTAAATGTGGTCGCCGACGAAGCGTAGGTGCTGTCGAGCTCTTTTCCCCGGTTGAAGGATACGCACACAAATAGGCCGCTGACATCTCCCGTCAGCAATTCGACGTGTCGAGGCTCGTTAGGCATACGCCTGTCCTCAAGCCTTGTGCTTGAGCCTTTCTGCTTACGCCGATCTGTCCGGTCGAAAGTGGCGGCAGCTCACCATGGCTGCAGTGCGAAAATGTCCGATGAAAAGTGAATAAAAATTTGAGCGTCGGTTGGCTTGCTTCTCACTCAGTCTCAGCGACATTGCTGAGCGGCGAAGCCGCACCATCTGAAAAACCGCGATACCTGCGGTGACTACGGTTCAGATGAGTCCTCATGGCCTCACGCGCTCGTTCCTCGCTGCCCGAACTGATCGCTTCACAGATTGCTCGATGTTCAACGACCGTGTTCTGGATGTATTCTGGCGTTATCAGGCTAGGGTTAAGCTGCCTGGAAAATGCCGGCTGCGGAAGAATCTGCAGGCTCATGAGGCTGAAGAACTCTATGAATGCACCGTTGTTCGTGGCTTCGGCGATCGAGCGGTGGAAAACGAAGTCGAGGTTATCAAGTGCAGATTCGTCTTCCACGGAAGCTTCGAAATCTTTTGCGGCCGTCCAGATATTCGACTCCTGCGCCCACGATCGCCGCACTGCCGCCAACCCTGCCGCATGAACCTCGAATGCCATCCTCAATTCCAGGAGATCCATGAACGAGGTCTGAAGGCGAGCCAAAGGGGCCAACGTGACATCGGGCTCCGCCGAGAGATCGTTGTCAATGTCGCTTGGCCGCTTGCGCACGAAGACGCCAACACCATGGCGAGATTCGACAATGCCGTCGGAGCGTAGAGCGGAGACTGCTTCTCGAATGACGGTCCTGCTGACATTGAACTGTTTAGAGAGATCGCTGAGTGAGCCGAGCTTCGTCCCGCTGTCATACTGACTTTCCGCAATGTGGGCCCGCAGCGCCTGTATCGTTCGGCCGGTTAAAGTGTCCAATTCCTAGTCCTCTCCTGACTTGGGATGAAGCGGTGAAGCGCCTGCAAAACAGATACCATTTCCGAGCGAGGTGATGCTACCACTTCGAGCAGATTTTTTGATTGAAGTGTGCGCACACTCTAATGGTTTGCGTCTATTGAGGGACGATCAACGGGCCGGAACCACAAAAATATTTTTGTAAGCCTTTGCCACAGGCCCACGCTGATGCTCGCATATAAGCTTGAAAACAAAGGGAAATGCGGTGTTCTTATCAACCAATCCAGATGAGATAGTATCTCTTTTAACGGTATTGACAAGAGATACTATTTCAATAATTCTTATCAACAGAAAAGCGGACCAGATCCTTGCCAGGTATAGGTTCCGACCAATGGTCCCGGGAACATAGTCTGCGCGTCAGCGCGTTCGAAAACGGTGGAAAGCTGCTATGAGTGTCGTCGTCGCGCGTCTCTCGAAGCTCGGTATCGCATTGCCTGCGATTGCCCCGGCTTCAGGAAACTACATCCCCCACAGGCTCGTCGGAAGCCTTCTCTTCATCTCGGGCCAGATACCGCGGATCGATGGTGTCGAGCACTATGTCGGTGTCGTCGGCCAGGAGATCTCGCTGGAAGATGGCTACAAGGCCGCTCGCCTGTGTGCGCTCAACCTAATAGCGCGCGTGAACGTCGCGCTGGATGGTGATCTCGATCGTGTCCTGGCCTGCGCTCAGTTGCGCGGTTTCGTCAATGCGCCTGCGGATTTCAAAGCTCATCCGGCGGTGATCGACGGCGCCTCTGACCTAATGGTCGAGGTCTTTGGCGAGAAGGGTCGCCACACCCGCACCGCGCTTGGCGCCGGCTCGTTGCCGCGCGGCTCCTCGGTCGAGGTCGATGCCATTTTCGAAGTCGCATCTAAAGCCTGACAGAAAAAGGGGAACTGGCCATGAACGGGACCAGCATGTCGGAAAAAGCCATCGCCATGAGCGGCGTCAGCAAATGGTACGGCCATCTTCAGGTGCTGAAGAGCGTCGATCTTGAAGTCGGCCGCGGTGAGCACATTGTCCTTTGCGGTCCGTCGGGCTCGGGCAAATCCACGCTTATCCGCTGTATCAATCATCTCGAGGAAATCCAGCAGGGCAGCGTCACGGTCAACGGCACGACGCTCAGCAACAAAGGCGGCAATGCCGACCATATTCGCCGCGATGTCGGCATGGTTTTCCAGCAGTTCAACCTTTTTCCGCATCTGACCGTTCTACAGAACTGCATGCTGGCTCAACGTCGGGTGCGCAAGACGCCGGCGGCGGAAGCTAAGGAAAAGGCAATGCGCCATCTTGAGCGCGTGCATATTGCCGAGCAGGCGGAAAAATATCCGGCGCAGCTTTCGGGTGGTCAGCAGCAGCGCGTGGCAATCGCCCGCGCACTCTGCATGGACCCCAAGATCATGCTGTTCGACGAGCCGACTTCCGCGCTCGATCCGGAAATGGTCAAGGAAGTGCTCGACACGATGGTGTCGCTTGCCGATGACGGCATCACCATGATCTGTGTGACCCATGAAATGGGTTTTGCGCGTGCCGTTGCCCACCGCGTCATCTTCATGGATCGCGGGGAGATCATCGAAAGCGCCAAGCCGGATGTGTTCTTTAGCAATCCGAGCCACGAACGCACCAAGGCGTTCCTCAGCCAGATCCTCAATCACTGAGGTGGGTCGATGAGCTATATATTCGACTTCGCCCCCGTTTTTGGCGCCTGGCCGATGCTTGTCGATGGCATCATCGGCACTCTGAGAATGTCGTCGCTATCGATGGTCATGGGCCTGAGCCTCGGCATCGTGTTCATGCTGATGCGGATGAGCAAGCAGCCTGCGCTCAAAGCGCTGGCCATCGGCTATATCGAGATGATCCGCAACACGCCGATCCTCGTTCAAGTGTTCTTTGTTTTCTTCGGCCTGCCGGCGATCGGTATCCGCCTGAGCGGTGAACAGGCTGCGATCCTTGCGATGACGCTCAATTGCGCGGCTTACGCGGCAGAGATAGTGCGTGGCGGCGTGCAGTCGATCCGGCCGGGCCAGATCGAGGCGGGCAGGGCGCTTGGAATGCATGCGCTCGATATCTATCGCTTCATCGTCTTTCGTCCGGCCATCCGGGCGGTCTACCCGGCGCTGTGCAGCCAGTTCATCCTGATGATGCTGAACTCCAGCCTGATGTCGTCCGTCTCGGCCGAAGAACTGACCTATTTCGCCCAGACGCTCGATTCCCAGACGTTCCGCAGCTTCGAGATCTATCTCACGCTCGGAGTCATCTATCTGGCGCTGTCACAGTTCTTCTCCATCGCTCTCGGCATGATCGGCCGGGTCTATTTCTCCTATCCGGCAAAGTGAGGCAGCGATATGATCCGTCAGTTTGGTTGGAGTGAATTCCTCTTTCTGCTCGAAGGCGCGCGCTGGACGGTTGTCCTGTCTTTCCTCGCCTTCACAGTCGGCGGTGCGCTCGGCCTTGCCGTGGCGCTCGGCCGGACCAGCAAATACCGCTGGCTGCGTCTTCTGACAGCCACCTATATCCAGATCTTCCAGGGCACGCCGCTGCTGATTCAACTGTTCTTCGTTTATTTCGGCCTGCCGCTTCTGGGCTTCAAGGTGGATGTCTGGGTGGCGCTGACTATCGGCCTGTCGCTGCACACCAGCGCCTTCCTCGGCGAAATCTGGCGCGGCAGCATCCAGGCCGTGCCGGATGGCCAGAGCGAGGCGGCGCGTGCACTCGGTATCGGTTACGTTTCCCGCACGGTCGACGTCGTGCTGCCGCAGGCATTCAGGATTGGTCTTCCCGCCACCATCAGCTTCCTCGTCAATCTGATCAAGGGCACCGCGCTGGCGGCTCTTCTCGGTCTGACGGAATTGACCCGCTCAGGCCAGCTGATGGCCAACATTACCTTTCAGCCGCTGCAGGTCTATGGCGCGGTCGCACTGATCTACTTCATCATCTGCGTCCCCCTGACCTATTGCAGCGCACGGATCGAACGACGCCTGAACGCCGCTCGGTAAAACAAGAACGCATGCCAAAAAATCAACCAGAGGTGACCACATGTTCAATACAGCATCGACCCTTTCGCGTTCGAAAGTTTTGGGCGGCTTCGCTGCCGTTCTTCTGGCCGCGTCCTCTTTTGCCACAACGGCGCTTGCCGTGACGCCGGAAGAGCTCAAGGCCAAGGGGACCGCAACCGTCGGCGTGCAGATGGACCAGTTTCCATGGGGTTTCATCGATCAGAACGGCCAGAATGACGGTTATGATATCGAGGTTGCCAAACTGATCGCCAAGGAACTCGGCATCCAGCTGAAGTTCGAGCGCATCACCGGCCAGAACCGCATTCCGCTCCTGGTCAATGGCAATGTCGATTTCCTCGTGCCGTCGATGACGATCACCGAAGAGCGCGCCAAGGTCATTCAGTACGTCATCCCCTATGCGTCGAACGACATCACGGTCTGGGGCAAGGCGGATGCGGACATCAAGGCAAACGAAGACCTTTCGAAATACGTAATCGGCGTCAACCGCGGTAGCGCATTCGAGCCTCTGCTGGTCAAAGTTGCGCCGCAAGGCACGGAGATCAAACGCTTCGACGATGACGCGACGACTGTTCAGGCGCTTCTGTCCGGTCAGGTCGATGCGATCGTTGGCAGCATCACTTACGGCCTCGTTATCAAGCAGACCGGCAACGAGGCGTCGTTCGGGCGCAAATACAAGGTTTCCGATAACTTCCAGGGTATGGCCGTTCGTAAGGGTGATCAGGAAATGCTCGACTTCCTCAACGACTTCGTGGCCCGTCACACCGCTGACGGTACGCTGGACGCGCTCTACAAGAAGTGGATCGGTGTCGATCGCGCAAAACTTCCGACAACACTGCCGGGCGTCGATTTCACAGGAAAGCAGTAACACTCGAGATCCCTGCGCGACCGCCTGAGAGCCGCCGCGCCGGATACCGCAAACATCAACAACTGAAGAGCTTTTGGCCCCCGCCTGTGAGTGCGGGCGGGGACAGGCCTCTGCACGCCGAAATTTGAACTTTTCGGGCAAGGCGCAACAACAGCTCGCTTACGGAGCATGAGGCATACAATGGCGAAAGATGGCAAGCAGATCAGGGTTGGTGTCGATATCGGTGGCACCTTCACCGACGTTGCGATGGAGGTAGGCATCACGCTCCATTCGATCAAAGTGCTGACCGATTATTCCTATCCCGAAAACGCGATCGTCAAGGGCATCCGCGAGGTCGCCGAGGTGGCTGGTGTCGAACTCTCGCAGATCGACACGATCATTCACGGCACGACCCTCGCCACCAACGCTTTGATCGAGCGGCGAGGGGCCCGCACTGCCTTCATCACCACCAAGGGGTTTCGCGACGTCATCGAGATGCGCACCGAAAGCCGCTTCGAACAGTATGACCTGGATATCGTCCTGCCGGCGCCGCTCGTGCCGCGCAATGAACGTTTCGTCATCGACGAGCGTATCGGCGCCGACGGGTCGGTGCTGAAGGCGCTGGATCTCGCTGAGGTCGATGCGCTCTGCGACCGCATCATCGCCGCTGGTTACGAAAGCGTCGCCATCGGCTTCATCCATTCCTATCTGAATGGCGCTCATGAAAAAGTCGTCCGCGACCGGCTTCTCGCCAAGAAGGCCGACATCTCTGTGTCGATCTCGTCGGAAGTCTCACCGCAGATGCGCGAATTCCAGCGGTTCAATACCGTCTGCGCCAATGCCTTCGTCAAGCCCTTGATGGCCTCGTACCTCAACCGCCTCGTCGGCAGGCTGACGGAAGAGGGGACGCGGTGCCCCGTCTTCATGATCCATTCCGGCGGCGGCATCATCAGCGTCGAAAGCGCCATCGAGTTTCCGGTTCGCCTGCTTGAATCCGGCCCAGCCGGCGGCGCGATTTTTGCGGCCCATATCGCCAGCAGCTATGGTCTCGACCAGGTGCTTTCCTATGACATGGGCGGCACCACGGCAAAAATTTGCCTGATCGAAAAGCAGACGCCGAAAACCTCGAAGACCTTCGAAGTTGCCCGTACCTGGCGTTTCAAGAAGGGCAGCGGCATGCCGATTTCCATTCCGGTCATCGAGATGGTGGAGATCGGCGCTGGCGGCGGTTCGATCGCCACGATCGACAGCATGCGCCAGATCCGCGTCGGACCGCACAGCGCGGGCTCCGAGCCGGGGCCTGCCTGCTACGGTCGCGGCGGTGCCAATCCGACGGTCACCGATGCCGACCTGATCCTCGGTCGTCTCGATCCCGACGAGTTCGCCGGCGGCGCGATGAAGCTTGACCGCCCGGCTTCCGACAAGGCCATGGATAAGGATCTCGCTTCGAAGCTTGAGACGGATATCGCCACCGCCGCCTACGGGCTCAGCGAAGTGGTCGACGAAAACATGAGCAATGCCGCGCGCATGCATGCGGTGGAAAACGGCAAGGAACTTTCCGAATTCACCATGATCGCCTTCGGCGGTGCGGCGCCCATCCATGCCAGCCGTCTTTGCGAAAAACTCGGCATGGCCGAACTCCTGATCCCACCGGGTGCCGGCGTCGGTTCTGCCATTGGCTTTCTGCGTGCTCCTTTCGGTTTCGAAAGCGTGCGTAGCGCCTATAGCCGCCTTAGCCGGTTCGATGCTGAAGCCATCAATCAGACCATCGCCGATCTCAGTGCTGAGGCAATATCCTTTGTGCGTTCCGGTTCGCCCGAAGCCGATCCCGATCTCGAATGCACGGCCTACATGCGTTACGTCGGCCAGGGCTGGGAAGTGCCGGTCACCATCGACGTGCGTGACTATGTCGATGCCGATGGCGAACTGTTCCGAAACCTGTTCGACGAGCAGTACGAACACTTCTTCGGCCGCGTCATCGATGGCCTTGATGTCGAGATCGTCAGCTGGTCGCTTCGGGCCACCTCGAAAGTCGCGCCGCCACAAAGGATCGGCATAACGGCAAAGACCGGTGAAGCAAAGGTCCGCGGCACACGTGAAATCTTCGATGCGCAGGAAGGCAGCTACCAGACGGCATCGATCGTCGCGCGCGCCGACATGCAATCCGGCGAGTTCATTTCAGGCCCGGCCGTCATCACCGAACGCGAGACCTCGACCATCATCACCGCGAGCCGCGAAGTCATCATGCAGGCCGATGGCTGCCTGCTCGTACGCGTCAAGCAGAATGCTTGAACGGAGGATTTGACATGAAAACCAACGCACTTTCCGATGTCCACATGCAGATCATGTGGAACCGGCTGATCTCCGTCGTCGAAGAACAGGCCGTTACCCTCATCCGCACCGCCTTTTCCACCAGCGTGCGTGAATCCGGAGATCTTTCCGCCGGTGTCTTCAACCGTGGCGGTCTGATGATTGCCCAGGCAGTCACCGGCACGCCGGGTCACGTCAACGCCATGGCTGAGGCCGTCGGCCATTTCATTCGCGATATCGGGCCTGAAAACATTTTTGAAGGCGATGTCTACATCACCAATGACCCCTGGAAAGGCACCGGCCACCTGCACGACTTCACCGTCGTCTCGCCGAGCTTCCGCAATGGCGCCCTGGTCGGTTACTTCGCCTGCACCGCGCATGTGGTGGATGTCGGCGGTCGCGGATTTGGTCCTGATGCGAACGAGGTCTACGAGGAGGGCATCTTCGTTCCGATCATGAAGTTTGCGGAACGCGGCAAGGTCAACAAGGATCTCGTCAACATCCTGCACAACAATGTGCGAGAGAGCCATCAGGTGGTCGGTGACGTCTATTCGCTCGCCGCCTGCAACGAGATCGGCCATCGCCGCCTGATGGACATGATGGAGGAGTTCGACCTCGACGATCTGGAGACGCTCGGCGAATTCATCTTCAAGCGTAGCTATGATGCGACGATCGAGCGCATCGCAGCTTTGCCGAAAGGTTCCTATTCCAACACGATGCGCGTTGATGGTTACGGTTCGCCGATCGACATTGCGGTGCGCCTTGATGTTGAGCGCGATCACATCCTCGCCGATTTCGAGGGTACTTCGCCGCCGAGCCCAAAAGGCATCAATTGCCCGATCATCTACTCCGCGGCTTACGCTTGCTACGGCATGAAGGTCGCGATTGCACCCGATATTCCCAATAACCACTATTCACTTCTGCCGTTCCGGGTCATGGCACCGAAGGATTGCATTCTCAATGCCCAGCATCCGGCGCCGGTATCTGTGCGCCACGTGCTTGGTCACCTGGTCCCCGATGCGGTGCTTGGTGCCGTGCACAAAATTCTGCCGGGCAAGGTGCCGGCGGAAGGGGCAGGCGCCCTTTGGAACTTGCATGTCAGCGTTCGCCCGCTGCAGGGTGAGCGGGCCCCGGCCGATGGCGGCCATCGCGCCGAAGTCCTGCTATTCAATAGCGGTGGCGCCGGCGCTCGCTCCACGCTCGATGGCCTCAGCGCCACGGCGTTTCCAAGCGGCGTGCATTCCATGTCGATCGAAGCCACGGAACATGTCGGCCCAGTCATCTTCTGGCGCAAGGAATTGCGTGACGGTTCCGGCGGCGCGGGCAAGTTCCGGGGCGGTCTTGGCCAAGTCGTTGAGATCTCGCCGACCGATGGCCACGAGATGCACTTCAATGCCATGTTCGACCGCGTCGAGCATCCGCCGCGCGGTCGCGAAGGCGGTGAGAATGGCGCGGCCGGCGCGGTTCTGCTCGATGACGGCACAAAGCTCGCGACCAAGGGGCGTCAGCATGTTCCGTCCGGCCGCAGGCTGATCCTGCAGCTTCCCGGCGGCGGCGGTTACGGTCCGGTCGACCAGCGCGATACGGCAGCTGCTGAACGCGATGTCGCCTTCGACTACGTCGCCTCGAAATAGCCCTCCCAAGGGAGCCGGGCGAGGCAAGGGCCTCGCCCGGTTTCCATCAGAGAACATTCTTCAAGGGAGCCAAAAATGAGTTTCGAGAACCGCCGTGCTGCGGGTATCAAGTCGTCGCCGAGCATGGCGATTGCCATGGCAGCAAAGAAGCTGGCAACGGAAGGCCACGACATCATCGACCTGTCCCTCGGTGAGCCGGATTTCGAGCCACCTGCGCATGTGGCGGATGCCGCCGTTGATGCGATCCGCAAGGGCGGCATCCGCTACGGCGCGCCTGCGGGAATGGAAAGCCTTCGCCAGGCAATCGTCAAGAAGTTCAGGACGGAAAACGGACTGGATTATTTGGCTGACGAGGTGATGATCGCCAACGGCGCCAAGCAGATCCTGTTCGACGTATTCCTTGCAACGCTGGAACCGGGCGATGAGGTCATCATCCCCACTCCCTGCTGGGTATCTTATGGCGACATCGTCTCGCTGCATGGGGGCGAACCGGTCTATCTGAATTGCGGCGCGGATGCGGGCTTCAAGCTATCCTCCGAGCAGCTGGAAGCGGCCATCACGCCGAAGACCAGATGGCTGATGCTGAATTCTCCGTCCAATCCGACAGGGGCGATCTATTCCGCCGATGAATATCGCAAGCTCGCCGAGATGCTGGTGCGCCATCCGCGAGTGCTCGTCGTCTCCGACGAGATCTACGAACATGTGCTCTTGAACGATAAGCCCTTCGTATCCTTCGGCGAGGCCTGCCCCCAATTGCGGGACCGGACCTTGATCGTCAACGGTGTCTCGAAGGCTTACGCAATGACGGGTTGGCGGCTGGGCTATGCTGCTGGTCCGAAAGCGCTGATTTCGACCCTCAACAAAATGCAGTCGCAAAGCGTCTCATGCGTCTCGCCCGTAGCTCAGGCGGCAGCGCTCGCGGCCCTGACGGGAGATCAGGCTTTTGTGGGCGAGGGCGCTCGAACATTTGCCGGGCGCGCGAAGATCGTGGCCGGCCGGTTGGCCGAGATCGAGGGCATCGATTTCATCGCGCCCGATGGAGCCTTCTACGCTTTCATCGGCGTCGGGCGACTGATTGGCCGCAAGACTGCCGATGGAGAAATACTGGGCGACGACACCGCGTTTGCGGCACATCTGTTGCAGACATTCGGCCTTTCGAGTGTCCCGGGTGCCGCGTTCGGCGCTCCCGATTTTATCCGCCTGTCGATAGCGGCTTCTGACCGCGAATTGGAAACAGCCTGTGATCGGCTGGCCGCCATGGTCGCATCGCTCACCAACTAAGCGACCTCAACACAATCGAGGAAGTCTCTTCCGTAACGAGGCTTCCGCCAACTGGAGGGTTACACCCATGAAGACTGAAGACCTGAAACATGTGCTTGGTGCTGGGCTGCTTTCCTTCCCCGTGACGCATTTTGATGCTGAGGGGAAGTTTAATGCCAAAAGCTATGCCGAACACGTCAACTGGCTTTCCGGTTTCGAGGCGGCGACGCTGTTTGCCGCCGGCGGTACCGGTGAATTCTTCTCGCTCACCCCGGACGAAATCCCCGAAATCGTCCGCGTCGCCAAGGAAGCCGCTGGCAGCACGCCGATCGTGTCGGGCTGCGGCTATGGAACCGACATCGCAGTCTCAATCGCCAGGTCCGTCGAGAAGGCCGGCGCGGACGGTATCTTGCTCTTGCCCCACTACCTGATCGATGCACCGCAGGAGGGTCTCTACCGTCACATCAAGGCCGTCTGCGATGCGACCGGAATGGGCGTCATGGTCTATAATCGCGATAACTCCGTGCTTCAGGCGGACACCTTGGCAAGGCTCTGCGATGCCTGCCCGAACCTTGTCGGCTTCAAGGACGGTACGGGGGACATCGGGCTCGTACGACAGATCACCGCCAAGATGGGCGACCGCCTGACCTATCTCGGTGGCATGCCGACGGCAGAACTCTTTGCAGAAGCCTATCTCGGAGCCGGCTTCACCACCTACTCCTCAGCCGTCTTCAATTTCGTGCCGGGGCTGGCGATCGATTTCTACAAGGCGCTACGTGCCGGCGAGCGGACGAAGTGCGAGAAGATCCTGATCGACTTCTTCTACCCGTTCATGACCATCCGCAATCGTGCCAAGGGCTATGCGGTCTCGGCGGTCAAGGCCGGCGTTCGCCTCCAGGGCTTCGATGCCGGCCCGGTGCGTTCGCCGCTACACGACCTGACCGACGCGGAAATGGCGATGATGGAAGCGCTCATCGGCAAACATAAGCGCTCGTGAAAAGAGATCGGCCGCTTTCGATCGAAGGCGGCCGCCAACTGAAATGTGTGGGCAAGGAGTTTGCCATGACCATCCACCAGAACCTGATCGCCGGCGAATGGGTCGGCACGGACGCGATCCGCAACATCAACCCCTCGAACACCGACGACGTGGTGGGCGAATATGCCCGGGCCTCAGTCGAGGACACCAAGGCGGCGATCGCGTCGGCGAAAGCTGCGTTCCCGGCCTGGTCGCGTTCGGGCATCCTTGAGCGCCACGCCATCCTGCGCAAGGCCGCTGACGAGATCCTCGCCCGCAAGGACGAACTCGGCCGCCTGCTGTCGCGCGAAGAGGGCAAGACGCTGGCCGAAGGCATCGGCGAGACGGTGCGCGCCGGCCAGATCTTCGATTTCTTCGCAGGCGAGTGCCTGCGCCTTGCCGGCGAGGTGTTGCCCTCGG
>Ga0247823_10002606_pt1 | contig 14817 bp, 19 predicted proteins | sample 13C_PalmiticAcid_2_FD_192426 | JGI IMG/M metagenome (GOLD analysis project Ga0247823, IMG submission 192426) | Soil microbial communities from agricultural site in Penn Yan, New York, United States - 13C_PalmiticAcid_Day30 | ecosystem: Environmental > Terrestrial > Soil > Agricultural land...
GCCGACGCGCGCGCGTCGATCCCGCGCCGCGGCCGCATCGACTTTCGAGGAACCGCCATGTCCAGCTATGCCGACCGCCTCCACGCCCTTCGCGAACAATTGAAGCGCGACCGGCTCGACGGCTTCGTCGTGCCGCTCACCGACGAGCACATGTCCGAATATGTCGGCGCCTATGCCCAGCGCCTCGCCTGGCTGACCGGCTTTCAGGGCAGCGCCGGCAGCGCCGTCGTGCTGTCGAGCGAAGCGGCGATCTTCACCGACGGACGCTACACGCTCCAGGTGCGCCAGCAGGTCTCGGCCGAGGACTGGCAATATGTCCCGGTTCCGCAAGTGAGCATCGCCAGCTGGCTCGGCGAGCACGCGCCGGAGGGCGGCCGCATCGGCTATGATCCGTGGCTCCATACCCGCATCTGGGTCGAGGAGGCGAAGAAGGCGCTGGCCGAGAAGGGCGCCGAATTGGTCGCGGTCGACACCAATCCGGTCGACGCGGTGTGGCCCGATCGCCCCGCCCCTTCCAACGCGACGCTCAGCGTACAGGACGATGCCGCTGCCGGCCGCACCTCGGCGGCCAAGCGCGCCGAGATCGCCGAATGGCTCTCCGCCCGAAAGGCCGACGCGGTGGTCCTGTCGGCACTCGATTCGATCGCCTGGGCGTTCAACGTCCGCGGCAACGACGTCAGCCACACCCCGGTCGCTCTGGCCTATGCGATCGTCAATGCCGACGGCACCGCCGACCTGTTCGTCGCGTCCGAGAAGATCACCGACGCCGTCCGCCAGCATCTCGGCAATGCGATCCGCGTCCATGAGCGCGCCGCCTTCGCCCCCGCGCTCAAGGGCTTTGCCGGCAAGCGCGTCGCCGCCGATCCCGAGCGCGCAGTCGCCGCGATCTTCGATTCGCTCGACGCCGGCGGCGCGAAGATCCTCAGCCTGCGCGATCCCGTGGTGCTCGCCAAGGCGCTCAAGAACCCCGCCGAGATCGCCGGGCACAAGGCCGCACAGGCGCGCGACGGCGCGGCCTTGGTGCGTTTCCTCAAATGGTTCGAGGAGACCGCCCCCGCAGGCGGGCTCACCGAAATGTCGGCCGCGGACAAGCTCCGCGAATTTCGCGACCAGACCGGATTGCTCAAGGATCTGAGCTTCGACACCATCTCGGCGACCGGGCCGAACGGCGCGATCCCGCACTACAAGGTCACCGAGGAATCGAGTCTGCCGATCGAATCGGGCCAGCTCTATCTCGTCGATTCGGGCGGCCAATATGCCGACGGCACCACCGACGTGACGCGCGTGATGCCGGTCGGCGAGCCCCTGCCCGAGATGAAGGACCGCTTCACCCGCGTGCTCAAGGGCCATATCGGCATCGCCACCGCAATCTTCCCCGACGGCACCACCGGGGCGCAGCTCGACAGCTTCGCCCGCGCGCCGCTTTGGGAAGCGGGTCTCGATTTCGGCCACGGCACCGGCCACGGCGTCGGCGCCTATCTTTCGGTGCACGAGGGTCCGCAGCGAATCGCCCAGCCTTTCTATCCCGGCGGCCAGAGCCTCGAGCCGCTACGCGCCGGCATGTTCCTGTCGAACGAGCCCGGATATTACAAAGCCGGCGAATACGGCATCCGCATCGAGAATCTGGTGCTGATCGTCGAAGCCGGGATCGCGGGCGCCGAGCAGCCGATGCTCGGCTTCGAGACGCTCACTTTCGCGCCGATCGAGCGACGCCTGATCGAACCGGCGCTGTTAACCTCAAAGGAACTTCAGTGGCTTAATGCGTATCACGCGCGGGTGCTCGAAGTGGTCGGCCCGCAATTGGGCGAGGAAGAACGGCGATGGTTGGAAGCGAAGGTCGCGCCAATCGGGTGATGTGGTTTCTGGCGGGCGCCGTCACGATGGCGGTGTACCTGATGGGGCCCCACGTCATCATCGACAAAGGCTATGATTTGGGATCGTTCGCTGCGGGCTGGGTGCAGTCGCGCTGAGGCTCCGCCTCCGTCGCCTGCGCGCGCGCCTGCGCTTTTCGTTTCCTCAGATTCGCCCGAAGCGCCTCGGCGCGCCGGGCATGTTTTTCCGCATCGCTCATGCGAAGCGTGGATAAACCGGCCGGCTTCGGGTTGACAATCACTCACCCCCAAGCACATAGGCCCCTCCCGCCCGGTCCCCGATCGGCGAGTGCTGCCGTAGCTCAGTGGTAGAGCGCATCCTTGGTAAGGCTGAGGTCGTGAGTTCAATCCTCACCGGCAGCACCATTTTTAAATCGCCTGGCGATATTTCCCCGACAAGGGGCCCGATTTGGTCAGCACGCGCGGCCATGGGATGCCGACGGTATCCGCGACGTCTACGGCCGCACGACTTCGCCGCCTTCCTTGGTGAATTCGGCCGGAACGCGGTCCAGCAACGGCAACACGGCTTCGGACGGCCGACATAGCTTCGTACCCTTCGGCGTCGCCACGATCGGCCTGTTCACCAGGATCGGGTGTTCGATCATGGCTTCGATGATCGCTTCATCGGACGCCGACGAATCGAGCAAGCCGAGTTCGGCGGCGGGTGTGCCCTTCTCGCGAAGAACGTCGCGCGGCTTCGCGCTCATCGCGGTTAGCAGTTCGTCAAGCTGCGGCCGCGCCCAACCGACCGTGCGATACTCGACTACCTTCGGCGCGTATCCGGCCGCCTCGATCATCGCGAGCGCGTTGCGCGACGTGCCGCAATCGGGGTTGTGATAGATGGTGATCGGGAATGCATCGCTCATGGGCTTTCCTCTCTCAATAGCCAGCCGAAGAACGCAATAGCCGCGAGCGTGCCGACAAGCTGCCCGGCGATGAAGAGGGCAATCGATGCGGGCGCGATCCCGGCGAAGGTGTTCGACAAGCTTCGGGCGGCCGTCACGGCCGGGTTCGCGAAGGACGTTGAAGCCGTGAACCAATATGCGGCGGTAATGTAGAGTCCGACCGCGATCGGCGTGAACTCGGGGCGATGGCGTTGCGTGCTGAAGATCGTCCCGATCAGACCGAAGGTGGCGACGCATTCGGCGAAGCCTTGCGGAAGGCCGTCGCGCGCCTTGCTCGATATCTGCAGGATCGGCTCGGCGAACATAATGTGTGCTACCCATACGCCAATGATCGCGCCGGCCAACTGCGCGCCGACATAGAGGATCGCGACGCGCGCCGTCGTCTCGCGCCTCACCAATACGGCCAACGTCACCGCAGGGTTGAAGTGTGCGCCGGATATCGGGCCGAACATATGGATAAGCACGATCAGCCCCGCGCCGGTTGCGATCGTGTTCCCGAGCAACGCCACTGCATCGTTCCCGCCCGCAAGGCGCTCGCCCATGACCCCCGAACCCACGACGATCGCGAGCAACATCGCCGTGCCGACGCACTCGCCAGTGATGCGCCGCAATAGCGTCACGAATCGCAGCAATCGGTGTTGGCCGCGAGTTCGCCAAGCGAGCCGCAGATCTCGGGACGCCCGGCGCAACAATCGGCGACAAGGAAGCCGAGCAAGGCGCGCATATGATCATAGTCGGCCGAATAGATGATTGATCGCCCCTCGCGCCGCGACTGGATCAACCCCGCATTGCCGAGGATCGTCAAATGCGTCGAAAGCGTATTGGGGAGCGCCCCGATTTCGCGCGCAATGTCGCCCGCCGCCACGCCTTGCGCGCCAACCCGCACCAGCAGGCGGAACACGGCAAGGCGGCTGGCATGCGCGAGCGCGGACAGCGCATCGACGGCCGTGGGCAACTGCATCAGCAGCATGCCTTCGCCGCCGGTTGCGGCGCGCAGCACGCGCTATCGTCGGGGATCACTTCGTCTTCGCCGTATGCGGTCGCTTCGCCATGCGTGAAGAAGGTTTCCCAACGAACGCCTGCGGTGTCCGTAACCCATGACTTGTCAGATCTCGCATAGCAGCACGTCGTCGCCGCCTGATCGAACGTCGTCGACCCTGCGGCCTTCAAGCGCGTGGCGAGTTCGGCGAGTTCGTCAGGGCTATCGACCTGGACGCCGACATGGTCGATCCCAGTTGCCCGAGCCCGCGAGGATATGGCGAGATTGACGCGCGGGTCTTCAAGCATCCACTTCGCGTAATCCTCCTTCACGACGGCCGGGGGCGCATCGAACAAGGTGCTGTAGAATACGATTGCCTGCTCGATGTTCGGCACGCTGACATGCATGTGAAGGCGCTTCATGATCGCTATCTCCGCTAATTCCTAATTTCGATTATTCCAGAAATATCGAATCATCAAGCGGTGAAAGCGCCGATTCGGACCGTCCACAACACCGCAACTTAATGCGTCTATCGCGATCTCGTTTCTTCGCCCTCGCCTTCGGGAGGGAGCGGCCGTGAGAGCAATCCTCACCGGCAGCACCATGCCTTCTTGCAAGCCGGCGTCGCATCCCCGATCAGGCGCCTGAGCAAGGAGACGCCCCATGAAGACCAGAGCCGCCGTCGCGTTCGAGGCGAAGCAACCGCTCGAGATCGTCGAGCTCGACCTCGAAGGGCCCAGGGCCGGCGAAGTGCTGGTCGAGATCATGGCGACGGGAATCTGTCACACCGACGCCTACACGCTCGACGGGCTCGATTCGGAAGGGTTGTTCCCATCGGTGCTCGGGCATGAAGGCGCCGGGATCGTTCGCGAGGTGGGCGCGGGGGTGACCAGCGTGGTGCCCGGCGATCACGTCATCCCGCTCTACACCCCCGAATGCCGCCAGTGTAAGTCGTGCCTGTCGGGCAAGACCAATTTGTGCACCGCGATCCGGGCGACGCAGGGCAAGGGCCTGATGCCCGACGGCACCTCGCGGTTCAGCTACAAGGGCCGGACCATCTTCCATTACATGGGCTGCTCGACCTTTTCGAACTTCACCGTGCTGCCCGAAATCGCGGTGGCGAAGATCCGCGAGGACGCGCCGTTCGAGACCAGCTGCTATATCGGCTGCGGCGTCACCACCGGGGTCGGCGCGGTGGTCAACACCGCCAAGGTCCAGGTCGGCGACAATATCGTGGTGTTCGGATTGGGCGGAATCGGGCTCAACGTGCTGCAGGGCGCGAAAATGGCCGGCGCGGGCAAGATCATCGGCGTCGACATCAACCCCGATCGCGAGGAATGGGGCCGCCGCTTCGGCATGACCGATTTCATCGACGGCCGCGGCAAATCGCGCGAGGCAGTGATCGCCGAGATCCTCGCGCTCACCGATGGCGGCGCCGACTTTACGTTCGACTGCACCGGCAACACCGAAGTGATGCGGACTGCGCTGGAGGCGTGCCATCGCGGCTGGGGCACCAGCATCATCATCGGCGTGGCCGAGGCGGGCAAGGAGATCGCGACGCGTCCGTTCCAGCTGGTCACCGGGCGCAACTGGCGCGGCACGGCGTTCGGCGGCGCCAAGGGACGGACCGACGTGCCCAAGATCGTCGACTGGTACATGAACGGCAAGATCCAGATCGACCCGATGATCACCCACGTCCTGAGCCTCGACGAGATCAACAAGGGCTTCGATCTGATGCATGCCGGCGAGAGCATCCGCAGCGTCGTGGTCTATTGAGAGGCAGGACATGTTCAATCACATCGTGATCGGATCGAACGACATCGAACGATCGAAGCAATTCTACGACGCCGTGCTCGGCACGCTCGGCTTCTCGGGCGAACCGCTCCGCCACGTCGCGGCAAGCGGGCACAAGCGGCTTTTCTATCGCCACGAAGGCGGAACGCTCGGCATCTCCGAGCCGATCAACGACGAGCCGGCGCATTGCGCCAATGGCGGCACGATCGCGTTCAAATGCGCTTCGCCCGAGCAGGTGAAGGAATTCCACGACGTAGCGGTTGCCAATGGCGGCATGTCGATCGAGGATCCGCCCGGCGAGCGCGATGGCGGTCTTCTGGGCAAGATGCATCTGGGCTATGTCCGCGATCCCGACGGCAACAAGCTCTGCGCGGTATGGCGCGTGCCGTGAGCGAGGTCGTCAACCTGGCCGAGAAGTTCGCGACCTTCACCGAGCATTGGGCCCCGCGCCTCGTCGCCAGCTACAATGGCAACGACGTGCGCATCGTGAAGGTGGAGGGCGAGTTCGTCTGGCATGTCCATGACGACACCGACGACTTCTTCCTCGTCCTCGAAGGCGAGCTCGACATCGAGTTGCGTGATCGCACCGTCACGCTCGGCCCGGGCGAACTCTTCGTGGTTCCGCGCGGTGTCGAGCACCGCCCGGTAGCGCGGCATGGCGAAGTGCGGTTGATCAACATCGAGCCCGGCGGCACGCACAATCTGGGCGAAGGCTCGCCGCAGCGGCCGGTGGTGGCGGGCTGATGCCCCCGTCGTGGATCCTGACGCTCGATTGCGCGGACCGGCCCGGCATCGTCGCCGCGGTCAGCGGCTTTCTGGCGGAGCGCGGCGGGTTCATCCTCGACAGCCAGCAATATGCCGATCTCGACGCCGGGCGCTTCTTCATGCGAGTCGAGTTCAAGGCAGTGGAGGCGCTACTGGAGACCGCGGCGCTGCGCGAGGCGTTTGCGCCCGTCGCCGCCAGCCTCGCGCTCGATTGGGAACTCACCGATGCCGCCCGGCGCCCGCGAGTATTGGTGGCGGTGTCGCAGGGTTCGCATTGCCTCAACGATCTGCTCCACCGCTGGCAGACGCGGTCGCTGGGCGTCGACATTGTCGGGGTGGTCTCGAATCACGATACCTTGCGCCCGCTCACCGAATGGCACGGCCTGCCTTTCACGCGGCTGCCCGAAGGCAGGGAGGCGCAGGAGGCGGTGCTGGGCGAGCGCTTCGACGCGCTCGGCGCCGATTATCTGATCCTCGCCCGCTACATGCAGATCCTGTCGCCGGCGCTGGTCGAACGGCTGGCCGGGCGCTGCATCAACATCCATCACAGCTTCCTGCCGAGCTTCAAGGGCGCCCGCCCCTATCATCGCGCGCATGAGCGCGGGGTGAAATTGATCGGCGCGACGGCGCATTTCGTCACCAGCGCGCTCGACGAGGGGCCGATCATCGAACAGGCGGTCGAGCGGATCGATCATCGCGCCTCGGTCGACGACATGATCCGCATCGGCCGCGACATCGAGGCGCAGGTGCTCGCGCGGGCGGTCCAATGGGTCGGCGCGCGCCGCGTCTTCCTCAACGGCATCCGCACGATCGTCTTCCGGTAAGGATTCGCATGGAAACCCTCTCCACCAACAAGGCGCATGACGGCGTGCAGGGCGTATATCGCCACGCCTCCGTGGCGACCGGCACCGACATGATTTTCTCGGTCTATGTGCCGCCGCACGAGAAGGGCGCGAAGCTGCCTTTGCTCTGGTATCTCTCGGGGCTGACCTGCACCCATGCCAACGTCACCGACAAGGGCGAGTATCGCCGGGCCTGTGCCGAGCAGGGCGTGATCCTCGTCGCGCCCGACACCTCGCCGCGCGGCGCAGGCGTGCCGGATGACGCCGCCTATGATTTCGGCCAGGGAGCGGGCTTCTATCTGGATGCGAGCGTGGCGCCATGGGCCACGCATTTCCGCATGCGGAGCTATATGGAGCAGGAACTTCCCGCGCTGATCGCTGCCGAGTTCCCGGTCGACATGGGCGCCCAGGGCATTACCGGCCATTCGATGGGCGGGCACGGCGCGCTGACCATCGCATTGCGCAATCCCGGACGCTTCCGCAGCGTCTCGGCCTTCGCGCCGATCGTCGCGCCGAGCGTGGTGCCATGGGGCGAGAAGGCGCTGGGCGGCTATCTCGGCGCCGACCGTACCGCATGGCGCCCTTATGACGCCTGCGCGCTGATCCTCGACGGCGCGCGCGTCGGCGAACTGCTCGTCGATGTCGGCGATGCCGACCCGTTCCTTCACGAGCAATTGCGCCCCGAGCTGCTCCGCGCAGCCTGCGACGCCGCCGGAATCCCGCTGACCCTGCGGCTGCAGCCCGGCTATGATCACAGCTATCATTTCGTGTCGACCTTCATGGCCGATCACGTCGCATGGCACGCCGCGCGGTTGAAGGCATGATACATTTCGATGTCCTGATCGTCGGCGCGGGGCATGCCGGCGCACAGGCCGCGATCGCGCTACGCCAGCACAAATTCGCCGGCTCGATCGGCTTGCTCGGCGACGAGCCCGAGCTGCCTTATGAGCGTCCGCCGCTCTCCAAGGAATATCTCGCCGGCGACAAGCCGTTCGAACGGCTGCTGATCCGCAACGCGGCATTCTGGGACGAACGCCAGATTATACTCCTGCGCGGCCGCACGGTGGTGCGCGTCGATCCGGCGGGCCATGAAGTCGGCACGGCGGACGGAAAGACGATCGGCTACGGCACACTGATCTGGGCGACCGGGGGCAAGCCGCGCCGGCTGGCCTGCACCGGGGGCGATCTCGCGGGCATCCACACCGTTCGCACTCGCGCCGATGTCGATGCGATGATCGCCGAACTGCCCGAAGTCCGCCGCATCGCGGTGATCGGCGGCGGCTATATCGGGCTCGAGGCCGCGGCGGTGCTCGCCAAGCTCGGGCGGCAAGTCACGGTGATCGAGGCGCAGGACCGGGTGCTCGCGCGAGTCGCCGGCGCGCCGCTGTCGCGCTTCTTCGAGGAGGCGCACCGCGCCCAAGGCGTCGAATTGCGGCTCGGCGTTACGGTTGATGCGATCCTTGGCGAAGATCGGGTCACCGGCGTCCGGCTGGCCGACGGCGAAACCGTCCCCGCCGAGATGGCGATCGTCGGGATCGGCATCGACCCTGCGGTCGCGCCGTTGCTCGACGCCGGCGCGACCGGCAGCAATGGCGTGCTGATCGACGCGCAATGCCGCACGTCGCTTCCCGACATATTCGCCGTCGGCGATTGCGCGCTCCACGCCAATCGTTTCGCCGGGGATCGCTGCATGCGCCTCGAATCGGTGCAGAACGCCAACGACCAGGCGAGCGTCGCGGCGAAGACGATCCTCGGGATCGACGTCGCTTATGACGCGGTGCCCTGGTTCTGGTCGAACCAATATGATCTCAAGCTCCAGACCGTCGGCATCTCGACCGGGCACGATGCGACGGTGCTGCGCGGCGATCCGGCGGGCCGCAGCTTCTCGGTGATCTATTTGTGCGCCGGCCGCGTGATCGCGCTCGACTGCGTCAATGCGACCAGAGATTATGTCCAGGGACGCAAGCTCGTGCTCGAGGCCGCGAGGATCGATCCGGCGCGGCTCGCCGATGCCGCCACGCCGCTCAAGGATCTCGCCTGAGCCCGTGCAGGCTGCTAGGCATCGAAGATATTGCCCGCACCGGAGTGGATTCCAGATGCTCAAGTTCCTGCCGCGCGTCCTGACCGCTTTCGCATTGTTCGCCGCGCCCGCGGCGCTTGCGCAGGAAGCGAAGGACGCGGATCCGGCGCTGTGGGTGGTCAAGGACGCCGACACCACGATCTATCTGTTCGGCACCGTCCACGTCCTCAAGCCCGGCCTCAGCTGGTTCGACGAGGGCGTCAAGGCCGCGTTCGACAAGAGCGACGAGCTGGTTCTCGAGATGATCGAACCCGACGCGGCGGCGATGCAGGGCCTGATCATGAAGACCGCGCTCAACATGACCGGGCCGACGCTCACCGAGAAGCTGCCGGCGGACAAGCGCGAAGCCTTCGGCAAGGCGCTGGCGGATGTCGGGGTTCCGGCGGCGGCGCTCGATCGCGTCGATCCGTGGTTCGCGGCAGTCACGCTTACCATGGCCGGCTTGCCGAAGCTCGGCTACGACCCGGCGAGCGGCGCCGAGCGCGCCCTCGCCGTCGCCGCCAAGGCAGCCAACAAGCAGCTGATCGGCCTCGAGACGGCGGAGGAGCAGCTCGGCTTTTTCGATGGCCTGCCCGAGCCGCTCCAGCTGGCGTTTCTCGTCTCGACGATCGACGATTATTCGAAGATGGGTGCCCAGCTCGACAAGATGGTCGCGAGCTGGTCGGCGGGCGATCCCGAGGCTCTCGGCCGGGTGATGAACGAGGAGCTTTCCGACACGCCCGAAATTGCCAAGGTGCTGCTGGCCGACCGCAACGCGCGCTGGGCCGAATGGATCGGCAAGCGTCTCGAAAAGCCGGGTACGATCTTCGTCGCAGTGGGCGCGGGGCATCTCGCCGGCACAAACAGTGTCCAGGACGAGCTCGCCAGGCACAAGCTGGCAGCGACCCGCGTCGCCTATTGATCGGAGCGCGCCGCGCCGCTGCCGGGTTCGACTGAACCGGACGGCGGTGCGGGCGTTCGGACAGTCCACAACCGGAGCAGCGCATGGCACAGCAACCGCGTCCCTTTCTCGGGCTCCTCGCCGGCATCGCCGCGGGGCTCGTCGCGTCGGCGGCGATGGCAGCCTTTCAGGCGCAGGCGCAAAAGCTGCTGCCGGATAGCGACGAGGATCCCGCGACCGTCAAGGCCGCGGACGCGGCGAGCGAAGCGGTGATCGGCGATCCGGTACCCGAGCCCTATCGCGAGCCGGCGGGTCAGGCGGTCCATTATATCGCGGGCGCGGTGATCGGCGGCATCTATGGGGTGCTCACCGAATATAAGCCCGAAGCGAGCACTGGCTTTGGCAGCGCTTATGGCGTGGCCATTGCGGCGTTGCTCGACGAGGCGGTGGTTCCTGCCGCCGGATTCGCGCCCGCGCCCGACGAGACTCCGCTCGCCAGCCACGCTTATGGCGCGGCCTCGCATCTGGTGTACGGCTGGGTGCTCGAAGGCGTGCGCGCGCTGATCGCCGGACGGCGCTAGAGCAGCAGATCCTGGGTTGCCGAATTGCGGCCCACCGCCCCGCCGCCGGTGCGCCGGATATGCTCCTGCTGCGCGGTATGGCGAACATCGACATCGCGGTCGTTCAGGAAACCGGCGAGCGATTCGTCGTCGATCTCGCTCCATTCCTTGCCGCGATCGGGGCCGTAGCGGACCCGCGGCAGCAGCCCCGGCTCGTTCGACCATTGAATCAGCTGCTCGACGCTCGCTTCGTTGAGCATGTCGCGCAGATGATAGGCGGTCACATAGGCGTCGGGAAAGGCGCGGTGCGCGGGAAGCCCGCGTTCGTGGACCAGCCCCTCGGGCTTGCGCCAGTAACGGAGCATCTGGTTCGAGAAGCCCGGAGAGCTGGGCCATAGCCGCATCGCGCACTTCCACGTGCAGATCCAGTCGGCGCCGCGGGTGAGCGAAGCAGTACAGAATTGCTGCTCGAAATCGGCACGGTGCGCAGCAAGCGCGATACGGCGCGGCCACGGATCGAGCACCGGGCGCGCGACATCGTGCCAATAAGGCGCGTCGGCGACGTCCTCGTCACGGATATGGTGGACCGCCATCGTCAGCGGCGGAATCTGACGTCCCGGATTGACCATCCGGTTGCCGCCTTCGCCGTATATCTCCCAGCGCCCATCGGACTGGAGCACGACATCCTGCCAGCCGATCTCGCAGACGCCGTGAGTCGGCGGTGCCTGACCGGTGGTTTCGAGATCGATGACGCGGATGAGAGAAAGGGCGCGGGAGGCCATGCCGGCTAGGTGGGGGGTGACGTCATGAAATACCAGCCGAAACTTGCGGTTGGACCGTCGGCGGCACGATCAATGGCGGCCGACATTCTCTTGCTCGGCGCGTGCCCGGTGCTTCTGCAACAAGTCCTCGGCGCGTTCGGCCAATTCCTTGGTCGCCTCGATGCTCTCGCGCAGCGCCGCCTGCGCGTCCTCGATCTCGGCGATATCGCTTAGCGTCTTGTCATTCACGGCCATGTCCCACTCGGACGGATGAACCCTTGATCCAGATCAAGGTTCCTCCCGTCCGAGCGGTTCGACCGAATTAATGCCCGGCCTGCGGACCGCGCGCGAGACCGCTCGCCGCGAGTTGCGCGTCGATCATCGCCATCAGCCGATCAAGGCCTTCCTGGCTCTTCGCCTCGGCGCGCGCGACGAGAACGTCCTGCGTGTTCGAGGCACGGAGCAGCCACCAGCCGTCCGGGGTGTTGACGCGAGCGCCGTCGGTGCGGTTGACGTCGGCGCCTTCGGCCTCGAGCCGTTCGAGCACTTCGTCGATCACGGCGAACTTGCGCGTGTCGGACACCTGGAAGCGCATCTCCGGCGTGTTGATCATCGGCGGCATCGCATCCTTGAGCTCGGTCAGCGACTTGCCGGTGGAGTGGATGGCGCGGATCAGCTGGACCGCGGCGAACTGGGCATCGTCATAGCCGTAATAATCGTAGAAAGTGTCGGCGAAGAAGATGTGGCCGCTCATCTCGCCGGCGAGCGGCGCATGGGTTTCCTTCATCTTGGTCTTGATCAGGCTGTGGCCGGTCTTCCACATCACCGGGTTGCCGCCGAGCTCGGCGACGCGGTCATAGAGCGCCTGGCTGGCCTTGACGTCGGCGATCACCGTCGCACCGGGCACCGCCTTGAGCAGAGGTTCGGCCAAAACGGATAGAAGCTGGTCGCCCCAGACCACGCGACCCTGCCCGTCGACTGCACCGATCCGGTCGCCGTCGCCGTCGAAGGCCAGTCCGAAATCGAGGTTCTTTTCGGCGACAAGCGCCTTCAGATCGGCAAGATTCTTCTCCTCGGTGGGATCGGGATGATGGTTGGGGAAATTGCCGTCCACTTCGGTGAAGAGCGTATGATGCTCACCCGGCAGCTGCTGAACCAGCTTCTCGATCACCGGGCCGGCGGCGCCGTTGCCCGTATCCCATCCGACGCGATAGGCGCCGCCGGCATAGCCCGCTACCAGCCGACCGACATAGGCATCGAGGATGTCATAGTCGGTGACGGTGCCGACGGTATCGGCGTCCTCCCAATCGCCTTCGGCGGCCATCCTGCCGAGCGTCTGAATGTCCTCGCCGAAGAACGGGCGGTGCTGCAACACCATCTTGAAGCCGTTGTAATTGCCGGGATTATGGCTGCCGGTGATCTGGATGCCGCCATCCACCTCCAGCGTGGCCTCGGCATAATAAAGCATCGGGGTGGGCCCCATGCCCACGCGGACCACGTCGCAGCCCGAAATGGTGAGCCCCTCGACCAGCGCCGCTTCGAGTTCGGGGGATGAGATTCGGCCGTCGCGGCCGACCGCGACTCGGGTCCCGCCGGCGCGGCGGAGCAGGGTTGCGAAGCCGCGCCCGATCGCGCGCGCATCGTCGGGTCCAAGCGCTTCTCCCACGATTCCGCGAATGTCGTATTCGCGCAGTGAAGTGGGGTCGAAACGGTGCGTCATGATGCCTCCAGGGGAGATGGTTGCCGGCGTAAATCGCGAGCGCCGCGAAAGTTCAATTGCGCAGGCGTAACAAGAGCGAAGCGGCGGCCTGTGGCGCCTATGGGTTGCGGCGAAGCAACGTGTCGCGCGCGGCATTGATCCGCCGGGTCAGTTCCTCCGATCCGCCTTTGTCCGGATGCACCGCACTGACCAGCCGACGGTGCGCGTTGCGAATCGCCGCCTCGTCGGCATCGGCACCGATTCCGAGGATCGCGCGCGCTTCGTCCTGCGGCATTCGCGGGGCGCGCGGCTTGGGTCGGGGCTTGAGGAACAGATAGTAAAGCGCGGCGAGAATCAGCGCCGCGAGGACCGCCTTGGCCATCAGGCGAACAGCGGCATGGCGACTTCGGGAAGCGCGAGACCAGCCATCATCTCGCGCAGTTCCTGCCGCGCAGCGACGTGGCTGAGGCCCATCTCGCCGAACTCGCGGCTGTCGAGCATGGTCAGCCCCTGTGGAAACAATTCGCGATAGATCACGCGCTCGGAGAGGCCCGAAATCACCCGGAAGCCGACCCGCTTGGAAAGCTGGTCGATCGCCTCGGAGACGCGGCGCATGTTGCGCGCCTCGATGTGCTGCATGCGATTGCGCAGCACGACCCAGTCGATCGTCTCGCCATCGGCCTTGGCGCGTCGCTTGCGCGATTCCCAGATCAGCTCGGAATAAAAGCTCGGGCGGGTGACCTTGTAGGTATCCGGGTCTACATGGCCGATCAGATCGAAATCGACGAAGCTGTCGTTCATCGGCGTGACGAGGGTGTCAGCGTTGGTGACCGCGATCCGGGCGAATTTGTCGTCGCGGCCGGGCGTGTCGATCACGAGGAAATCGGCATTGGAGCCAAGCCGTTCGAGCGTCTCGGAGAAGAAGTCCATGCTCTCGCCGTCATGCGTCTCATATTCGGGCGTCGGAAGCTCGCGACCCATGCGCTTGACCGTGGCGCGGCGATTGTCGAGATAGCGGCCCATCGTGCGCTGACGGTGATCGAGATCGAAGCACGCCACCCGCGCGCCCTTGGCAGAGAGCGCGATCGCCGCATGGACCGCGGTCGTCGACTTGCCGGTGCCGCCCTTCTCATTGGCAAAAACGAGCACGTGCAAGCGCTTAGCTCCGTCGGTCAAGCCCACAACATCCTTTATTGATCCCGCCGCCCGCGCCCCATAGAAGGCCGCGCTCCTGTCTTATCGAAAGTGGTCAAGCGTGCAAACCGTCCGTCAACTCGATGCCCTTCGTGGCGCCGTCGCGGCATGGCGCGCGGCGGGCGAGCGCGTCGCTTTGGTGCCGACGATGGGTGCGCTTCATGACGGGCACATGGCGCTGGTCGAGGCGGCGCGGCGCGCGGCGCAGCGCGTGGTGGTATCGATCTTCGTCAATCCGAAGCAGTTCGGCCCGAACGAGGACCTCGCCAAATATCCGCGCAAAGAGCTTGCCGACTCGCGGATGCTCGCCGCGGCGGGAGTCGATCTGCTGTGGCTGCCCCCGGTCGAAACCATGTATCCCGAAGGCTTTGCCACCAGCATCTCGGTCAGCGGAATCAGCGAGTTGCTCGACGGTGCGCACCGCCCGGGCCATTTCGATGGCGTCGCGACGGTGGTGACCAAATTGTTCAATCAGGCCCGGCCTATG
>Ga0247823_10002607_pt1 | contig 14816 bp, 9 predicted proteins | sample 13C_PalmiticAcid_2_FD_192426 | JGI IMG/M metagenome (GOLD analysis project Ga0247823, IMG submission 192426) | Soil microbial communities from agricultural site in Penn Yan, New York, United States - 13C_PalmiticAcid_Day30 | ecosystem: Environmental > Terrestrial > Soil > Agricultural land...
CGCCAGTCCATAACCTCGAAAAAAACGCCTGTTCGACAACGATAGGGCTGTAGGGCGGAGCTGTAATGCTTTCGTGACGCTTATTTGAAGTGTTGCTGTCTTTTGGTGGCGGAGGCTCAGGAACAGATGTTCGTTTTACGTGCGCTCGGTCACCAGGATCGCGGCGGCTCGCTGGAGACGGGCGGCGTCGGGCGCGTCTCCGGTCGCGCCGCCCATGAGGGCCGCGCCCTTGATCCACAGGGCGAAACGGGTGGCCGCCCGCCGCGTCAGATCGAACTGCTCGGGCCATAGTTCCGCCCGGTTGACGTAGGTGCCGCCGCCTTCCGGTCCGCGCAGGATCATGGCCAGTTCCTGAAATGCGGGGTCTCTGCGAGCTTCCAGGCAGACCTGTGCGATCAGCCGGGCGTATTTGACGTAGAACCCGTGCCCCTTGGTCCCGTTCACTGTCAGTGTGCGCGCCATCAGCTCGCCCCAGCGCTGCAGATTGGGCGGGCTGCCGCGAACGGGGTGACGATAGTCCAGGTAGCCCGGCATCTCGCGGAACACCGCGTGCCAAATCGCGTCCATGATGAAACGTCGCATGTCGGCCCAGTGGTAGGCGATGGTCGAGGTCGAGGTGCCGACCTCCGTGCTGACCGACCGGTTGGTGACGACCGCCACGCCACGGGCCAGGATCTGATCCGCCGCGACGTCCAGAAGCCGGAGTTTCAGCGAGCCTGCCTCCAGGCCGTCGGCCGGCGCCAGCGGAATCGTCAGGTGTTCTACATAGCTTTCACTGGCCGGCGCGGGGTCGTCGCCGCGGCCAAAGGCGCGATCGACCAGCCCGCCTAGCCCTTCGGCGGCGATCATCTCATAGTCCGCCCGCTCGCCCAGCGCGCCGACGTAGAACTGCTCGATGATCAGGTAGGTCGAAATGACTTCGCCATAGGCCTCAAGGCCGGGGGATCGGGCGAGAAAGGCCGTCCAGGCTTCGCGCCGCATGGCCTCCCAGCGCGCCAGCAACGAGGGCAGGAAAGCGCCGGGCTCGGGCGAGACCAGCAACTCCTCCCAGACCCGAACGAAGCTGGCTGAGTCGCGGGCGCGTTCGCGCAGATAGCGTCCGGTCAGGGCAAGCAGGGCGTCGCGTCCGAAGGTCAGGCCGTCGAGGTTGGAGAAGAAGGTCTCATGATAGGCCTGGTCCTGCTCCAGGGCCGCGATGGCTATCGCCTCGATCAGGCCTGACTTGGACCCGAACAGGTTGACGATGACGGTGGTGCTCTTGCCGACGGACTGCGCCAGGTCGCGCATGGTCAGGCCGCCCAGGCCGAGCTCGGCGACAAGCGTCATCGCCGCAGCGACGATACGGTCAGCCGCTATGGAGCGAGGGGTCGCGATCATCGTCATGTGAGGCCCGCAGCGTTGTCGTGGTGTTGGCGATCCCGATGCACCTGAAATCGCAAACATCCGTCTTTGCCATCCGCAGGCGACATGAGGAAGTTGGCGCGAGACCCGGAGGCGGGTCGCAGTGTCGCGTTTCATGGCAGGCGCCGGCCGCGCCTAAACGGCGGCGGGGCGTGTTTGCGGCCGGCTGGCCGGCGACTTCAGTGTAGCGAGCTCGATTTCTGCATGCATACTGCCGTTTCCTGCAGCGTTTGTGATTGCGGGGATGGAGGGTGTGATGAAGGGGACTATCGTTTGTCTGATCGGGGGCATGGTTCTGGCCGGGGGGCTGGCCGCCATGACGCGTACGCCGCAGGAAGCGCCGCCGGCCGCCGCTGTTGCGTCGAACGTCCTGCCTGAGGGCGCGGGTCGCGAGATGACGCAGCGTGTGTGCGGGCAGTGCCACTCGGTGGGCATGTTCGCGACGCAGCGGCATAGTCAGGACGAATGGAACCAGGTCATTTCGCGCATGATCGCCAAGGGCATGACCGCGCCCGAGGACGATCTTTACGAGATCTCCGACTATCTCACTGAAAACCTTGGCAAGGCCGAAGCGGCTCCGCGCGGCTGATCAGGTGTTGTCGCGGGCGATTCCGTAGCCGTTGGTGAAGGCGTCGCGGATGGCGCGGACACGCCGGTTGTCGGCGTCGCCGCTGCGGCAGACGAAGGCGATCTGACGCGTCGGGGTGCTGACGCCCAGCGGGATCTGGCGCACAGGCGCCCGCGCCGTCGGGGCGACCGGCAGGCGTGGGATGATCGACACGCCCAGGCCGGCTGACACCATGGCCAGAACCGCCTCGATGGACTCCAGCTCAAAGCGCGGCCGCGTGCCGGGCGAGAGGCGGTGCAGGTGGCTGGCGGCGGTGCGTCCGCTGGTCAGAGAGGTGTCGAACTGGATCCAGTCGTAGCGCGCGATCAGGGCCTCGGCCGTGGATTCCGTGCTGTCGGGCGGCGCCACGAAGACGAAGGGCTGACGTTCCAGATCCTGCCAGTCGAGACGGCTTGAGCCGCCCGAGGTGGGCCGGATCAGGGCTGCGCCGTCGAGACGTCCCGCCTTCAGATGGTCAAGCAGCTCGCCGGAATCGCCCTGGATCACGCGCACGGCCAGACCTGGGTGTCGGCCGCCGATCTCCTGCAGAACGAGAGGGATCATGGTGGGTTGGAGCGAACGGATCGCCCCGATGACGACGCGGCCCGACAGGGCGGCGGAATGGCGCGTGCGCGCTTCTTCGACGGCGTCCAGGGCGGTGCGGACGCTCTCCGCCAGATCGCTGGCGAGCGGGGTAGGGCGCACGGTTCGGCCTGAGCGGTCGAACAGGGGTTGGCCCACATACTCCTCCAGCCGTTTCATCTGCAGGCTGACGGCGCTGGCGGTCAGACCCATGTCGTCGGCGGCGCTGGCGAAACTGCCGTGTCGCAGGACGGAGTTCAGGGTCATCAGGAATTCGAACTTCAAGGCGCTCTCCCGTTCGGGGCCGGCGCCGTGAGGGCGCTGTCTGATCGATACATAACAAAACGTCATCTATCGATCCAGCAAACGTCACTATTTCTTGAGTTTGGCGGTCGTTACCAATGGTCTCGACCGAGCGATGGGGCGACCCGCCGACCGGCAAGGTCTCATCGCTCGAAGAGGCGAGGGACAGGGAAGAGGCAATGAAACAGGAACATCAGATCAGAATGCTGATCGGCGGTCAGTGGACGGATGGCGAAGGCGCCGCCGTCGCGGTCGTCGACAAGTTCACGGGGGCCGAACTGGGCCGCGTGCGCTCGGCGTCGCCGGCCCAGATCGAGGCGGCGGTGGCCGCCGCTCGTGCAGCGTTCAACACCGTTCGCCTCGAAGCCTATGAGCGCAGCCGCCTGCTGAACCGGGTCGCCGACCTGATCCTGGCCGAGCGTGAAGCCCTGGCCGCCATGATCGTCGCCGAGTCCGGCGTGCCGTGGAAGGATTCCAGCAACGAGGTGGTCCGCACCGCCGAGACCTTCCGGGTGTCGGCCGAGGAGGGCCGCCGTCTGGCGGGCGAGATCGTGCCGATCCAGGGGGCGTCGGGCCAGTCGGGCCGCATGGCCTATACCCTGCGCGTGCCGCGTGGCGTGGTCGGCGGCATCAGTTCTTTCAACTCGCCGCTGAACATGGTGGCGCACAAGGTGGCGCCGGCCCTGGCTTCCGGCAATGCGGTGGTGTTCAAGCCGCCGGTCGCCACGCCCCTGTCGGCGACACGTCTGTTTGAGCTGATGCTGGACGCCGGCGTGCCCGGCGGCCTGATCAACCTGATCCACGGCGGCGGGGCCGAGGTCGGCGCGCCCCTGGCGGCCCATCCGGGCGTGGACTTCTTCACCTTCACCGGCAGCACTCCGGTGGGCAAGGCGATCAGCGCCAGCCGCGGCATGCGCGCCACAGCGCTGGAGCTGGGCAGCATCGCGGCCACCATCGTCTGCGCCGACGGCGATCTGGAACGGGCGGCGGTGCGGTGCGCACAGTCGGGGTTCCGCCGTCAGGGGCAGGCCTGCACCTCGACCCAGCGGCTGTTTGTCGAGCGCGCGGTCATGGACCGCTTCCTGCCCATGCTGCTGGAACAGGTCGAGGCGCTGAAGGTCGGCGATCCGCGCGACCACGCCACTGACGTCGGTCCCATGATCAGCGAAGCCGAGGCCGTGCGCGCCGAGACCTGGGTGCGTGAGGCGACGGAGCGCGGCGCACGGGTTCTGACCGGCGGCGAACGGCGCGGCGCCATCCTGACGCCTACGGTCCTGACCGACGCCGACCCCGTCTCGAAAGTACTGTGTGAAGAGATTTTCGCCCCCGTCCTGACCGTCCTGCCGTTCGACACGCTGGACGAGGCGATCGACCGCGTGAACGCCACGCCCTTCGGTCTGGCCGCAGGTCTGTTCACGCGCGACCTCAGCCGCGCCCTGAAGGCGGCCGAACGGCTGCACGTCGGCGTGGTGCACCTGAATGAAGCCTCCAGCAGCCGCGTCGACCTGATGCCGTTCGGCGGCGTCAAGGACAGCGGCGTGGGGGTCGAAGGCCCCCGCTACGCCATGCGCGAGATGACCGAAGAGCGTCTCGTCACGATCACCCTGTGATGGATTTGAATATGTCAGCAGACAGCGTAACCGGCGCCATCTTCATGGCCCAATGCCTGAAGAACGAGGGGGTCGAGAAGGTCTTTGGCCAGTGCGGCCACACCAACTACGCCCTGATCGACGCCTGCGACCGGCTGGGCATCGAATACGTCTCCTTCCGCCATGAGCAGCAGGCGGTTCACGCCGCCGACGCCTACTACCGCGTGTCGCGCAAGCTGGCGGTCATCAACGTCCACCTGTCGCCCGGCCTGACCAATACGGTGACCGGCGTGGCCTCGGCGGCGATGGACGGGACGCCGATGCTGGTCATCACCGGCAACACCCCGACCTATCATCACCCGCGCGAGGCGCATCAGAGCATGCGCCTGCACGCTGACGCGTCGCAGGGCGACATCTTCAAGCCTATCTGCAAGCGGGTCTGGCGCGTGGACGACGCCCGTCACCTGCCTGACGTCATGCATCGGGCCCTGAATATCGCCCAGACCGGACGCCCCGGCGCCGTGCTGCTGGACATTCCGATGGATGTCTTCGCCCAGAAGATTTCAGCTGAAGCCCAGACCCGCTCGCGGCGTCCCAACTTCGCCCGCCCGATGGGCGACGCGGAGGGCGTGGCCGAGGCCGTCGCCATGCTAAAGGCCGCGACCAATCCGGTCATCTTCGCCGGCAACGGCGTGGCCCTGTCCGGCGCCTATGAGGCGCTGAAGGCGCTGGCCGAGCAACTGGGCGCGCCGGTGGCCACCACCCTGGTGGGCAAGGGCGTCTTCCCAGAAAACCATCCCCTGTCGCTGGGCACGACCGGCATCTGGGGCGCGCGCGTCGCCAATGACACCACGCGCACCGCCGACGTCATCCTGGCCGTCGGCACCGCCTTCGGCGAGGCGGACTGCAGCTCCTGGCGACCCGAGCACACCTTCAACATTCCCGGAACCCGACTGATCCAGATCGACCTGGACCCGCAGGAGATCGGCAAGAGCTATCCGGTCGATATAGGCATCGTCGGCGACGCCCGCGCGACCCTGACCCAGCTGTCGGCGGCCCTGGGCGAGCAGCCGCGGCCTCAGGCTGTGATCCAGGCCCAGCGCGCGCTGCTTGACGAGCGCAAGGCCGCCTGGCGCGAGGAGTTGAAGGAAACCCAGGAGATCGACACCAGGCCGATCCACCCGGCGCGCCTGCTGAAGGTCCTGTCCGACGCCGCCCCCGCCGACGCCATCTTCGTCACGGATGTGGGCTGGAACAAGAACGGCGCGGGCCAGCAGCTGGAGATCCAGGGCCGGAACGGTTTCCTGACCAGCGGCGGCATGGCGACCATGGGCTATTCCCCGGCCGCCGCCGTCGGCGCGGCCATGGGCGCGCCGGATCGCAAGGTCCTGGGTCTGGTCGGCGACGGCGGGCTGATGTCGGTTCTGGGCGCGCTGACGACGGCGGTCGAACTGGACATTCCGGTGCTGTGGGTCCTGTTCAACAACTTCTGCTACTCGACCATCCGCACGGTCGGCACGACCTATTTCAACAACCGGCAGGGCACGGAATTCCGCTCGCCGGACGGCGAGCTCTACAACCCCGACTTCCAGGTTCTGGCCCGGTCGTTCGGCATCCGGTCGGCCCTGATCGAGGAGCCGTCCGATCTGGAGGCGGGCGTTCGCGCCGCTATGGCCGAGCGGGGGCCCTTCCTGCTGGAAGTGCGAACGCGCGGCGACGTGCCGATGCCGCGCACCGGCTACTGGGACATCGCTGACTTCCTGGCGACCGGCAATGACTGACGGCCCGCCGCTTCATCAAGGTCTCCATCGACGAGACTATCAGCCGGAGGCTGTCGGTCCGCTGGACGGGGTCCGGGTGCTGGACATGTCGCGTCTGTTCGCGGGCAATGTCCTGACCCAGATCCTGGGCGATTTCGGCGCCGAGGTGATCAAGGTCGAGCCGCCGGCTGGCGACACCCTGCGCGGCTGGAAGACAAAGGGCGTCTCGACACACTGGAAGATTTACGCCCGCAACAAGAAGAGCCTGGGTCTGGACCTGCGTAATCCGCAGGCGGCCGACATCTTCCTGAAGTTGGTCCCCAGCGCCGCCATCCTGGTCGAGAGCTTTCGTCCCGGCGTGCTGGAGAAGATGGGCTTCAGCCCGGAGGTTCTGCACAGGATCAATCCCAGGCTGGTGATCGTGCGCGTTTCCGGCTGGGGGCAGGACGGTCCCTATGGTCAACGGCCGGGCTTCGGCACGGTGATCGAGGGCATGTCCGGCTTCGCCGCCATCAACGGCTTCGCTGACCGCGAGCCGGTGCTGCCGCCCATGTATCTGGCGGACGGCGTGGCCGGCTCCTACGGGGCGTCGGCGGCCCTGCTGGCCCTGCGCGAGGCCGAACGGCCGAACGGCAAGGGGCAGGTGATCGATTTGCCGCTCTATGATCCCCTGTTCGCCCTGCTGGGTCCGCAGGCCGCCAACTATCGACTGTCGGGGCAGGGTCGCAAACGCGAAGGCAGCCGGTCCGGCAACTCGGCGCCGCGCAACGTCTATCGCTGCCGTGACGGCAAGTATGTCGGCCTGTCGGGTTCGACCCAGACCATGGCCATGCGCATTCTCAAGGCCATCGATCGCGACGATCTGGCTTCCGACCCGCGCTTTCTTACCAATGCCGGCCGACTGGCGAACGTGATCGAACTGGACGCCGCCATCGGCGATTTCATCGGGCGTCACGATCAGGCGGAACTGGTGGCTCTGATGGAGGCGGCCGAGGTCACGGTCGGGCCGATCTACGACATCGCCCAGATCATGCAGGACCCGCACGTCATCGAGCGCGAAATCCTGGCTGACTACCCCGATCCCGAGCTCGATCTGCTGCCCATGCATCACGTGGTGCCGCGTCTGTCCGAGACGCCGGGTTCGATCAGGGCGGCGGCGCCGATGCTGGGAGAGCACAACGCCGAACTGCTGGCTGAACTGGGGCTGGACGAAGCGCAGGTCGCTGGCCTGATCGCCGAGGGCGTCGTCGCCGGCGCCGCGCCGTCTCAGGCGGAGGATGCGGCATGACCACGGTGTGGCGTTCGCTCCAATATGTCCCGGCCCACCGCGAGAAGCACGTGACTTCGGCGCGGCTGGCTCAGGCGGACGCCGTCATCCTCGATCTCGAGGACGCCGTGCCGACCGAGGACAAGGCCGCCGCACGCAAGGCGCTCAAGACGGCGGTCAAGGCTGTCGGGCGCTGGGGCGCCGACGTGCTGGTGCGGATCAACGCCGAGCCGGAACTGGCCGACGCCGACATCGCCGCCGCTGTGGCCGCCGGCGCCGTCGCCCTGGTCGTGCCCAAGGTCGAAGGGGCGGAGGACATCCAGCGGCTGGAGCCGGTCATCGCTGCAGCCGAGCGAGTGGCGGGCCTGCAGATCGGCGCGACGCGTCTTGTCGTGCTGATCGAGACGGCGCGGGGCCTGTTGTCCATGTCGTCCAGTCTGGGGGCCAGCGCGCGGATCGCTGCGGTCAACCTGGGCAATGAAGATTTCGCGCGCGATCTCGGGGTCGAGCCGTCCGAGGCGCTCCTGACCTATCCGCGTCAACAGATGATCATCGCCGCCGTGGCCGCTGGCGTTCTGCCCTTGGGTCTGGCGGGGGCCGCCACCCGCTTTGACGACCTGGACGCCTATCGCGGGCTGGCGGAGCGCTCGCGTCGGCTGGGTCATGTCGGCGCCACCTGCATCCATCCGGATCAGATCGCCGTGTTGAACGCCGTGTTCGCGCCGAGCGAGGCCGAGGTGGCTGAAGCTTTGGCGATCGTCGACGCCGCACGCATGGCGGGGCAGGGGGCCTTCGCAGTCAACGGCAGGATGATCGACAAACCTGTTTTGAGTAGGGCGATCGGAGTTCTTGATCGCAAGAGTTCAATAGAGAGCAAGTTCAAATCTAGTTCGAAGAAATAAACAAAAAATGGCGACTCAAAAGAAGTCGTCAGCATGGGGAGTATGCAATGCGTAAGGAAGGTCGGAGCTCGCTGTCTAGCGGCGAGGGGAGAAACATCCGTCGTATTCTGATGGGAACGGCAGCCGCGGTCGGGCTTTTTTCGGCCAGTTCGGTTGTGGCTCAGGAGCAGGAAGCCGAGCCGGAACCGGAGCAGGCGGTTCAGGTCGAGGACATTGTCGTCACCGGCACTGCGATCCGGGGCGTGGCGCCCGTCGGTTCGGCCACGGTAGGCATGTCGCGCGAAGATCTGGTCCAGGCGCCGGCGCGTGAAGCCAGCGCCCTGGTCGCCAGCCTGCCGCAGGCCTCCAGTCAGGGCACGACCCTGGCCTCGTCGGGCGGCCGCGCCGCCGGCGTCAACCTGCGCGGGCTGGGCAATAACGCCACCCTGGTCCTGTTCGACAGCCGACGCGTCGTGCCTCAAGGCGGCAACGCCCAGGTGTCCGATCCCAACCTCATTCCCTTTTCCGCGATCGAACGGGTTGAGGTCGTCACCGACGGCGCTTCGGCCATCTATGGCTCGGACGCCGTGGCCGGCGTGGTCAACTACATCACCCGTCGCAATTATGATGGCGCGGAAGTCACGACTCGTTACACCAACTCATTGTATAATCAGTATGTTGTCGATGGCGTGATCGGCAGGACATGGGCCGGAGGCAGCGCCATGTTCGCCGGCTCGTGGGATAAGAACGACAGCGTTCCGCGCAGTGAGCGGGACTATATGATGCAGGATCTGCGTCCCTTCGGCGGCAACGACAATCGGTTTATCGGCACGACAGTCTATCCCGATGCGCCAGGGGCCCTGATCATCGGCAACACGGTCTATGGCCTGCCCAATACCAATGGCGCCGTGCCGACGGCGGCGGACGTGATCGCTTTAAGCGGCGATCCGGAGTTGTATGACTCTTCGTACCTGTACGACTTCTACACCGCCCGTGAACGCCATGCGGCCATGTTTAAGCTGCGACAGGAATTGGCCCCGGGTTTCGAGGTGGGCTATACTGGCATCTATAATCTGCGGACCAATGAATCGCGGTCCGGCGACGGTTTCGAGCGGGTGGCCATCCGCCTGACGCCGAGCAGCCCCTACTATATTCCGGGCATGCCCAATCCGACGGCGAACCAGACCGTTGTCTACAACTATTCGCTTAACAACCCCGACACCTCGCGCCATCAGAAGAACCGCGAGGAGACGATCAACCACTCGATCGACATGACGCTGGAGTTGCCGAAGGACTATCGGTTCTCGGGCCTTCTGACCTACGGCAAGACGGACTCGTGCAACGTCTGCCAGCCGCAGGTGAACACGACCGTCGCCAATGTCATCGCCAGCAACGCCTCGTGGGGCTTCAACCCCTTCCTGCAAGGTCCGCAGGCGGGCGCCCAGGCTCTGGTCGGCGGCTTCATCCAGCAATACGACACTGTCCTGTTTGACGCAGTCGGCAAGGTGGACGGGGTCCTGTTCGACATGCCGGCCGGTGCGGTTCGTCTGGCGGCGGGGGCTGAGTACTCGCGCTACAAGCTCTATCTTAAGGCGCAGAACACCCTGAATCTGGCCGGCGACTATCAGGTCTCACGGTTCACCAAGAGCGATCGTGACGTGAAGTCGGCCTTTGCCGAAGTCTTCGTGCCCATCGTTTCGGATGACATGGGCGTGCCCTTCATGCAGTCGCTCGATCTGAGCGCCGCCCTTCGGTACGACAGCTACTCCGATGCGGGCGACACCACCAATCCCAAGATCGGTCTGACCTGGCGTCCCAATGATGAACTGCTGATCCGCGGCAGCTGGGGCACCTCCTTCCGGGCGCCGACCCTGATCGAGGCCAACCCGGCCACGGTGGGCCAGACCAACCGGGTCTATGTCAGCAATGGTCTGAATGACCCGACCATCCCGATCACCAACATCTCTTCCGGCCAGAGCGCGGTCCTGTCGCGGACCGGCAACACGGAGGGGCTTCGCCCGGAATCGGCGACCATCTGGTCGCTGGGCGGGGACTATCGGCCCAACTACCTGCCTTCGCTCAAGTTGAGCGTCACCTACTACAATGTGCGGTACGAAGACCGGATCGAGAACCTCCCTAACCAGACCCTGATCCTCTCCAGCCCGGAAAACCTGGAGCTGTACAAGGACTTCTTCATCAAGGCCCCGCAGCCCACGACCTGCGTCAACGGCGACTACTCGACCTACAACCCGGCCTACCTGCCGTGGCTGAACGACAAGAACGCGGTCTTCTCTCCCTCGACCATCAATGACTGTTCCATGGTCGGCATCATTGCGGGCGGGCGGTTGAACCTGGGTGAGGTGAAGCAGAGCGGGCTCGATTTCGGCGCCAACTATCTGCACGAGACCTCGTTCGGCGACTTCACCTTCAACGCCAGCTTCTCCAAGGTTCTGAACCTGGAGAAGAGCGTGGTCGCCGGCGGCCCGCTGTTCGACGCCCTGGACACCTATGGCTTCCAGGTGTCCGAGCGCGGACGGTTCAACGTCAACTATCGTCGCGGCGGTCTCAGCGCCAACCTGAGCGCCAACTACGTCGGATCCTACCTGAACAATGCGACCATTACCGTGAACGGCGTGAAATTGCCGGAGACGGAAATCCCGACCTGGACGACCTGGGACGCGGGCGTCGCCTATTCCTTCGAGGACGGCCGCTTCGGCGGCGTGCTCGACGGGGTCCGCCTGGCCGTCAACGTGCAGAACCTGTCGGACGAGCAGCCGCCTATCGTGCTCAGCGGCACGACGGCGGTGGACCTGGGCAACCACAACCCCTTCGGCCGGGTCTGGTCGCTGGAGCTGACCAAGGCGTTCTGAGCCGGCCCTGACCGGAGGCGGCGAGGGGCCGTCTCCGGTCAGGTTGTTTTTCTGAGGAGGGACCAAGTGATCAAACTGAAGTTGATGCTGGCGGCGCTGACGACGGCGATCGCCGTCTGGGCGGGCGCAGGCTTCGCCGCCGCCCAGGCGCCCGCGCCGGGCCAGGCCATGCCCGACCCCTACGCCGGACAGAAGAAGCTGCTGGTCATCGCCGACGTCCAGACCGGCTTCCATCACGACTCGATCAACCACGCCATGGCGGTGATCGAGCAGATGGGGCGTGAAAGCGGAGCCTATGTCGCCTTCCTGCGCACCGACTCCCAGTTGATCACCCGCGAGCCCATTCTCGGGACCGGCACGCGCTATGAGGGCCGGCCCGTCAATGCCCGCAACCTCAACTATTTCGACGCCGTATTCCTGCTGAGCAGCGGCTCGGGCAATCTGTCCGAGCAGCAGAAGGCCGATCTGCTGGCCTTCGTGAAGGAAGACGGCAAGGGCTTCATCGGCGGCCACGCCGCGACGATCGCCTTCTATGACTGGCCTGACTATGGCGAGATGATCGGCGGCTTCATGGCCGGCGAGTACCGGGTCGAGCCGACGGGCGTCATCGTGTCGGACCCGAACTTCCCCGGCGCGGCTGGCCTGCCGACCACCATCACCGATCAGTTTCCCTATATGGGCGCGCCCTATGTGAAGGGCGGCGTCCACACCATCCTGCGGCTTGATCCGTCGCGCCTGACGCCCGAGCAACTGGCGCGTCGTCCTGACGGCGACTTCCCGGTCGCCTGGGCCAAGACCTACGGCAAGGGCCGGGTCTTCGTCAGTTCGCTCGGTCACGTCGAGCAGATCTGGGACGACCCCGCCGTCCGCACCTTCCACCTCGAAGGCATCAAGTGGGCCCTCGGCCTGACCGACGCCGACGTCACGCCCGACGCGCCCCAACAATGAAAATCGCAAAGGAACGCCCCATGACCAGAAGCGCCCTGAAAGGCGTCGGCGCCTGTCTGTCGCTGATCCTCATGGCCGGAACCCCGGCTCTGGCCCAGACCGCTGGCGCCCCGACTGACGACGGCAGGACCTGGCGCAGCTATGGCCAGAACCCCGGTGCGACCAACTTTTCGCCCCTGACCCAGATCACGCCTGACAACGTCGGCCAGCTGAAGCGCGCCTGGACCTTCCGCTACGGCGGCGGCACGGACGAGGAGGGCGACCGGGGCTTGGATCACCGCTGGGAGGTCACGCCCCTGGTGATCGACGGGGTCATGTATGTCTCGACGCCGACCAATCCGAACCTGCCCGACTTAAAGGCCACCATCACCGCTCTTTCTCCCGAGACCGGCGAGGTGCTGTGGAAATGGGAGTCGGACCGCAATATCCACGGCCGCGGCATCGCCTGGTGGCCGGGTGACGAGACCCACGGCCCGCGCATCATCTTCGCCACCGACAAGGGCTATCTGGCGGCGCTGGACGTGCGTACGCGTCAACTGGCGGCGGACTTCGGCCAGAACGGCCTGGTCGACGCCTATGTCGGCGTGGCGTCCGAGGTCGTGGGCGAAAGCCGTCGCGACACTTTCACCATCCCGAACCCGGTGGCGATCTACAAGAACCTGATGATCACCGGCGCTCGCCCCGGCGAGATGGGTCCGCCCGGCCCGCGCGGCGACGTGCGCGCCTGGGACGTCCGCACCGGCGAACTGGTCTGGGCCTTCCACACCGTGCCCCAACCCGGCGAGGCCAATCATGAAGGCTATGTCGGCGATGAATGGAAGGACCGCAGCGGCGCCAACGTCTGGTCGACCATCACCATCGACGAGGAAAACGGCATCGTCTTCGCTCCCGTCGGCGACCTGAACGGTCGGGCCCAGGGGTCTGAACTCTACGCCAACAGCATCATCGCCCTGGACGCCCAGACTGGCGCGCTGAAGTGGCACCACCAGGTCACGCACAAGGACCTGTGGGACTGGGACATGCCGACCCCGCCGATCCTGGTGAACTTCCGCGAGGGCGACCGCACCATTCCGGCAGTGGCCCTGACGGGCAAGCAGAGCCTGCTGTTCGTCTATGACCGCCAGACGGGGCGACCTCTGCACCAGATCGAGGAGCGTCCGACCCCGCGCAGCGACGACCCTGCGGACGAGGCCTGGGCGACCCAACCCTTCCCGGTACGGCCCGGCCCGCTGGCGCGGGTGACCATGACGCGCGACGAAATCCCCAACATCACGCCCGAGCAGCACGCCTACTGCACCGCCTTCTGGGATGAGAACAACATCCAGGTGACGGGTCTGTACGGCCGCCCTCTGATGACGCGCGGCACCCTCAGCTTCCCCTCCACCCTGGGCGGGCCGAACTGGGGCGGGCCGTCCTACAGCCCGACGTCTGACGTCTTCATCGTCAATGTCCAGAACATGGGTCAATTCCGCGCCGCCGGCCCGGTGACGCCCATCTTCGGCGGGCCGCGTCCGCCGCGTCGTCGCGGTCCGGCTGATCCCAACGCGCCGATCACCCAGTCGGGCTTCAGCTATCGCATCGACGCCGACACCATGCTGCCGTGCACGCCCACGCCCTGGGGCGAACTGGTCGCGGTCGACATCAGCAAGGGCGAGATCCTGTGGCGCGCGCCCCTGGGAACCATTCCGGGGCTGAAGACCGATGTGGCCACCGGCGCGCGCAATCTGGGCGGCAACATCCAGACCGCCGGCGGCCTGGTCTTCATCGGTGCGACCAACGACCGGACCTTCCGGGCCTTCGACGCCCGGACGGGCGAGGTGAAGTGGTCGGTCGAGCTGGACGCCAGCGCCCACTCCACACCTGTCACCTACCTCGGCAAGGACGGCAAACAGTATGTCGTCGTGACCGGGGCAGGGGGCACAGCTGTCGCCGCCAGACGAATGTCGGACACCCTCAACGCCTTCGTCCTCCCCTAGCGCCGACCGCCCCGCGAGGCCCGAGGGCTTCGCGGGGCGCCTCCCGATCCGACGCCGGTCGGACCGAACTAATAGTCAGTGGATTAGCCCAATGGATGCAGCCCTGCCCGTCACGCCGCCGAAACGGACCCACGTGCGATACGTCGTGCTGGCCCTGATCGCCGTCGGCACCATGATCAATTATCTGGATCGCTCGCTTCTGGCGGTCGCGGCCCCGCGGATGGCCGAGGATCTTGCGCTCGGCGCGGCCACCATGGGCATCCTCTTCTCGGCCTTCTCATGGAGCTATGCCCTGGCGCAGATTCCGGGCGGCATGTTCCTGGACCGTTTCGGCGTCCGCCTGACCTACGCCCTGTCGGTCGGGGTGTGGTCGATTTTCACCGGTTTGCAGGGGGCGGCAACCGGCCTGACCTCCCTGATCATCTATCGCCTCGGCCTTGGCGCCGCCGAGGCCCCCTGTTTCCCGGCCAACAGCCGGATCCTGGTCGCCTGGTTCCCGCAGGGTGAACGCGCCCGCGCCCAGAGCGTCTATTCGGTCGGCATGTATTTCGGCATCGCCTTCCTCAGCCCGGTTCTCTTCTGGGTGACGGGGACCTTCGGCTGGCGAGCCCTGTTCATCATCGCCGGGGTGA
>Ga0247823_10002608_pt1 | contig 14814 bp, 13 predicted proteins | sample 13C_PalmiticAcid_2_FD_192426 | JGI IMG/M metagenome (GOLD analysis project Ga0247823, IMG submission 192426) | Soil microbial communities from agricultural site in Penn Yan, New York, United States - 13C_PalmiticAcid_Day30 | ecosystem: Environmental > Terrestrial > Soil > Agricultural land...
GGCCGTGAGGGTAAGGAGGAGGGTTTTGAGGGAGGGCATTTTGGCGGTGGTGGGGATAATGATGTTGATGGATGTTGTCGATGTCGTGGGTAGCTGAGCCTTGTCAAGCTGTTCTGCTCGTGAAAAGCAATATCGATGCTGAATGACCAACCTCGAGGAGGGCAAAGCAGTTTATAGGTACTTATACCCTCTCCCCCATCCCCCTCGTGATACCTCAACATCAGCCATCCCACCACCCACGGAATCTCCACAACCGCTGGCTCACACAGCCCGTGTCACCTCAACCTCATCCCATCACACTCTCAAAGCCCTCACTGGCCACCACCACTTACAACTCAGCACCGATTCCCACCATTGAACCATCCCCCGCCGATCACCCACCCCCGGCGGGTCGCGCGACAAAAGCAGCGAGAGCTCACACCAGCTCACCCGGCTCACCCCAGCTCACCCGGCTCACCCTGAGCCGGAGCCATGCGCGCAAGAGTGCGATATTCCCGATTGGGATTGGCAGCCTAAACCATTTTCTGTCTATGCAATTCTCCATGGAGTCGAGCTTCTCGCGATGAAAGCCTCGAACAGTTCCAGCCAAAGCCCCAAACGTCAGAGCCCCTAACGCCCACACATGCTCCACCACAAGCCCCCAACCCCAGCTCCCCGCGGCCGCTTACGGGACATACTTCTTGAGCAGCGAGTTGTAGTAGGTGTAGCCGATGCCAGAAGGAGGCTCGCTAAACGGTCACCAAGGTCAGCCAGCGTTCCACAACACAGAAAGACACAAACAACAACGTACTAGCTGTAGATGTAATCACCCCACCAGGGGCCGCCCGCCCACCACAGCGCACCCTGCCACACATCGCTGTTGGCCTTGAGGTGGTCCAGCAGCCCCGTAATCGCCGTCTGGCACACGGAGTTCGCGCCGCCCGCGAACTCGCCCAGGAACCCGACCTTGCCGTTGGCCCGCAGCCAGTTGGTCGCGCTCTGAACGCGCTGCACGCCAATCTCGGTGCTCACGCAGGCGGTGCTCGTGCCGGAGCCGTCGGTGTCGAGGTACTGGTGCATCTCGTACACGATCTTGTTCTGCGGGTCCGTCAGCGCGGCGAGGTTGTTGTTGGTCGCGGCCCACGTCCAGGCGCCCGTCCACGCGTTGCCCTCGACGAAGATGTACTGCGAGGTGGCGCCCGCGGCGCGGATGCCGTTGATGGCGGCCTGGTTGAGGTTGAAGACGAGGTTCTGGTCCATGTCGTGGAACTCGTTGTTGGTGTCGAAGATGACGCGCGAGTTGGAGGCGAAGTGGCCCGCGAGGGTCTTCCAGAAGGCGCCGAAGGCGGAGGTGTCGGTGACGATGTTGTCGTAGTAGCGGCCGTAGTTGTGCGGGTCGAGGATGGCGTACTTGCCGGCGTTGGTGATGAAGTTGACGACGGTGGTGAGGTTCTGCAGGTAGGCGGAGTTGACGGATCCCGTCAGCTGGTTCGGGATGAGCCGCTCCATGGCGAAGGCCACACGGAAGGCGTTGAAGCCGTCGTTGATATGCGTCTGGGTCTATCAGTGGAGAGTCCGCGGTTGTGACAGATCTAAAACGTACCTGAATCGACGTGGTCGACGGGAAGGTAAAGTCCTTGCCCCAGGTGCCTGGGTAGGCGCCCTTGCCGAATTCGCCGCAGGACTGGTTGATACCGAACCACTTGAACTTGCCGTTGGAAGGAGTCGAGGTACTGCTCGGCGGAGACGAGGTGGTTGTCTTCAAGGTTGTTGCAGCCGTGCCAGGCACGCACTGGCTGTACCAGTCGTTCGAGTAGACGCACTTGTAGCCCGAGACGCAAGAGGTAGAGCCCGAGAAGCCGATGCCACCGCACTGGGCCCAAGCGCCACTCTGCGCGGCCGCGCCGGTGGCAAGGACACCGACAAGGATGGATGACTTCATCGCGACTGGATTGATCGCACTGGAGACGGGTAGCTGGGATTGACAGATAGAGGACAGGTGAGAAACCCGGCGTCTGCCAGATGCCTTTTATAGTTGACATGGCTTGTTGACGCCGCCATGTCCAGCCAGCGCTGCCCAGAATGAGGCTCAAGTGGTCCGGTCATCCGGCAGCAACGACGCGGCACGAGGCGAGGGAGCGGCGTCGCATGCCGTGTCGGCGGGGACCGAAAATGGGCCCGACTGGAGAGACGGATGGAGACGGTCCGTCCTCCGGGCTCCAAGTTGTGACAACATCGCTCGAGGTGTCGTTGGGCTTGCCAGGGTTATGTCGTCTCCCAAAGCATTGTGAACGGCCGGCAGCTTCTCGGTCACATGTCGCAATATATTTGCCGGGAGGAGATGCCCCGGTGGGCGTCCAAAGTGACCTAAACTACGGGTTCGGGGCTCTCGGCACGACCCCGGCAGCTCTGTAAGACGCTGTCCCTGTTGCATGTTCTTGCGTTGTCGGGAGGAGATACTCCTTCAGATGTCTTAGTGCCAAACAATATGTGCTCAGAACAACGATTCTGTGAAGTTACCTCTCGATCCAAGGTGTTCATGTGGGAACTTGCACGGCGCAGGACTGACAGCCTGGCGCCCTGCCGCCCGGGGAGGGCTTCGCCGAGCTCGACAAAAGGTAAAGCGGGAAGGAGACTAGGTATCATCGGAGATCAACGACACAAGTCAAAGTTGTGGGCAAGGCCGTGATTAGTACATACAGGAGAACGTCAGAAGTTGCGGCAAGGGCCATGTTGATGGCTGGGCACCTGGTAGCTGCGGTCAAGCTCTCATTTGAGCAAAAGGTGAAACGTTCTCGACCATACTTGTATCAAACCGCTGTCTCCTGGTAATTAATGAGAAGCTCAAACTCTGAGGCGCAAGGCAGTAGACTTGTGAGGCAACAGAGCCCGGAAAACAGTTTGCATCGCCGCGTGACACAAACTACAGAGTGGCTTGTCAACACTTCACCCTCCTCCTCCGATGTACGCATCTGGTGGATGAAACCCGCCAGATGGTTGGTTTGACTTACGCAACACGGGAGTATCGACAAGCCGTTGGCGGGCATCCTCCTCACGATCGCCCCCACTCGGCGTTGGTCCGTCCGGTGGCGTTGAGGAAGAAGTGATAGGTACCTACCTTGACTCTCAGGGTCGGCGACGCCGACGAATTCTTGCGCGGGAATCTGTGCGTGTGTTGCGTCTGCGAGCTCCTGGCTGGTGAGATTCTTGCGTGATTTGGATTTCGCCGACTGATTCCTGCGCGAACTAATTCCCTGTGCGTGGTTCAGTGGTTGGAGGGGCGCATGATGTTAAAGCGGCCATGGGTGTTGATTGGACCATGGTTCTGGATCTCCGTCATCAGGGGATGGGAGGCAAGGTTCTTCCACAGCGTCTTCCAGAATGCGCGGTTGGGCTCCGTGGGATCCTTGCAACACTGTGTCTGCGTTACCAGTCGCAGCCACAGCAGCATTCTCCTGCCCTCGGACAAGAATTCCTGCGCAGCCCCTTGAACTGGTCGGGCGAGGGCATCCAATCAGTCACCGCCGTGGATCCAGCAAGCATCACGGGAACGATCAAACCTGGGATAAGATGAAGTAACCTAAGGCGCAAGTACCGCAGCAGGGGTGATTCTGTCCTGTCAGTCACTCCATCCCGGGGACCTGGTTCACCATAACCAACCTGACAGGGAACACGAGGTTACATACATGTACGGCGGAGGAGCCGATTCATTGCATTTTCCGTTTGAGGCACGGCCGCTCGCGTTACAACCCCAGATTCGGTAACGGGCGACGATGCCCCGACCCCCCGCGCCAAGCTTCAAGTTGCGGCCTGGGACGACACCACGACAGGACAAAAGGAACGACATCGCGCTAAGATCATTCCTCCTGTGCTATAGAGAGTTAGATAGGTTTCCACATTGCAGAGTAAAAGAACCTCGGAGGCTGCCCGTGTGAAAAGATGAGAGCGCCCTAGAGAAATCGTTTCCTGCGCACAAGACCAAACCTAAGTCGACCATCCGCCATTAGGGACGTGTTGCTCAATAAGCTCAACTTGTACTGGCTTTCCACAAAGCTCTCGGCGAGGTCGGCTTTGGACATGACTCGCCAAAGACTGCTTTCCTGACTCCTGAACGGCGTTAAATGTCGTGATGGTATTGGTCGCGCAGTGTGCCATCGCCTGCTGGGAGATGTCACGAAGGTATGTCCTCTGGAACTTGTGCGAAAGGACGTTGAAGTTGGGGATGTGAGCGACTTGGATCTCACCGCAGCCGATGGCGCGTACCCGGATGATACTTGGCGCGAGCGGTCCGCCAGCATGCAAGTTTCGAGCTGCCGACCTGTCGGTTCGTCATGGTGCAATTGGTGTGCACCCGGTAATGTTGTATGCAGTAGACCGGTATCTTCAGGGATGGTATACTGCTTCCAGAATGGCTTCTCGCCAATACATACGGCGTGCGCCACTCCGACCTCGACTCTGCCCCGAGAGTGAGGTTGGAACGTCGGTCTTCCGAGAGGAGATGATGACACGACCCACATTCCGATGTTGTGAGACGAGAGGCCCTGCTGCGTGTGGGGTTCTGTTGTGGGGGAGAAGGATTCCCCGCGCACTTGCCACCAGCAATCTGGGTTGAATCAGTGGTGTGGGGTAATCCGTGGGGTTACTCTTTCCCGCACACCAAGTTCAAAAGCCAATAATCTTCCTCAACGTCCTCCTCCGCACTCAAAACACACCGAGCTCGGAATTGTCGGAGCGCTCCGAGGCAGGCACCCGGAGGTGAGACCGTTGCTTGCATCGCCAAATGATCGAACATTGCGAGCGGCCGCCATGCCGGACACCAGCACGCTAGCCACGCCGCGTCCCAAGCGGCACAAGATCGATGTCGCGTGTGAGCTGTGCAGGACGAGGAAGGTGCGCTGCGACGGGGCGAGGCCAACGTGCGGAAATTGCGACAAAAGGCTGGACATGCGAGAGCGGTGCACATACAGCGCAGCTCCCATAGAAAGGACGTTTGACCCTCCAAGTGCTGCTGCGACCGGCAGTATCGCGGCGGGCCTCCCGCCGCGACCCGGCAATCATGGCCAAGGACCCGCCATTCCCGATCCTCCAATGCGAGGCGCTGTCGGCAGTGGTAGCCCCCCGGTCCGGAGGAGCATAATCCACCCCCGGCGCACCCCGGTTCCGCCTCCGGCTCCCGAGTTCGACCCGTCCCCGGCTTCCGGGCCGTCCCCAACCGTCGCCGCCGAGTCCCAGATCGACTCCATGACCACTGTTGTCGAGGAGGGGACGAGCACTGCGCAGTACTTCGGCAGTAGCAGCGCCGGATCCTTCACAAAGCAGATTAAAGCGGCCCTCGACGCCAGGCTGGCCAAGTCACCCGCAGCCCCACCAACGCACAACACGGCTGCCTTTGCAGGCGCATCCTCTTCCGGATTCAAAGATGCCAACGGCGGCTATAGCATAGCGGACGATCCCAACTATGTCCTCCCCGGCAGGAGGCAAGCAGACCATTTGATGGATCTGTACTGGCACTACGTCGACACCCTCTACCCCTTTCTCGACCGAGTGAAGTGGGGCAGGTACTACTCAAACATGTTCGCGGGAACCCCCCTTGGCACCGACGAGCGCGTCTTCGTCTCGACCCTTAACATCATCTTCGCCCTGTCGACGCAGCTGATCGAATCGCTGCAGCCGGAACAGCGCGACGGCGCCAGTCGCGTCTATTTCCACCGCGCCCAGGCCCTGCTGCGCCTCGGCCTATGGGAACCAGGGTCTCTGGAGCTGGTCCAGTGCCTTTTGCTCATGAGCCAGTATCTGCAGACCACAAGCAATGCCCATCAGATGTGGATGGTGGTGGGCTCTGCCGTGCGGACAGCCCAGAGCCTGGGGCTGCATCTGCCCGAGACTTCAGCCGGCATCGTCGACCCCGTCGAGCGCGAGCTTGTCCGCAGGCTATGGCACGGATGTGTTCTCATGGACCGGTAAACCCGCCATACCGAAATTGCATCGCATAATTTACTGACCTGCTGCTGGTTAGGATGGTGTCCACGACACACGGGCGCCCCCCCATGGTCTTGCACCAACATGCCTCTGCAGTTCCCCTTCCACTTTCGTCAGATTCGACGCGCCCAGGAGAAGGTCCAAACGGAGAGGAAATACGAGTATCATTCTTTGTACAGTCGGTTCAGCTGTACGAGATTATCCACCTCAGCATCATCGCGTTTCATCTCACAAACGAACCGCAATCCTCCGAGCCGAACGCCCAGGGTGCTCGGGAGAAAGACCTAGAGACCCTCCTGAGGCTGGACAGCGCCCTCGAGACGTGGGAGCAGGGCTTGCCTGGCCATTTGTCCTTCGCCACTGCTCACGAGTTGGAAAATGACATTTGCAAACGACAAGCAGTCATTCTGCGTTTGCGGTAAAACTCCTCTCTGCATGTCCATCCATAGTGAAGCGAAGCGTACTGAAATACTCTGCATAGATTTCTCCAAGCCCGCCTTCTGCTTCTGCGGCCGACGATGGCTCGGTTCTGCCTGGACCAACCAGCCCGCGACTCCGCACGGCCAGCGCCCACTAGTGGACTGGCGTCGCGCGTCGTGCAGCAGGTCGGCTCTCTCTGCGTCGCCACAGCACAAGAAGTCGTCTCTGTGCTTGCGCGCTTTGAGGCTCACGACGGCACCGTCGGCCTGCTGCCGGCGTGGTGGTACCGCCTGTATTTCGTCTACTCAGCCGCCACCATTTTGATCGTGGCCCGGCTGCGGCCCGAGCTCGCGGGCGACAACAGCCTCCATCGCTCGTGGGACGAGGCAGTGTCGGTGCTGCACGCGCACGAGCGCTTCGGCCAGTCCGCACGCCGCTGCGTGGCCGTCCTGAACATATTGTCGGGGCGCATCATGCAGAACCAGCAGGCCGCGAGACCCTCCGACGCGGCCCAAGTCCCTCCCACGGGTGGAGAGGCCCAGGCCGCCTTCTTTGATCCGGGCGATGCGCTCCAGCAGTTCGGTGACTGGGGTGCGTTTCCAGACCTGGAACTCCCGGACCTTGCCTTTGGCGCCAGCGACTTCTCGGACTTGAACGTGCATGCTTGGGAACTTCTCACCGGCAACCATCCGTGGACTGCCGAGACGAGCAAACCGCATGACTGAGGGTGTCTGAGAGTCTCCCTTGTGCAACTCGACCAATTCAGGTTGTGCCTCTAAATGATTTTATTTTCATCTACCCACCAGTCTACTCGAATGCCATCTTATTCTTCACCGCACCGAGCTGGCTTATCCGCACTTCCACCACGTCCCCGTCGTTCAGGTACTTGGGCTCCTTCATGCCCATCGCCACGCCGGACGGCGTCCCCGTCAGGATCACAGTCCCGGCTTCCAGCGTCGTCCCTTGGCTGCAGAACGCCACGATCTCCTCCACCCCAAATAGCAGATCCGACGTGCTCGTGTTCTGGCGCTCCTCACCATTAACAAACGTCTGCAGCGTCAGCCCGCCCGCGCCGCCGACCACCGCCGGCGACACCAGCACCGCGCTGAGCGGCGCGAACCGGTCGAACCCCTTGCTGAAGCACCACTGCGGCACGCCGCCCGCCTTCTTGGGGTCGCGCTGCCACCCGCGCGCCGACACGTCGTTGGCTGCCAAGAATCCGGCCACGTGCGCCAGCGCGTCCCCGCGCGCAATGTCCTTGCCCGTCTTGCCGATCACCACCGCCAGCTCGCCCTCGTAGTCGAGCGTGCCGTCCTGCGCGATGCGCGGGATAGGCACGTCCTCGGCGTACCCCGCGACGGACGTGGACGGCTTGATGAATACGGAGGGGTACGGCGGGGGGGTGCGCCCGCCCTCTTGGACTGTGGGTTGTGGTTAGGCTGGATACGGTTGGTGGCGGGAGGGGGCTACGCACTGTGCTTGATGTAGTTCAGGCCGATGCACCGGATGATGGGCACGTCGGATGGCCGGAGCAGGTCCAGCACCTCTTTGACGTGCACCCGGGACCGTTTGGTCAGGGGCGCCACGGGGTTGGCGCCCTGGTACTCGGTCGCGTAGAGCTGCCCCTGCGCGAGCAGCTCTGGCACCTGCTCGGCGCTGTCGACCTCGGGTTCTCCGAAGCACTCCCGCCCGGCGTCGTCGGTGAATCGGATAAGGCGTGTCCAGGACATGGTGGAGGATGAGGGGTGTGGGATGATGATGGTAGGTAGATTCTTGGTTTGCTTCTTCAATGCATAATGAGGCGATGAACCCGATTTTGAGTTGTGTAATTAACTTCTACCTGCCGGTAGTTGACGACGCCAATCCCGAGGGTGGTGGGACTCACATTCCGAGATACTTCGGAACGCATGTGGGCCCGGAACGGGGTGGGCGCAGGATTGCTTCGGAACTCGGTGAGTGGGGCTGATGGAGATGTGTTGTTGAAGGGTGTTCCCGGTTCCGTGGGTACGAGTGTCTGTCAACGGCAAGGTGTTCCGACCGAGGCACCGCAGGTCGCTGTTCGTGACGCTGGGCTGGCCGCGGCACTCACAAGCAAGGTTGTTACTTGATCTCTATGATGCTCAACGCTCGCGGACGTTCACGAGTGTCAGCTTCAAGAACCATACCACTACCCCATTCACGGTCCAAACACCTCGACATTGATTGTGTCCAAGCCGTCAACGACACACAGACAGCCCACCATGGGATCCATACCACAAGAAAGCACCGAGGACGGCTTGGGCCAGCTCTTTTCAGAGCTCCCATCACACCATCTCGAGCCCCTGTGGCTCAAGATGGACGCCATGGTGCCTACTTCGCCAAATCCCGTCGCAAAGCCGTACTTGTGGAAATACCAAGACGCACTTCCAAACCTCCTCCGGGCTGGCAAGCTCGTGCCGGCCGAGTCGGCCGAGCGAAGAGTGCTGATGCTCGTCAACCCGAGCATGAGTGAGTTTGCCACTTTGGTTCCCTCGCCACATGTCAGGGAACCCACTATCAGTTGAACAATACTGACACACCCAAGCGGCGCCGTACACCACCGACACCATCTACGGCGGGCTGCAGCTCGTTAACCCGGGCGAGGTGGCGCCGGCGCACCGGCACATTGCGTTCGCGGCGCGGTTCATCATCGACGGGTCGGGCTTCACGGCCGTCGAGGGCAAGCGGATGGCGCTGGAGCGCGGCGACGTGATCCTCACACCGACGTGGCACTGGCACGACCACGGCAACGAGAGCGACGCGCCCGTCATCTGGCTCGACGCCCTCAACCTGCCGCTCTTCCGCTACGCCCGCGTCAACTTTGCCGAGCTCTACAGCGAGAGCCGCTACCCGAGCGAGTAAGTCCTGCCTACTCCCAAGCCGCAACCAAACAAGCAACAGACGCATTAACACAACCCTCCCCAACCCCAGACCCGCTAACCCGCCCCAATGGCGCTACCCCTGGGCGCCCGTGCAAGCCGCCCTGGACGGCGCCAACCTGCCGCACGCGACGCACCACTACCAGACCCCCGACGGCAAACCGCTGTCCACGACGATCGGCATGCAGGCGGAGCGGCTCGGCGCAGGCGTCACGACGGAGTCCAGTCGGCACCCGAGCTCGTTCCTTTACCACTGCCACGGCGGGTCTGGCAGGACTATCATCGACCCCCCCAATGGTGAACGTGTCGTGGTTGAGTGGACCTGCCGGGACACGTTTGCGGTGCCGGCGTGGTCGCGGGTGCAGCATGTCAATGCATCGGGGGATGAGCCGGCGTATCTGGTGGCGGTGAATGATCGGCCGTTTTTGGAGTTGTTGGGGCTGACAAAGCCGGGGGTGTGAGGGGCTGGGTGTCTGGTGTTGGACGTGACTGGTATCATGGGGATGGTGTTAGACGCTGCGGTGGCGGGGTTTGCTGCTGGGGGGTTTCTTGTTGGCTCATTCGTGGGCAATATTGGCGCAACGGGCTGGAGGTAGTCTAGTTGCGGTGTCACTTGGTTACCAGATGGAGATTGAGAAGGAAATAAAGCGAGGCTTCGAAGATCCAAACTCCCCCTTGGGTTGCCCTCCATGTCTTGGTGTTCTGGTGGATGACAGCTCAAAGGGTGAAGCATTTGCTGTTACAAGCCTAACTGTAATTATAATAGCGTACATTATCAGCGAGTGACCCACCCAAGCCACCAAACCTGCCAAATTCTGTTTTGCGCTCTGCCCCCTCTCTCTCTCTCATCCCGCTCCCAGGCTTCGTTTAAAACGTTAGTTACCAAATAGCCCGCTCCCGGCACCTCTGTGTTGCTGGAGGACATGCCCTTTGAACTGTCCAATCTTGCCCCCCATTCAGAGCCTGCGTGCAACACCGACCGACAACTCGGACATCCAGTGTCACAATGAGATTGATTTGTGCACGTGAGCTGGGAGACAAGCCATCCTGACACACCGCGAGCACACAATTTCACCAATCTTGTCTTCAGCATGACCGGAGCCTCGAAAGCCGAATCCCGCTCCTCTCCACCCCCTTGAATCTCTGACGATTCGACCTCCTTCCATTGACCTTAGTTCTGGTACGCCGACGCCAAGTTGGCCAAGTTTCTGGGCAATTGATGCGCGCGGTCTGGATTCGTGCGAGAACTTTGTCACTCGACGACCTCGTTGTTTTCGTGTAATTTCGTCGTTTCGGCAATGAACGGGTCCCTTGTTATCTTCGCCGAGGCAGATTCTGCCGGGGAAGGAAACAAGGCCTGGGCAGTGTCGACAGCCGGAGCCTGGAGCCTGGGTCCAGAAGCTCCATTGCCATTCATGATCCATGGGCATCTCCACCGGGAGAGCACCAGAGGGCTGGATTGATCCACCGATCCCCGATGGACAGTCAGGGGGACTTGGTTGGCGTTATGCAACTGATTTCAGCTGATGTGGAGAAGTGCTGGGGCCCCCTTTCGACGAGCGTAAGCGTTGACATTTGATATCTCCTTCTTACTGGGTGTATCCCTGGCCACAATTGAATTGCCACCCCAAAACAGACACATCTCAGTGCGCTTTGACCATTGAAAGCAAGTACCCCCAAGATTCACACAGCATTTACAAGTGCATTTCAGATTCAAATGCTACTAACCTTACAAGAGTATTAATCCCAATGCTTTGCTTCTTATGCAAATTTTCTTGGAGTTATTGCAGAAAGTTTGGATTGTTGGGCACCCAAGCCAGCTGGCAAGGACTTGTGAGTGCCAGCTAAATCGTGGGCAGGGGGGGTGTTGAGGCAATGAATTCTGCTGGCAGATAAGGTTTTCGTCATTCTCGCTTAACTTGACCTCGCCCAAGCTGCTGGGCCAGACTCGTATCCCCGCAGACTAAGCCTGTTGCGAACTGGGAGCCACAGTGAGGCGTTCGGGGCGTGTTTGGCCATCCCTGTTGCTATGAACGCCACAGGCAGGAAGAGATGCCCCACGAGGGGGCGGGTCCGAAATTGATGGCGAGAGGCGCCCTTGTGAGTTCTGTCCTCATCGGGGATCGGCTCACAACGTTCATCTTCTTTCTGCGCGGGCACGGGCCCTAGCCTTCTGTCTGCAACAAACATGGAGGACTAGCGTGCAAGCCCGGTTCACCGGCCAGCAGGGGTTCCCCAGGGCACATCGGCATGTGGTCAGGCTAAGGCGAACGTTAAACTGGTCGTCACATCTCGTCCTTGCCAGTCCAGCCCAGGGACTCCAGGCTCGTGAACACGCCAAGACTGCCCGCTGAGACTGATGGTGGCCAAGCAGGCAGTGGAATGGCTCCGATGGCTTGCGCTAGTTAGTTGGCAAGGGGGATTGGCGATTGCCAAAGTGTCGAGACCGATGAAGCGTGGCGCCGGCCAACGTTCACGTCAACGTTAGGCTGAGCACGATTAGTGTCTGGCCAATGGAGCTAGCTAGGGGTTGGAAACTGGCGTCTGGAGGAGACGAAGATACATAACCGCGTCGACGGTTTCTCAAGCGATGGCACATTTGACCCTCTGCCTCGTCTACCTCGTCCTGCAGCAAGTCGTTCAGACGAAATCTTGGACTGGACGACAACCGGACGACAACCGGACGACAACCACCCCTCACGAGCCCAGATGGTCATGAGAGTATCGTGCTCACCCCGACGCTAGAGCAGCTCGTTCACCCCATCGACACACCCCGCAAACAAACCAACACACCCGACAGCAACGGTGTCACAGCCATCGCCATCCTGCATCCCAACTCCTGGCAGTTGCATTGACGGCAACAACCCAAGATGGGTTACTCTGGGAACCCCACGGATGGGAGTAAACTTGAAGAGGATGAGTCGGTCATCAGCTCGGTCATCAGCCCGGCTATGATTGCCTTTCTGGCTATCTCGTTCTACAACGTCATGGAGCTCAACGTCATCATCTTCTCCTCCTTCAAGCGCCGGCGGGGGCTCTACTTCTGGAGCTTCCTCGCCGCGACCAACGGCATTGCACCTCATTCCATCGGCTTTCTCCTCAAGAATCTGATGAAGTCGAACACCTACATCCTCTACATTACGCTCGTTGCTGTTGGCTGGGTGCCCATGGTCACGGGTCAGTCGCTCGTCCTCTACTCTCGGCTCCATCTCATCTTCCGGAATCCCTTCTGGCTGCGTATGGTCCTAGCTATGATCATCTTCAACGCCTGTGTTCTACACATCCCCATTATCATCCTCATGTACGGGTCCAACGCTTCGCCGGTCAATTCCTGGACCCCCGTGTACCAGATCTACGAACGGGTTCAAGTCACCATCTTCTGTCTGCAGGAGCTCATCATCTCGGGCATCTACATCAAGGCCTGCTACTCCTTCTTCGACGCCGAAAAGAGTATCTACGGCAACGCTGTTCGCAAGATGCGGCACCACCTACTGGTTGTCAACGTCTTCATCATTCTCCTCGATATTCCGATCCTGATCCTCGAGTACACCGACAACTACGACCTGCAGACTGTGTATAAGGCGTTTGTCTACAGCCTCAAGTTGAAGATGGAGTTCCGCATCCTGAACGAGCTTATGGACATGACGCACAAGCGGGCCCGGGACGACGGGGACATGTTCAACAACAGCTCCAGCATGCGCATCCAAGATGTCCCGTCCATTCAGAAATAGGAGTGTATGCCCTCTATGTACTGTATTAATACGAGTCACCTTTTGCTTTGTTTCATGTACGACCGGTTGCTTTTTTTTGACATGCCACGTCTGTATGAGACGCAACCATGATTGATGACACGATGTCAACTGGAAGCCGCCCTCAGCAGTAAACCATGGGTGAGACCGCTCGCCCGGGCTAGCCTTTGCGTAACAGTTTTCTCGGTGTTTCCCAGCTTCTCTGCTACACTAAGCTCTATCGAACTCAACTCGTATCTCTCGACGCCCATTCAGGACTCGCGTGCTTACGCCTGCTGCTGACGCCGCCCAGCCCGGTGCGCCACGTTGGGGATAGCGTTATCGGTGAACAAACGATGGGAGACTCTCGACGGTGATTGATGTTTACACTGAGACCTAAGCTCATTCTTGGCATATCCTGTGGACCTCAAACCACCAGACTTGCGCTCAAACGCCCGGTGTTGCTACGGCGAGGGCAGAGACCACTCAGCGATGCCAGTTGTGTGTTTTCAGGATACTTTGTGGAAACGGGGGTCGCCTGCGTGTGTGGACGTTTGCAGTCTTCGGCACCCGGATCCCTAACGAACGCTCTGCCCCGTGCGTTCGTTGGGAGTCAGAAAAGAGATCCGAACAACCCCTGCGCGCACGGGCGCTGCGCACGGTCTTTCCCCCTTTTGTGGCGAGCAAGAGGAGACCCTGGATGGGACTTGTGGATTTCACATGCAAACATGGGAAAGTCAAGTGCGCTCAAATTGATGGGGGTTCAACGAATTGTGTTTCGTCGGCGCTGGTTTCAGCCTTGGATCGCCGGTCTGGACTGTTTGTTGCAACTGTGTTTTGCAAGCCCTGGGGTGGCCTACTAAGAGGCCCAATTCTCATCTGATACGGACTGGCACAGGGACCAGAGCGTATGATCAACGTAATCCATACGTACACAAAGACAGGGCTCAGGCAGCAGTCACTTAACTCCGCGTTGAACATTCTGTGCCTTGATTTTCAGCAATGTGAGACTGGGTCGCAATCACGTTGTGCTGACGAGGCCCTCGCCCAAACACATCTCCTTGGCCCTAACGTCAGTAGGTACCGTATCCTGCGGCCGCTAGCAGCTAGAGCGCCTGTGACGAATATTAAACACACTTCAGGCGTGTCTAGCAGGGATCGTGATACCGACTGAGACTTCGCGGGCTCGCAACAGGCCCAGCCTTCCTGCTTGCCTCCCACGTTCCAACCATAAGTCTCGCGCCAACTGCTGGCTAAAGTTGATACTCTATCTAATTCGACCTCGATGGAAACCACCTAGCCCTTCCAGCTCCTGTCCGTGGCCCCCCGATGTTCGCTTCGGAGGCGGACCCATGTCCTGGTTGCCTCTTGGGCCAATTCCCCTCCTCAGCTGCCCTGACTGATTTGTGACGGTTTGCCGAAGTCCAAGTGCCAAAAAGGGTTCATTGAAGCCTAGCCAAAGTCCGAAAATCCAGGTCCAAACTCTAATCAAGATTCACAGTGCACTCAAGTCTCAAGTCTGCCAGCTGCCGTCCGTCATTCTCCAATATTTCGGATGTGGACAGAAGTGTTCCTCCGTCGGACCGCACCGCTGGGTAGCTTGCCCGGGGCTCATTTAACATGCTTCCCGGAACTTATAGCAAGGCTATCTTGGGCGTGCGGTATGGGGCGTTGAAGATTGCCAGGGTGTGCTCGTTGAAATGCAGCCTCCTCTCCTGCCACTAGGAAAGCGGTCGCTTTAACTCCAGTCTCCTTGGCTTCTTGCCGCCCTCGTGGTTCGTTACTTGTGGCTATGTTTTTTTAGGTAGACG
>Ga0247823_10002610_pt1 | contig 14808 bp, 14 predicted proteins | sample 13C_PalmiticAcid_2_FD_192426 | JGI IMG/M metagenome (GOLD analysis project Ga0247823, IMG submission 192426) | Soil microbial communities from agricultural site in Penn Yan, New York, United States - 13C_PalmiticAcid_Day30 | ecosystem: Environmental > Terrestrial > Soil > Agricultural land...
GTTCAGTTAGGCCAAAAATACTTCAATAAAAAAATGAATCAGGTACATGTCTTCCTCTTCAACAACAAGAACAAGACACCAAGAACTGGAATGCAATTTGCAAAGATGTCAGATAGTGACGTTGAGAAGCATCAGGTCGGAATTTACAATTTAAATAAGAACTCCGGATACTCGCAGTTTCTTTGCAAGAAACCAAAAGGCAAAAGTCTCGAAAAATGTGACTCATACCTAAAGAAGTAATTTTTTCTATTCGGAAACATCGTACTCTACCCAATTTTAAAAATCGCTAGTTGGCACTTAGCCCTAATGGCCAGTTTTCTCGTTTTCGAAGTCCTCGCACCTTAACCTAATCAATTGTCCGGTTGACTTGGAAAGGAATATAAAAAAGTCTAAGAACTACATGGGGGCAGAATTGAAAATCATAGAATGGTTAAACGTGAACTCCGGAGCAATTATCACATTAGCAACGCTGGTTCTTGTCTTTACTGGGATAGTGCAAACCTTTGTCGCCAAAGCCATACGTGATATCGAAAAACAGCGAGATACTCCACTATCCGTTAAACATGTCCAAGTATCCACTCAGAACTCAGGAGGAATAATGACCTTTTCAACCTCGAAAATTCCACATGGGGCATCTCCAAGTGCTGAGGAAATATTAATTTATCCAAATGGAAGTGTAAAAATAAAACTTCTAGGCGGGGGAGTACGTGGATTTGCAAGATTCGTCAGCTGGTCCGGAGGCAATCAACCCCAATAAGACGGTTCCTGGAATAGAGCTCATGGAACCAAGCAGATAGTTCGAAAGCGTCTCTCCGTCCCTCATGACAACTACTTGAATATTGGTTTCTTAAGCCGCAAAAGCCAGGCACGCAGTTATAAAGTCATCTACTCGTGCCCGCCATCATTATTCTTATTCATTTGATGTCGGGCTCGCCCTGTCGGCTCGCAACCGCCACGATTGCTTTCCTCTTCGATACACTAGTATTTTTGCCACCTACGGTCGGACTCGCTTTGCTGGCTCGTTGCCGCCAATTTTATCCACGAGATGAAGTCTCAACTACCCGTTGTCTACTGGGCTTGCTGTCATGACGGCGCGTCCAGACATTCCGGCGTGATTAGTTTTTGGAGTCTTCAATCAGCGCGCCCAAAAGACGATCGATATCAAAAACTTCTACTTCTTTTCCCGTTTCGCGTGAAAATTGTTCTGCTTTCACTTTGGCGCGATCATTATATTCCCGGCGCGCTCTGTCGCGTGCCTGTTCGGCCTCACGTGTTTTCCCTTGATGATAGAGATCACCTCTGGCCGGATTGCCCGCACGCCCTATGGTGTTTCGCCTTAGCTGGTCGGCTTCTTGATACGCACGCACTGCTTCTTGATATTTTTTGTAGAGAGGCATTAGATCTCGTAGCTGACGTTCAACTTCCGCTGTCGTTTTATTTAGCCTAAGATTTGTTATCAAAGTCAGACAGCTAAGCCGTTGACCATACGCACTGAAGCTAGCGAACATAAAAAACGCCAACCCTAGAGGTTTTAAAGAGTTCATATTTTTGCATTGTATAACGTAAATACTTTTCCTCTAGTCATCCGTTTGACACATCGGTATGCGTCTTGGCTATTCGTTGCTGCCAATCCTACCCACGAGACGAAGTCTTATTCCCCTTTGCAAAAATACCAAACGCCGTTTTCTCGGCGAAACGTAGAGTGCTCTCGGTGAACATGCCTTTTGCCATCTAAAACAAAATGTGCCTTGAAGGTGACTTCACCGTCGTCGCCCTGTGCGTGCGTGCTGAGAATTTCAAGTCGTTCAAACGTAGCCTCGCGCGCCCAAGCTTCGTTGGTGGCACGATCAAACTGCTCTCGATATTGGGCATGAACCGAAGCCTCGAGATAATTAAAGTCGAGGGTGCAAAACGCGGTGTAGCGAGAACGCATCAAAGCTTCGGGGGTACCCGCAATTTTCTTGCCGGCAAGGATGGGCTGACAACAGTCCGCTATAGGTAAATCAGAACCGCAATAGCAAGTCGTGATCGCCACGATTAAGAACCTTTATCTTTCATTCGCATCCAACTTCGCATAAGCCTAATTTTGGCACCAAAAACGGTCCGACTGAAGGGAGATCTTTGCATGAACAAAGTTTCTTTGATTCTTTTTGCACTCTGTAGCGCCTCCAGCGCCTCCACCTCTCCAAAGGTCAACATTACAAATCACGCTGCCCCCCCCACGCAGGTTTTGCTGTCGCATCCCATCGACCCCAAATCGATGCCATTCATTTCTCACAAAGGCCCGGGCGCCTTTGACAACGCCCTAGCCCTCAACATTCCCTACGAGCCGATCAAAGACATTCGCTCGCAACTCGAACAAAGTTTAGGTGGCTCTCTCAACTATCTTAAATCCTGGGCCCCCAACGGCGAAGCGCACGTCACCACGATCACCCCTCCAGAATTTGCCAATGTTCTCGGCAAGTTTTTAACCATGAAAGAAATCGAAGATATCGCCCTGAAAAACCAAATACAGCATGCCGATGTTGTGCTGCTCGGCCTGGGCGCAGGAAAGAAAATGATCAACGGCATTTACGAGGAAACTTTTTTCGTTATCGTAGACTCTCTTAAATTACGCCATATTCGAAACCAAATATGGAGGCTCTACGTTAACAAAGGCGGCGACCCCAAAGCCTGGGATCCCTCTTGGTTTTTTCCACACATCACGGTCGGCTACACCAAACAAGATCTCCATGAACCCGACGTCATCAAAAACATCAGAGGGTCTCTCGACACGCGCTTTGCCTTGAAAACAGCATTTCACTGATTTCAAATTTCACTCTCCCAGCGCACCCAGGTTGTTCAGGTTTGGGTGCAAAGTTACGATTCCGCTGTACACCCCACCCCAACTAAGTTACCTTAGGAATAGGTCCCCTAAAAATCGAAGGGGACACTCGTTTAAGCTTTTCCTTTGATCCATCGAGCCAAGTCGGCACTTTCATCAAACAAGAGAGACTTCTAAGAGGCGGTGATCCTGCCCTGAGCGCGCCACAGTGGTGCGCCGACTCAAATGGTTCGTGAAAGATAGTATAACAATGGAAAATAAATTATTCGTAGGCAACCTGGCATTCTCGGTATCAGAAGAAGCGCTCCGCGAGGCTTTTTTGGCAGTTGGCTGTGTCAGCTCCGCCAAACTCGTCACCGACCGCGAAACAGGTCGCGCCCGCGGTTTCGGTTTTGTAGAAATGGAAACGAACGAACTGGCCACCCAAGCCATCAAAGAGTTGAATGGCGCTAGCCTCGAAGGCCGAGCCATCGCCGTGAGCATCGCCAAGCCACAAGTGGCGCGATCTGGAGGTCGATCCTTTGGCCACAGCGACAACAAGTCGCGCGGCAGCCGCTGGTAATTCGCTAAACCTTTAGAGCCAAGTTCCGCAAGCCCTTGGGCCTTCGGAACTTGGCCTCATGATTCCGGGGACTGAAGCCAGCTCCGCAATGCACTCTCTACGTCCCCAAAGATGGCTTGGCCAAAATGGTCCGCTTTGATGGGAGCCAAAACAAAATCAACCTGTCCCCCCTCAACGAGCGACTCGTCACGAGTTCCGATCTTGATGCGTGAGAAGCGGAAAGGCTCCGCGCCGTATTGCGTGACCAAAGCCTCGAAGTCGGCTTTAAAACGCTTTCCGGGCTCTTCTAACTTCGCCTTAGCATCGCTAAGGGCGCTTAATGCCGTATCGAGGGCCTGAAACTCGGCATGGTCCTTGGCCTTATCCATTCCGCCCAATTCCTGAATTTTTTTGCCGCGACTCTGCTTGGCGACTTGGAACTCTTGCATGAGACTTTGGTACTCGACATTTTTACGCAGACTCTCGGCGATGGTCGCGTCGACTGTCTTCTGTAGCGCCGTGGTAATGGCGTTGCCAAAGGCCGAAGGCGTTTTCACCGCTTGGTGATGAAGCGTCGCTTGGCCCAGGTGGCCGGGATAGCGTATCGCCAACACATCGCGAATGAGAGTCTCGGCCTCGCCCGTGGCGATCTGATCAAAGCCATAGCGATCGCAGAGCGCGTGAAGATCTCCCACGATGTTTTTGAGACTCGCGTAAGCGAGCGAGCGGCCCATGGAGAACTCTGAGTTGCTTCCGAGAAATTTGTTCGGCACGGAGTCGTCACGATTCACAGTCCCCAAAGGGATGTTGAGGTCGTCGCGCACAAGGAGCACACGGTGCGACGGCACACCCAAAAACTCTACGATGGGCGCCGCAAAATCGCCAAGCTCGTTGTAATCGGAAAGCGCTTTCACCACGAGCACCGGTTTGCCCAGGGCAGATTCAAGAAAGAAAACCTCTCCCGATCTGGTACGAAACCATTCTGGCTCGGTAACAAAATCCTCTACCCAATCGCGGCTAGTGGAATCGTCGTAAGTGATCTCCACCTTTTCGCGGTAAACCGCACCCGTCGGAGCTTCGCTTGTTTTGCTGACAAACGAGTGTTTGGAGAGCAAATAATCAAAAAACAAGAAGCCGGCGTTGTGACGGGTATAGCGATACTCCTCGCCCGAGTTGCCCGCGAGCACGACGACGTGGAGATCGGCGTACTTGTCTTTGAGGGCTCCTAAGACGGAGGGAATCTGGATTCGACGCTCACCTCTGACAGCGCCCGTGTAGTCGACATCAATCGATAAGTCTTTGGATTCCCACTGAGAGCACTCCGCAATAGAAGGGGGAGACGACGCCAAGGCCTTTTGGAGCATTTGCTCGCAGAGCTCCGTGGAAAAGGTCGTGCTAGCCACGGCACTTCGGGGGTTTAGCGAGACCATCATCAACATAGAAAAGATCAAGGCGAATGCGGACATGGGGGACTCTTTACCTATTTTTCGGAATTTTGAATACCGTTAATTGGATTCGGGATTCCGAGCGCTTCTTCTCCGAAGGGAGAAACTCCCGATCGCAGCCACAGCAGCGCGAAGGCCATGTAGCCCGCATCCACAGATCGGCCCCGTTCGAGGGTCGCCACATAAGTCCGCTCGAGACCCTCGATATCCCTCGCAGCAATAAAGCTCTTCATCGCCTCCCAAAACGAGTCCCTCGCGAGACTCTGCTCACCTTGATCTCGGAATTTGTCCAACGCTTCGGGACCAGCGCCTTCACCCTCCTTCAGAAAAAGCTGAAAGTTCTCTCGCTCGTGACTAAATGTCGGTATGTAGAAGGTCTTAGTCGCGGCGCCCACGGAGCCCTCTGGATTCCACTCCACCCGACGATCATAGGTGTCCAGCCACTCGGCCAGTTCCTGAAGATTTTCGGAATTCGCCCTGGGTGAGACCAGCGCGGGATTGCGCACAAAAGCGCGGAACAAGTCCACCACTTCCTTTGGAGTGTAGAGAGCACTATCGCCGAAGGCGGGACCATAAGGTTTACAGGTCACGTCGAATCTGGAATCCTCCATCACTCGGCGTACGAAATGGCCAATCTCCTCAAGGTTTGCTGACATCACGAACGCCGCCGCGGCGAGGCGCATGGCTGCCGAAGGTTGTCGAGGATCAGTGCCGGGAACTTTGGCCACTTCGTACGAATGCGCCTCGGCCTTTTGCGCAATTTGCAGGAGCACCGTGGGATCGTCGATGAGAATCACGCCCTGTTGTAAAAAGTAAAGATGCCGGTTTGTCGCCACGGCGTCATCGAAATGCGCCAGCACGCGGTTCACAAACTCCGGGTCGCGAGTGCGTTCGCGATGATAGGAAAATGCCGCCGAAGAATCTCCGCGGAGCCTTCGCGTCACGGGGCGCGTGGCAACGAGCACCTGCATGGCGACATTGTCATAGTACGCCACCTTACCTCTAGCGCTTTCTTCCATGTTTACCCGGTATTCATTGGAGAAAATTTCTCGCGTGCGCATGAGGTCGTAAAAGTCGTAGAGCATCGCTCGAGCGCGAGCTTGGGATTCGGGCTGCGTGAGTTCCGCAAACGAGCGAAGCCCTTGCGCGAGCCAGTTCGGATTGCGCTCCGAATACAAGTAACGGGTCAAACTCAACTCACCGAGCTCCATCAAAACGCTGTCACTTTTCATCTCGGCGGCGATCGCTGTTACCTGATCGAAATGTCCAAACTTGATGGCCTGCTGGAAGGCCCGCTGAATCAAATCTCGATTTTCGGTAAGGATGGCGACCTTGAGCACGTTGTCTGGGAATATGCGATCCCTAGGGAAAAGGCGATAACCCGCGAGTGCGGTGACCGTTTCGATGTGCGGCACGAGGCCGTAAGCTTCGGCGAATCCGTCGATCGTAAACGCTTGGCGGGGGATCAAGGCGAAATCCTCCCGCAAGGGGTCGTGAAAAAGGCGCAGCGGTGGCCCCTCGGATTCCAAAACGGCCAACTCCGCCGCCACCCTGGGACTCATCATTTTGATGAGCTGCTCTTTGGGCAGGCCTAGCTGCAAAAGCTCCAGTGCGATACGGACATCACCATTATTTAAATAATCGCCCACTTTGGCGAAGAGAATTTTATCGTGATCCGAAAGCGCGCGTGCATCGAACCCCTGCCAAGCTTCGAGGTTTAACGGCAGCGTGGGCTCCGCAAGCGGCGCGTCGCCGCCGGCCTGGGCAACGATGAGTTCACAGGGGTCATCCTGAGCGATCGCCAAAGCGGGGAGCACACCGAACGAAACTAGCATCGCCCCAAGCAGGATTATGTTCTTTTGCGAAGGCACGGAAAAAGCCCTAACCGTGCGCCTCACTCAGTGTCAATTTGAAAGCCAGCCCGGGTGCCCAGCGCCCTAAACTATCGGCGCTTTAGAGCAAATTCCAATTTGACCGGAGCTCCGTTCTCACGTCCTTCCACCGACACGTCAATCCGGTTCTCCGAGGCTTTGGTGTACGTGATCTTCGAGGGGAAATCGTGTTCGGGGTTTTCAAAAACCGCTCCAGCGTCATCGATTTTCGTCGCTTTAAAGCTAACACCACGGGTTCCGAAGGGGTAAGGCACTAGTTCCACCTTATCGCCCTGCTGCTGTATTACTTCGAGCTCGTAAAACTCCACTTTGCCTTCCACAACCTGCTTCCACGTCGACAAGATCAAATCCCCCTTGGGATCGGTGAAGATGGCTTCCATGCCGCTATCGGCAGCCCAAGATCCCGCGAGCCACGCGAGGTCGGTGACCTTCGGGGTCGCTTCGGCTCGGGCCAGGGCGGACACTAACATCAGACTTACAAAAATTTTCTTCATACAAATTCTCCTTTAAGTGTTCAGGTCGATGCCGTGTTCGACGATCGCCTTGAGGTTGCGCAAAAAATAGGTCCAGCCGGTAGAACAATCGAGGTGCCACGAGATCTTCGCGGTTTCGGTGGTCGGCATCTTTTGTTGCGTGACTATCAGTTGATCGATCATGCCCCTTTCACCTGCCAGATCATAAACTCATTGCCTTCGGGGTCGTTGAGATTCGCACCGCGCAGGCGCTCGAATTCCCACTCGTGAATGATTTTTGCGCCAAGCTCCCGTGCCCGGCCCGTCGCGACGCTGAGGTCCTCAACGCCAAAAGACGGTGCCGCCCTCGACACAGCGTCGGCTTCCACCACGCAGAGAACATTGCCCGTATTCGTGTCCTGCAGATTCACAAAGCAGCTCTGCTCGGATTGTCTCCGCATGCCGCTGAAATTTTCATAAAAGCGCGCGAGCTTTTCGAAGTCCTTTGCGGGCATCATCGTGTCCGCCAAAGTCGCCGCCTGGTGCGCCAAGGGCTCAAGCGGAACCAGCTTCGCAAAAACTTGTTGTGCCGCCGGAAGGTCGGCCAGAGTTTTAAAACTCACGCACGCTTCGTAGGCTCCCCAAACGGACTGAACTTCGGCGTCAGCGTGAGCGCGCTCCGAGGCGCCCTCGAGCCAATAGACGGTCTCGATGATAAAGCTTTCCTGCTCAAGCACCGTGATGGGCTTCGTTGCGACGTAACCTTTTTTAACCAGAAGCGCTTGGTGCTCCCGAATGACTTTCAAAACGTCGTCGCGGGTCGCCCCGGCTTTTCGCTGATAAACCGCGAGCGTTGCCGAAACCGGCTGTGTTGATGTGGACATAAAGATTAGCCTCCTAAACGTGAGAGCCACGGTAGGCATAAGTATTCGGAGACACAACGAAAGTTGGGATTAAGCCAAAACGGTCTGTGTTTTCATTGACTTGATCTTTTGCGTCAAATTAGAGCTTTGATTCATGGATTGCGTGAGCCCCCATCTGACGCCCGCTCAGTTTTTGAAGTGGCCGGCCTCACCTTCCTCCGAACGACACCTCGCCCTTATCTACGCCGGGGAACCGTTGAGCGCTTTGCTCGAAGCCCGCGGAGACGGCGACCTAGCGAACGAAGCGCTAGCTGCGTGGGTAGGATTCCAAAAATTAGAGACCTTCCGTATGCTCTTAAAGCACGGCCTATCTCCGCAATCGGCCACGCAGTGGCGCTTGTGGCTGCGTCTCTACGGCCGCGCCGACGCCAAACTCGACCAGCGCTGCCGCCGCCTCGCAAGCGGGGTGGAAGATCCCTACTCCAATTTCGTCGATGAGCTCTGCCAAAACCTCTCACCGGAAGCGTGGGAATCGCTCTGGCAACGCGCGAGCCAAAATTTTTCACTGATCCAGCGTTTGCCGATCTCCGCCGTGCTCTTTCGACTCGCCATCACCAAGAGCCAAGTGGAATTCGCCGCGCGCATGGGTACCGAATACGAGAGCCTCTCGCTCTACGCTTCGCAGGGACGCAGCGACGATGTTTTCGGATTGCTGCGCTCTGTGCATCCACATGTGCAATCGGCACCCCCTGTGGGCATGCTGAGGCGCGGCCGCAAACTGCTTTCGTTTTCGTTTCGGCTCGGCGCTCGCTTGGGCTGGGGACGAGTGGCCTCTTTGATCTTTTCCACCAAAAACCGAACTCAGCTTAGCCCCAAAGAAAAAACAGAGGTTTTCGACCTGCTCTCGCAAACTTTGGGCGAGCTGCACGGCCCTCTGATGAAGGTCGGACAAATCATAGGCTACTTTGCGATGGGCCGCGACGACGTGATTGCCCAGTGTCTACAGGGACTCAGCTCCCACGGATCGGCCATGTCCTTTTCGATGGTACGGCACCAGGTGGAAGCGTCGCTGGGCTTTCCTCTGGAAACGCTCTTCCGCACCTTTGACTTTGAAGCCACAGGTGTGGGCAGCGTCGCTCAAGTGCACCGAGCTACCCTACGAGACGGACGCGAAGTCGCGGTGAAGGTGCTCTTCCCCAAAATCAAAGACATCATCGCAGATGACATCGCCTATTTAGACTTGGCCTCGCCGCTGTTGCACGTTTTGGCGCCCCACATTCAGTGGCGAAAATTCTTCCGCGAAATTTATACTAATTTTTCTCGCGAAAGCGATTTGCGCCGTGAAGCCGCTCTGCAAACAAAACTCGCCGAGCTCTACGCGGACCACAACGAAATCATGATTCCCAAGGTCTATACTCAGTGGAGCAGTAGGGAAGTCCTAGTAATGGACTTCATGCGCGGAAAAACCTTGAGAGAATTCACCGCCAACGCCTCAGCCGCGGCCAAAGACCTTGCTGGACACACCATCACCCACTTCGCTCTATCGAGCGCTCGCCACGGGCTCTTCAACTCTGACCCCAATCCCGGAAATTATCTCTTTCAAGACGACGGCCGGGTGATTTTTTTGGATTTTGGATCCACCGTAGAGTGGACACCCGAACTAGCAAAAATCTGGGCAGAGATTTGCGCCTCGGCCACGCAGCAAGATTTCGGTCGTTTCACGCGCGCCGTGCACGAAGGCTTTGCCGAAACTCCTATTGAAGAGAAAAAACTCCGGCCCATTTTTGAGATCGTCGCCCCACCTCTGGAAGGCAGTTGGTGGTCCCCAGGCATCAAAGCCATCGATAGGCAGCTTTTGGCCGGAAGTATGGAGCGACTACTCCGTGCGGTGCTCAGCCCGCAACTGGGATTACAGATGAACCCACGCTTCATCCTCGGCATGAGAATTTACTTCGGTCACATGTCCGTCGTGGCCGCGCTCGGTGCCCAAAACGATTGGCACGGGCTTATTCGCGAAAACGTCGATCCAAGCGCGGCCGATGCTTAGGTCGCGCCTTCGCAGTAGATAGCGCGGGTGTTGGAAACTTCGTGGAAGTTGCCTTTGTCGTCGACCACGCGATAGCCCGGAAAGTATCCGTCTTCGAGGTAAGCCCCCTTGGGCAAATCTACATTTTTGTCATTATCTTGAGTCGCCGAAGCCGGCCGCAAGAGCGTGTGCAAAAAGATGTAATTCGCTTTGCGGCTCATAAACCTGTTGTATTTGAGACTAAAGCTGTCGAGGCGGGGGCCGATGAATTTGATCTTTTCGAGCACACCCTCAAAGGTTTTCTCATCGCCCTTGGGTAGCACGATCTTCACCTGGGCCTCTTCGCCTTCGCTGAGGCTTGGACTCGAAACCATAAACTGACAACCGGCCGCATTCGAGAACACTGCGGCCTGTCTTTGAGCATGCGCACTGAAAGTTAAAAACGCAGCGAAGATCAGAATAAAGGAGGCTTTTTTCATAGGCTCCCCCTTATAATCCATTTCCACAAATCCGAGGGACAAAAAAACTTAATCCTGGCGCAGGCTCGGCAGCTTGGGCACCAGCATCGGAAAACCCTCCTGATGCCAGTAGGGGTAAGGCACTTTGGACGAGCTCACCTTATCGAGCCGTGCCACCTCTTCAGCGGTCAGCGACCAGCCGATAGCGCCGAGGTTTTGCTTCAGCTGTTCTTCGTTGCGCGCGCCGACGATGACGTTGGCCACCGTAGGCTTGCGCAAGATCCAGTTGATCGCCACTTGAGGAATGCTTTTGCCGCGCTCTTTGGCGATGAGGTCAAGCTCGTCGACGATGTTAAACAAGGTTTCGTCGTCGTACTTCACAAAGGTGATCTGCCCGAGGCGCGAGTCCTTGGGCGGCAGTTTGTCACGGCGGATCTTGCCACTGAGAGCGCCACCCGCAAGAGGACTCCACACGATGGAGCCCACTCCCTGATCGAGACCGAGGGGAGCCAGCTCCCATTCGATGTCACGGCCCGCGAGCGAGTAATAAACCTGATGTGCCACATAGCGGCTGAGACCCTGCTGTTCGGAAACCGAAAGCGATTTCATCAAATGCCAGGCGGAGAAATTCGAACAAGCGATGTAGCGCACCTTTCCGCTTTGCACCAAATCGTGCAGCGTTTGCAGGGTTTCCTCTACCGGCGTATGCGCATCCATGCCGTGCATGTGGTACACGTCGATATAATCCGTCTTGAGACGGCGCAGACTCGCTTCGCAAGACTCCACCAGGTGTTTGCGCGAAGAGCCCCAATCGTTGGCGCCCTCGCCCATCGGAAAGGTCGCCTTGGTGGAGAGTAGCATCTGGTTGCGTTTGCCTTCGATCGCTTTGCCGAGAATCTCTTCGGCGGCGCCGCGCGAGTAGACGTTTGCGGTGTCAAAGAAGTTCAGTCCGGCATCCATACAAATATCCACGAGGCGCTTGGCTTCGCCGACATCGGTAGAGCCCCAGGCTTTAAAGAATTCCCCGCCACCCCCGAAGGTCGCGGTGCCGAAGCTGAGTACGGGAACGTTGAGTCCGGATTTGCCTAGTCGTCGATATTCCATGAATGAACCTCCAAAAGTCTTATGACTATCAGGATTTCCAAATTCATGGCAAGCCTCTGACGTTCGAGCTTTCTACGTGAGGCTTTCTAGCGCACAACCCCGTGAACTTCATCGATCAGCGCAAGGATGAGATTCATGTTGTGCTCGTGCGCCTGATCGGGATGAGGCACGCCGGGGTATTCGGTCGTGAAACTCAAATCGGCAATGCTATCAAGGTAATGCTGAATGGTGCCGTAGCCGTATTGCGCCTGTGAGATGCCGGGCGCGACCATCCAATAAGATCCGGTGGGCGTGTTTCGAGCAGGATATTTCCCCGAGCGTGTGCCGAGACGCTCTTCGGCCGGCACCGCGGCGATCGCACGATCAGAGATGCCGCCATCGGGATGGCGACGGATCAAGTAATGTTTGGCAAAGGGCCACGCGCCGTGAAGATCGAGCGCGAGGTCGAAGCGCTCACCCTCGAGATCTCCCATCACGAGCTCGGGCCCGCGGTAGCCGCTCTCTGGCCTCCAACCGCCATAGTAATTTTTTCGTTTTTCATTGATGCGACTAAAGCGCGTCAGACCCCAGGGGCCTAGCGCGGGGTACATCACAAACTCCACTTTACGCCGAAAGGTTTCATCGGTGGCGTAGCGCTCGATGAGATCCAGCGCCGCCGCCACACCGAGCGGCTCTTCGCCGTGCACACCGCCAGTGATCACGAGGCGAATCTTGTTACGGTCGTGGTGGTCGCCGAGCGTGGTGACGCGGTACATGTCGTATCCGGCGTCGCGACCGATGCTCTTGAGTTCAAAGTGATCGGGGTATTTGAGCATCAACTCTTTGAGGTGCAACTGAAAGAGTGGCCAAGAAAAGTGCACGCGGTGGAATTTGCCTTGGTAGGCAGGCGTGAAAGGGCGCTCGTAGGCGCTGAGATACAAGTGACAAAGCGATATCGAACGCGCAGCCCAAAGGGGCGCGCTCGTCGCGAGGCCGAGCAGCAAGGCAATTAGTTTTGGTCCCATCCGGACCAAAGTCCTAACACAAATCCGAAAAAGGGTATAAATTTGCCCCGCGTGTCATCGGGTTTTTGTGGCTAAACCCCGAATTTTTTACGTAGGCTCTGCAAATCGGCGGGCCGCGCCCGCACCTTAAAGCGCACACCTTCGTTTTCGAAAGTCTCGCTCACCACACGCATGTTCGAGCGAATCTCGCCCACAATGCCGGCCATGGTATACGGCGCAAAGACTTCTTCTTCGGTCATGCCCTTTTCAAAGACACTGACGATCTTTTCGCGCAGCTTTTTGATGTCGTCGGGATTGCGAGACGAAATGAGAATCGCGAGGGGAAACTCGCGCTTCAAACGAAGCTGCTCGTCGGCACTGAGTTTGTCGGTCTTATTGAGCACCACAAAACTCGGAGTGTCCTCGACCCCCACCTCATCCAAAACTTCGCGGGTCACTTCGAGCTGAGACATAAATGTCGGATCCGAAGCGTCAACGACGTAGAGCAGTAGCGATGCGTTGAGCGCCTCGTCGAGTGTGGATCGAAACGAAGCGACCAGATCGTGTGGAAGTTTTTTGATAAAACCCACCGTGTCTGAAACAAGAATCCGTGGATGCGTTTCGGGACTGAGCGCACGCACTGTGGTGTCGAGCGTCGCAAAAAGTTTGTCTTCGACGAGCACCTGCGAGCCCGTGAGCGCGCGCATCGTGGAGCTCTTGCCGGCGTTGGTGTAACCCACCAGAGCGACGCAGGGCTGGTCGGAACGCTTTTGGCGCCTGCCTGCTTGCTCCGTTTGCACTTGCTCGAGCTCTCGCTTGAGCTCGGTCACGCGGTCGCGAATGTTGCGCCTGTCGAGTTCAAGGGAACTCTCGCCCGAGCCACGGCCCGCCTGACGCTCACTGGCGCCGCCTGTTTCGCGAAGGCGTGGGGCGAGATAATTGAGCCGAGCGATTTCCACCTGGAGTTTCGCGGCCCGCGTGCGCGCGTGGCGACTAAAAATTTCGATGATCACGCCGCTGCGGTCGAGCACTTCGGTACCGAGTGCGCTCTCGAGGTTGCGCAGCTGCGAGGGCGTGAGATCGCAGTCAAAGACCACGACTTCGGCGCGCACGCCAGGGTCGGGGGCCAGCTCCGACGCCTCTTCTTCCACGACTTCCACTTCGTCGTTCTCATCCGCTTCGCCATCTTCAAACTTCATAGCGGCTTTGGATTTTTTGGCGAAGGCTGCGCGCACCACAACGCCCGGGCCATCGGTGTACTGCGCCAAGATTTTGAGTTTGCCCTCGCCCACCACCGTGGCACCCGTGGTGCCCGGACGGCTTTGCCGCTCTCTTGCCACCACGTCAAATCCGAGCGTCGTTACCAGACGCTCGAGTTCAGAGAGCGATTCTTCGCAGTCGACCTCAGTGACCTTGGGCGTTTTGATGCCAACGAGCAGGGCCTTGGGACGTTCTTTTTGAGTGGCTTTCACTCCTCTAGTTTAGCTGATAGCCCTTAAAATCGACACCTTGGACTTCACACGCCGCAAAATTATGTTCGCTTGTGGCAACGAAAGGATTTGAAAGCTCTGAGTGGATTGACTCTCCCCCGGGGGCGGGCCAAAAGCGAAAGTCATGAAATTCCTTCGACGCGCACTCGCCTCAACCCTCGTTCTGAGCCTTTTCAGCGCCGCCACGCCGTCGCACGCCAAAACACAAATCATCGTTGACGAAAGCTATACCCCCACACTCCTGGCAGCGCTCGAAAGTGCCCGTGATGGCGAAGTGATCAAAGTGCTGGCCTTCTCTTTTGCCATCGACTCCGATGGCAATATCAACCACCGTCTGCTCTCTACCCAGGTTGCCGACAAACTGATCGCCCTCAAAGAGCGCGGCCACGACGTTCAGCTTTACATTGAAGCCACCCGCGACACGGCCACACGCAACGAAATCACCGCCAAATTTCTCGAAGAAAAGGGCATCACCGTCAAACGCGGAGCTACTCACGCCAAGGGCGTGGCCATTGGCAATCGGGTGCTGCTCTTTGGCTCCACAAACCTCACCCAGCAATCGCTCAAAAACAACAACGAGACAAACGTGCTCACCGACGAGGCTACTCCAGTCGAAGAGTTCAACCGCTACTTTGATCACCTTTGGGACGGCGGTGAACACGGCGCGCTTCGCTTACGGGAGCCGATGTACGCCGACGGCGAATACAAAGCCCAACTGCTCGCCGCGATT
>Ga0247823_10002611_pt1 | contig 14807 bp, 13 predicted proteins | sample 13C_PalmiticAcid_2_FD_192426 | JGI IMG/M metagenome (GOLD analysis project Ga0247823, IMG submission 192426) | Soil microbial communities from agricultural site in Penn Yan, New York, United States - 13C_PalmiticAcid_Day30 | ecosystem: Environmental > Terrestrial > Soil > Agricultural land...
CTGATGGGCTATGATGCCGCGCAATGGGCGGTGTTCAACATCGCCATCCAGCCCGGCGCGATCCTCGCGATCGTCGTGCTCTATTGGCGGACCTTTCTTGCAGTGTTCAAAGGCCTGCTCAAATGGGATCCGGGCGCGGTCGCTTTCGTGCGCAACCTGCTGATCGCCTTCTTTCCCGCAGTCGTGCTGGGACTCGCGTTCGGCGACCAGATCGACGCGTTGCTCGAAAATGCCGTGGTCGTCGCCTGGGCTCTGATCGCGGGCGGCGTGGCGATCCTCGTGGTCGAGCGACTGGCGCGCACCGAGAATGTGCTCGGCATATCGGGGGTGTCGACGATGCAGTCGATCAAGATCGGCCTCGTCCAATGCCTCGCCATGATCCCCGGCGTGAGCCGGTCGGGCGCGACGATCATGGGCGCGATGGCACTGGGCATCGACCGCCGGACCGCCGCCGATTTCAGCTTCTTCCTCGCACTGCCGACACTGACCGGCGCGACCGTCCTCCAGCTCTACAAGCATCGCGACGCGATCACCGCGGACGGACTTGGCCTGATCGCTGTCGGGTTCGTCGTATCGTTTGTCGTCGCCTTGGCGGTGGTGAAGGCCTTCCTGGCGATTGTCACCAAACATGGTTTTGCGCCGTTCGCCTGGTACAGAATCGTCGCGGGGGGTGCGGCCCTGGCGTGGCTCAGCTTGCGTTAAAGGTCCGATTCGGGCTTAAATACCTGCAATTATGATGCGAAAATCTCAAATAGCGAACTCGAATCGATAAATAGGTAAGTGTTGCTGCCTTTTATTGCGTAGGCTCTTGGATTAGGGGCCTCGCATGGCTGAAGATCCGATGCTCAAATTCGTCGCGCGTGGGCAGCAATACCCGGCGAAGCGCAAGGCAGACCTTCGCGCGGAGGACTTTCGCGAGATCGCGGACCGGTACGCCGTGCCCGATGCCGAAGCGCAGGCCGGGCGCTGTTCGCAATGCGGCGTGCCCTATTGTTCGGTGCATTGCCCGCTGCACAACCATATCCCCGACTGGCTGCGGCTGACCGCCGAGGGCCGGCTGCGCGAGGCCTACGAGCTCTCCAACGCGACGTCGACCATGCCCGAGATCTGTGGTCGCATCTGCCCGCAAGACCGGCTGTGCGAAGGCAATTGCGTGATCGAATTCTCCGGGCACGGCGCAGTGACGATCGGATCGGTCGAGAAATTCATCACCGACAAGGCGTGGGACGAAGGCTGGGTCGAGCCGGTCCGGGTCGGCCCGGCGCGCGGCCAGTCGGTCGGCGTGATCGGCGCGGGGCCGGCGGGGCTCAGCGCCGCCGAATATCTGCGCGAGATGGGCTATGAGGTCCATATCTATGACCGGCACGATCGCGCAGGCGGGCTGCTCACCTATGGCATCCCGGGGTTCAAGCTCGAAAAGCATGTCGTGATGCGGCGAATCGCGCGGCTCGAGGAAGCGGGGATCGTCTTCCACACCGATTTCGAGGTTGGCCGCGACGCGACGCTCGACGAGCTGCGCGCCAAGCACGACACGATGCTGATCGCCACCGGCGTCTACAAGGCGCGCGGGATCAAGGCGCCGGGTGTCGGTGCCGCGGGGATAGTCGAGGCGCTCGACTATCTGACCGCATCGAACCGCAAGAGCTTCGGCGACAGCGTCCCCGCATTCGAAGACGGCAGCCTCAACGCCGACGGCAAGAATGTCGTGGTGATCGGCGGCGGCGACACCGCGATGGACTGCGTCCGCACCGCGATCCGCCAGGGCGCCGCCTCGGTGAAGTGTCTGTATCGCCGCGACCGCGCCAACATGCCGGGCTCGCAGCGCGAAGTCGCCAACGCCGAGGAAGAAGGCGTCGAGTTCGTCTGGCTCTCCGGGCCCGAAGCCTTTGACGGCGGTGACAAGGTGACCGGCGTGCGCGCATCGAAGATGCGGCTCGGCGCACCCGACGCCTCGGGCCGCCGCGCGCCCGAGGTCGATCCGGGCGGGGCGTTCCAGCTGCCCGCCGACCTGGTGATCAAGGCGCTCGGCTTCGAGGCCGAGGATCTGCCGAAGCTGTTCGGCGCCGAGGGGCTCGGCGTCACGCGTTGGGGGACTCTGCGCACCGACGGCAAATCGATGATGACCAGCGTCGAGGGCGTGTTCGCGGCGGGCGACATCGTCCGCGGCGCGAGCCTGGTGGTGTGGGCGATCCGCGACGGGCGTGATGTCGCGGCGCATATGCACGCGTGGATGCGCGCCAAGGCGAAGGTGGCGGCATGAGCCGGATCGTGAAGACCTTCGGCGCGGGTATCGCCCTCTCGCTCGCAATGCCGGGCGCGGCAATTGCGCAGACGGCTCCGCAGGCAGCGCCGGCCGATCCGGCACGGCTGGCGCTGGCGCAGAAGGTGGTCGCGAAGCTCGTGCCGCAGGGGATCTATCTGCGGATGATGCGCGACGCCTTCCCACAGATGATGGACGCCATGATCGCCCAGATGAGCGGGATGACCCCGGCCGAACTGGGCAAGAAGGATAAAAGCGGCAAGACGATCGAGCAGATCGCCGCCGAACACGATCCCGCCTTTCGCGAGCGCATGACGATCATGACGCGGGTGATGGGCGAGGAAATGGGCAAGGTGCTGGACAAGCTCGAGCCGCGGGTCCGGGCGGCGGTGGGCAAGGCCTTTGCCCGGCGCTTCACGCTCCAGCAGCTGGGCGACATGGACCTGTTCTTTGCCACCCCATCGGGCGCCGCCTTTGCGAAAGACTATCTGCTGACGTTCATGGATCCCGAGATGATGCAGGAGATGTCCGCATCCGCGCCCGAGATGATGCGCGCGATGCCGGCGATCATGAAGCGCGTCGAGAAAGAGACCGCACATTTGCCGCCGCCGCCCAAGTCGCCGGGATCCGAGCCCGAGGCCGACGAGTGATGCCGGGGGCCGGACAGAAGCCTGGACTGCCGATGGCACTGGCGCTGGCGCTGGCGCTGGCGACCTTTGCAAGTCCGGTCGCGGCGCAGGAGACAATCGTCGCCGCAGATGCCGGCCCGCCGCCCTCCGCTGCGGCGCTTGCGCTGGCGCGCATGATCGGCCCGGCCGGCATGTTGGGACTACACGCGCCGGACAGCCTTGAGGAGATCGTCGCGAATCGCCTCTTGTCGGCGCAGCTTGCCTGGCGTGGAACAGGTTGCGAACCCAGGAACGCCGAATGCCGCGCAATCGCCGAGAAGATGGCGCGCGACGAGGCTCCGAAACTGCTCGCCGCACGACGGGAAGCAGCGGCAATCTTCCTCGCCCATCTCATCGACACGCAAATGACGCCAGACGCGATCGCCGCCGCGACGACCACGGCGCGATCGCCGGGGGGCCAAAGCCTCGTCAAGCTCCTCGCGGCAGTGGACGACCCTCGGAAGTTTCCGCCGGCTGTCGCCAATCTGCTTCCGCAACTGATGGCCTCAGCCCTGCCCGACCCGAAGCTGGGCGACCGCTTTTTCGACGCGACCAAGCATCTGCCGCGCGCGACCTCGCTTCCCGCCCCGCCCGCGCCGACTCGCCCCAGGAACATGCAATGACTCTCGAATCCGAACGCGAACGCCTTGCCCGCGAGGGGATGTACCGCCCCGAATTCGAGGGCGATGCCTGCGGCGTGGGCATGGTCGCGGCGACCGACGGGCAGCCGTCGCGCCGGGTCGTCCAGTCGGCGATCGACGCGCTGAAGGCGGTATGGCATCGCGGCGCGGTCGACGCCGACGGCAAGACCGGCGACGGTGCGGGGTTGCATGTCGACTTGCCGGTGCGCTTCTTCGACGATGCGATCGCGGCGGGCGGGCACCGGGTGATGCCGAACCGCCTCGCCGTGGGGATGATCTTCCTGCCGCGCACCGATCTGGGAGCGCAGGAGGCGTGCCGCACGATCGTGGAATCGGAGATCATCGAGGCCGGCTACACCATCTATGGCTGGCGGCAGGTGCCGGTCGACGTATCGGTCATCGGCATGAAGGCGCAGGCGACGCGTCCCGAGATCGAGCAGATCATGATCGCGGGCCCGCTACCCGACGCAGTCGACGCCGCCGAGTTCGAGAAGAACCTCTATCTGGTCCGCCGGCGGATCGAGAAGCGCGTGATCGCCGCGCAGATCAACGGCTTCTACATCTGCTCGCTGTCGACGCGTTCGATCATCTACAAGGGGCTGTTCCTCGCCGAGAGCCTCGGCGAGTTCTATCCCGATCTCAAGGATGAGCGCTTCACCAGCCGGGTGGCGATCTTCCACCAGCGTTATTCGACCAACACCTTCCCGCAATGGTGGCTGGCCCAGCCATTCCGCTGCCTTGCGCACAATGGCGAGATCAACACGATCCGCGGCAACAAGAACTGGATGCTCAGCCACGAGATCAAGATGGCGAGCATTGCGTTCGGCGAGCAGAGCGAGGACATCAAGCCGGTGATCCCGGCGGGCGCTTCCGACACCGCCGCGCTCGACGCGGTGTTCGAGGCGATCTGCCGTTCGGGGCGCGACGCGCCGACTGCCAAGATCATGCTGGTGCCCGAGGCGTGGGACGACGACACCCCCGAATCGCATCTCGCGATGTACAAATATCTGGCGAGCGTGATGGAGCCGTGGGACGGCCCCGCTGCGCTGGCGATGACCGACGGGCGCTGGGCGGTGGCCGGGGTAGACCGCAATGCGCTGCGGCCGCTGCGCTATACCCAGACCTCCGATGGTCTGCTGATCGTCGGCTCGGAGACCGGAATGGTCCAGATCTCCGAAACCAGCGTGATCGCCAAGGGCCGGATGGGCCCGGGGCAGATGATCGCGGTCGATCTCGAGAACGGCGTGCTGTTCGACGATATGGCGATCAAGGACCGCATCGCCGGCGAGGCCGATTATGCCGCGATGATCGGCGAGTTCGTCAGCATCGACGATTTGCCCGTGGCGGGAACCGACGCGGCGTATGACCGCGCCGAGCTCACCCGGCGCCAGGTCGCGGCCGGGCAGACGCTCGAGGATATGGAACTGATCCTTTCGCCGATGGTCGAGACCGCCAAGGAAGCGATCGGCTCGATGGGCGATGATACCCCGCTCGCCGTGATTTCGGACAAGCCGCGGCTGATCAGCCAGTTCTTCCGGCAGAATTTCAGTCAGGTCACCAATCCGCCGATCGATTCTTTGCGGGAACGCCAGGTGATGACCTTGCGCACGCGCTTCGGGAATCTGGCGAACATCCTCGACGCCGAAGGCACGCCGGGGCGCGTGCTGGTGCTCGAGAGCCCGGTGCTGACCAATGCCGACTGGCACCGGCTACGCGCGCATTTCGGCGCCCAGTCCGCCGAGATTGACTGTACCTTCGAGGCGAAGGGCGGACCCGATACGCTGCGTGCGGCGATCACGCGGATCCGCTACGAGGCCGAGCAGGCGGTGCGCGCCGGCTGCACCGAATTGTTCCTCACCGACGAGCATATCGGACCCGATAAGGTCGCGCTGGCCGGAGTGCTCGCCGTCGCCGCGGTACACACGCATCTCGTGCGGCGGGGCTTGCGTTCTTATGCCAGCGTCAACGTCCGCACTGCCGAATGCCTCGACACGCATTATTATGCGGTGCTGATCGGCGTCGGCGCGACGACGGTGAACGCCTATCTCGCCGAGGCCTCGATCGCCGACCGCCAGGCGCGCGGACTGTTCGGCGAATTGAGCCTCGCCGAGTGCCTCAAGCGCCACCGCAAGGCGATCGACGAGGGGCTGCTCAAGATCCTGTCGAAGATGGGGATCGCAGTGATCTCGTCCTATCGCGGCGGCTATAATTTCGAGGCGGTGGGTCTGAGCCGCGCTTTGGTCCATGATCTGTTCCCGGGGATGCCCGCCAAGATCTCGGGCGAAGGCTATGCCTCGCTCCACCTCAACGCGATGATGCGCCACGAGGCCGCGTTCGACCGTGCGGTCGCGGCGCTGCCGATCGGCGGCTTCTACCGCCAGCGGCATGGCGGCGAGACACATGCTTATTCGGCGCAATTGATGCACCTGCTGCAGACCGCGGTCTCGACCGACAGCTATTCCTCCTACCTGCAATTCGCGCGCGGCGTGCGCGACCTGCCGCCGGTCTATCTGCGCGACTTGCTCGAATTCAATTTCCCCAATGAAGGCGTGGCGATCGACCAGGTCGAGGCGATCACCGAGATCCGCAAGCGCTTCGTCACCCCGGGCATGTCGCTCGGCGCGCTCAGCCCCGAGGCGCACGAGACGCTGGCGATCGCGATGAACCGGATCGGCGCCAAGGCGGTGTCGGGCGAGGGCGGCGAGGACCGGCTGCGCTACACGCCCTATGAGAATGGCGACAATGCCAATTCAGTGATCAAGCAAATCGCGTCGGGCCGCTTCGGCGTGACCGCGGAATATCTCAACGCGTGCGACGAGATCGAGATCAAGGTGGCCCAGGGCGCCAAGCCCGGCGAGGGCGGCCAGCTGCCCGGCTTCAAGGTGACCGAGTTCATCGCCAAGCTGCGCCATGCGACGCCCGGTGTGACGCTGATCAGCCCGCCGCCGCACCACGACATCTATTCGATCGAGGATCTCGCGCAGCTCATCTACGATCTCAAGATGATCAACCCGCGCGCACGGGTGTGCGTCAAGCTCGTCTCGTCGGCGGGGATCGGCACCGTGGCGGCGGGCGTTGCCAAGGCGCATGCCGACGTCATCCTCGTCGCAGGCCATGTCGGCGGCACCGGCGCGAGCCCGCAGACTTCGGTCAAGTACGCCGGCACGCCGTGGGAAATGGGGCTGACCGAAGTCAATCAGACGCTTACCCTCAATGGCCTGCGCGGCCGGGTGACCTTGCGCACCGATGGCGGCCTCAAGACCGGCCGCGACATCGTCATCGCCGCGATCCTTGGCGCCGAGGAATTCGGCATCGGCACGCTCTCGCTGGTCGCGATGGGCTGCATCATGGTACGGCAATGCCATTCGAACACCTGCCCCGTCGGCGTCTGCACGCAGGACGAGCGGCTGCGCGCCAAATTCGTCGGCACGCCCGAGAAGGTGATCAACCTGATGACCTTCATCGCCGAGGAAGTGCGCGAGATCCTCGCCAAGCTCGGCTTCAGCAGCCTCGACGAGATCATCGGGCGCACCGAACTGCTCCGCCAGGTTAGCCGCGGCGCCGAGCATCTCGACGATCTCGACCTGAACCCGATCCTCGCCAAGGTCGATGCCGACGACGCCAACCGGCGCTTCAGCCTCAACACCTTCCGCAACGAGGTTCCCGACAGCCTCGACGCGCAGATGATCCGCGACGCGGCGGCGGTGTTCTCGCGCGGCGAGAAGATGCAGCTGACCTATTCGGTGCGCAACACCCACCGCGCGGTGGGCACGCGGCTGTCGTCGGAAGTGACGCGCAAGTTCGGCATGTCGACGCTCGCCGACAACCACGTCCAGGTGCGGCTGCGCGGTAGCGCGGGCCAGTCGCTCGGCGCGTTCCTGTGCAAGGGCATCACGCTCGAAGTGTTCGGCGACGCCAACGACTATGTCGGCAAGGGGCTTTCGGGCGGCGTCATCGTCGTGCGTCCGATGGTCAGCTCGCCGCTCGCGAGCCAGGACAATACGATCATCGGCAACACCGTGCTCTACGGCGCGACTTCGGGCCGGCTGTTCGCCGCGGGTCAGGCCGGCGAGCGCTTCGCGGTGCGCAATTCGGGCGCCGAAGTAGTGGTCGAGGGCTGCGGCGCGAACGGCTGCGAATATATGACCGGCGGCACCGCGGTGGTACTGGGCAAGGTCGGCATGAATTTCGGCGCCGGGATGACCGGGGGCATGGCGTTCATCTACGATCCGGATGCCGGCTTCGAAGCCCGCGCCAATCCGGAGAGCATCGTCTGGCAGCGGCTGTCCTCCGGCCATTGGGAAGCGAAGCTGCGCGGGCTTATCGAGGCGCATGCCGATGCGACCGACAGCAAATGGTCGCGAGGCATTCTCGAGGAGTGGGACCGCGCGATCGGGCATTTCTGGCAGGTGGTGCCGAAGGAAATGCTGAGCCGGCTTTCGCATCCGCTCGACGACACGATGGAGGCGGTTGCCGCGGAGTGACGTTCATCGCGTGCTAAGCCTTTGGGAAGCATGTACAAGGCGTTCCTGACGACTCGGGAGAATGTCATGCGTCTGGTCTCCGCCGCCGCCGTCTTGTGCGCCATTGCCCTGCCTGCCGCCGCGCAATCGCGCGACCAGGCCGAGGCCGTGCGCCGGCTCAACGATCCGATGGTGCAGGAAGGCGTCGCGATGGCGATGAGCGCACTGGCCGGGATCGTGCTCGATACCAGGGTTGGGCCGCTCGCGAACTATGCCGATCCGGATGCGGATATCCGCCCGTCGGACACGCTGCGCGACCTCGAGCGCCGCCGCGATCCGCATTTCGAGGCGAAGCTCCACGACCGGACCCGCCGCGCGGTCGGCACCGTTGGCGCGGTCGCCAACGACGCGCTTGCGATGAGCGGCGAACTGGCGCGCACCGCCGCCCGGCTTCGCGATGCGCTGGCGCCGCTGCAGGGCGCGATCGAGACGTATAGTCGGGACGAGTAATCGACCCACGGGCGCTCTCCCGGCCAGTCTTCAGTAAATAAAGTAGGTCGGATACCGAATAAGGTGTAGTCTAGCGTCTCACCGCGCATGCGGGGAGGAGAAGATGCGCCGCCCGAACTGGCTCTGGCTTCTTTGCTCGACTTGCCTGCTTCTTGTAAGCAGTACGCGGCCTGCTTTTGCGTGGCAGGAGGCTCCGGCGGCGCATGTCCCGGCCGGCCCCGACCCGCAATTCAGCCGAAATGCCGCGCTGATCATCTCCCTCGAGAGTCTGTCGATCCGCCATGCGCGCCGCATCGACACGGCGCGCGGCGCGGTGTGCCGGCTTCGGGCAGAGCTGGGGCGTCCGCCGTGCCCGCCGCCGCCGCCCTCGGCGCCTGTGCATTCCGAGGCCGCGACTCCGGGCGCCCAGCGACACGAGATCGCACGGTTGCGCGGCGTCGTCGCCGGCCAGCGGCAGACGCTGACCAGACTCACCAGCCTGCAAGCCCGGCTCGAGGCCGAACGCGCGCGGCGGCCGCAATGAACGAATCCGAGACCGACATGGAGAATGCGATCCTCGCCCAGGCGGAGGCGGCATTGAACACCGCCAGCGCAAGCGGCGTGGCAAAGGAGCAAATCTGGTGGAGCACCACCAATGCGATGACGATGTCGTCGATCGTCTTGTTCTTCGGGCTCGTCGTGCTCGGGCTAAGCGCGTGGCTGATCAGGAGCGGGCAATCGGCGACTTCGGTGCTGCGTATCTTCGGGACGATCCTGGTGATCGTGATGGCGACGTTTCTCGTTGTCGCCGGCTATGACGACAAGCAGATCGCCGCTCCGCTCGGGCTTCTGGGGACGATCGTCGGCTATCTTCTCGGGCGCGAGTCCGATCGCTCCGCTCCCGGCAAACAACCGTAGCTTTACGCGCGCCGCCTGCCGCGCCTAGAGCGGGCTGCATGTGGCAGCTCCTTCAATTCCCGCTCTGTCCCTTCTCCCGCAAGGTCCGCCTGCTGCTGGGTGAAAAGGGCGTGGGCTATGAGCCGGTGCGTGAATCGCCCTGGCTTCGCCGCGACGAGTTTCTCGACCTGAACCCGACCGGGCAGGTGCCGGTCATGGTCGACACCGAGCGCGGCGTGACCTTGATCGATTCGACCGTGATCTGCGAGTTCTTCGAAGAGACGGTCAGCAAGAACGCGATGATCAACGGCACCGCGACCGACCGCGCCGAGATCCGTCGGCTGGTGATCTGGTTCGACGATCATTTCTACGGCGACATCACCGCGCCCCTGCTCCACGAGCGGATGATCAAGCGCGTGGTGCACAAGATGGCGCCCGACGCCAAGGCGCTGCGGGAGGCGATGAAGGCCGCAGTCGCGCATCTCGATTACATCGATTATCTGCTAGATCATCGCACTTGGCTCGCCGGCCCGACGATGAGCCTCGCCGATCTGGCCGCGGCGGCGCAGATCTCGATCGCCGACTATCTGGGCGGGATCGACTGGAAGAGCCACGATCAGGCCAAGCGCTGGTATGTCGGCATGAAGAGCCGGCCGAGCTTCCGCCCGTTGCTGTCCGAGCGGATGGAAGGCATAGCGCCGCCCGCCGATTACGAGAAGCTTGACCTCTAGCGTATGCCGCAGGTCACGCAGCGTGGGCCACGGGTGACGGACGTCAGCTGACGACCGGGCTGCGATGGGCCTTGATGCACGACCATACGCTGGCGACGACGAGGGCAAAGGCCGCGGATTCGAGCAAGGTCGGCGCGCGCTGCTCCCACAGGAAACAATAGATCAGGGCAAACAGAGTCTCGAACAGGATCATCTGGCCGACCAGAGTCAGCGGCAGCAGCCGACTCATGCGGTTCCAGAGCAGGCTTCCCAGGATCGACGCGAACACCGCGACGCCGATCGAGACCGCGGCGAACTGGGCCCAGGCAGTGGCATCGTGCTGCAGGTTGTCGACCAGCAGCGATATTGGAACGAGTGCCAGGGATTGCGCGCCGGTGGCGATGCCGATCAACAGGTTCCAGTCGTGCGCCGTGACATGATCCAGCCGAACCAGCCAGCGGCTGTTGTTGATCGCGTAGATAGACCAGGAGGCAAGCGCGCCGATCGCGCAGCCCAGCCCGATCAATTGCACGCCGACCCGACCGACCGCAGGGAGCGCGATCGCCTGCCAGCCGATGCACACTGCACCCGCCGAGCAGAGCAACAGCGACGGCACGAGCCTGTGCAACGACACGGCGCCCTGGTCACGGCTACCGACGATCGTGACCGCCACCGGAATGAAACCGATGACGAGCGAGGTCATCGCGATCCCGCCAAGCTGCACCGCGCTCGACAGCAGGATGTAATAAAGGGTATTCCCGGCCAGCGCGAGCCAGCACAGCGCCAGCCATTCCCGGCGGGTGAGCGTCTGCATCAGTGTAGGCCAGCGCGGGGCGATCAGAGCTGCGGAGATCAGTCCGTAGGCGAGATAGCGTCCGATCGTCAGCTGAAGCGGGCTGAACGCGCGCACCAGTTCGGGAGTGAGGAATACCAGCCCCCACAAGGCGCCGGCCCCGGCCCCGAACAGGACACCGAGAAGCAGATTCCTGCCTCCCGGCCGGTCGACGATCGCAAACTCCATGGTGTCCCTCTTATGTCAGGCGACGAGCAATATCAGCGCGGAGCCGAGCCGTGCGCTCTTGATCGGGGGGCGAAATGCAACAATCACTCGTGCGATGGCCCGATTCCGTATCTTCACCCGCGCGCTCGACGCCTTCGACCGCGCGATCCTGCGGATCGTCCAGCGCGACAACAAGACACCTCAGCGGCAGATAGCGGAAACGGTGAATCTGTCGGCGGCGGCAGTGCAGCGCCGCATTGCGGCGATGGAGGATGCCGGCGTCATCGCGCGAAACGTCGCGGTGATCGATCCGGATGCGCTTTCCCTTGCGATCACGGCGATCGTCGAAGTGCATCTGCGCGACGAACGCGCATCGACGGTGGACACGGCCAAGGCGTTGTTCTGCGACGCGCCCGAGGTGCAGCAGGCGTATTACGTCACCGGCGGCGTGAGCTTCGTGCTCGTCATCCTTAGCCGCGACATGCACGAATATGTAGCGCTGACCCGGCGCCTGTTCGAGGAGAATGACGCGGTCGATCGCTATCGCACGCTGATCGCGCTGGATCGGGTGAAGGCCGAGACGACGCTCGTCATCCCATAGGGCAGCGCTCAGGAAGCGCGGACGCTGGCCCAGGCGCCGCCGATTTCCTCGAGGCTCGCCGCGGCTTCGCGGAACGGTTCGGGATCGATACCGATGCTGGCGTGGAGCACCTGCTGGCGAAGGCCGTGGTAAAAGGTCGCAAGAGTGCGCGAGACTTGGCCGCCTTGTTGGAAATCGAGCCCCGCCTCGAGCGCGAACAGGATCGCGGTGGCGCGGGCGACGCGCTCGCTCTTGATCGCGAACTGACGGGTCTCGGCAGCGCAGGCGGCGGCGCGCAATGCCGCGGCGCCCTCTTCGTAGAGCAGGCCGACCAGCCGATGCGGATCGGCGCCGGTGGTACGGCCGGCGAGATCGACCTGACGATAGGTGGCGGCGGGATTGGCGAGTTGAGTGGCATAGCGCGTCATGGCGTCAATCGCCTCCGTTCCACGCCTTGATCTGCTGCTCGAGGAAGCTTTGCGTCGATTTGTACGCGGCCACCTTGGCATCCATCGCGGCGAATTGCTGGGTCATGCGATTGCGCAATTTCTCGGTCGCGGCGAGCACGTCTTCCTTCTCGTCGGCGACCTGGGTCTGCGCCTTGACGTAGTTGGCCTCGCTGGCGCCGAGGCCGGTGTCCTTGTTGGTCGCCTTGCTGGCGATCTCGGAAAGCGCCCTGGTGAGCCCCGCGCTCTCCGCGAAGATCGCCTCGACATTCTGGGGAAACGCGGTGAGCACCGTCGCGAGGCGCGCAGTGTCGACAGTCAGGCTGCCGTCGCGCTGTGTGGCGATGCCGATATCGGCGAGCGCCTTCGGGGTGTCGACCGCGGCATCGGGGAGCAAGGTCGCGAGGGTCATGCCCTTGAGCTGACGGAGCAGATCCTTGGCGGCGGGATCGCCGCGCAGCGGCCCTTCGACTGCGTTGGTCGCGGCCTTCACCATCTTGTACACTTCGTTGTAGGTCTCGACGAAGTTGGTGACGGTCTGGTTGATCTCCGCGGTAGGTGCCTTGGCTCCGATCGCCACCTTGGTGCCGACCGCGGCGGAGACGAGATCAAGGCGAACGCCATCGATCAGGCCATAGATGCTGTTGCTCGCATAGCGCGTCTCGACTCCGTCCAGGGTGAGCACCGCATCCTGCGCAACGCTGGCGACCTGCGAGGCGGTGGCGGTGCGGCCGATATCGAGCTGGGCGAGATCGCCGCTGCCGGTGAGTTCGAACGCCTGCGACGCGCCGCTCGCGCCCTTGACCACCAGCCGCGCGCCGGCGCTGTCGGTCATGATCGATGCGGTGACGCCGACATTGGCGGCGTTGATCGCCTTGGCGACGCCATCGAGGGTGTTGTGCGCCGCATCGACGGTGATCGCGAGCGGCGCCGCCGGGCCGGCGGTGAAATCGGTCATCGCAGTGCCCGTCACGGTGGCGCTGCCGAAAGTCAGGGTCAGCGTACCGGTGCCGATCACGCTGTCCTTGCCGCCGGCCAACGGGCTCGTGCTGGCGACCTGGCCCTGCGCGAGCCGGCGCACCTCGACCGAGGCGTTGAGGCCGGTCAGATTGGCGCCGCTGAGCCGGGTGGCGGTGACAACATCGCTGCGTGCGCTGGTCGGCTGAGTGGCGAGCGTGCCGCCGCGGGTGAGTGCCGAGAGCGCGGCGGCGAAATCGCTGATCGTGTTCTTGAGCTCGCTGACCTTGGAGATCCGCGCCGTAAGCGCGTCGCTCTTCGCAGTGAGCGCGGCGTTCTTGTTGGCGAAGGTCGCCTCGACGAGGCCGGTGACGAGCGCGGTGACGTCGACTCCCGAACCGGTTCCCAGCGTCTTTGCGATCGATTCGATGGCCATCACTTCCCCCTGTCCCAATAAGCGGCAGCGCGGCCGCGCGCTTTAGGCCGGGCGCTCGATTTTGTGGCCGTCCTCGTCGAACAGGGCGCCGGGCGGAACCGTGATCGGCGGCTGCGCGGCATCGGCACTCTTGCTGATCCCGAAGACGAAGGCGAGGACGGTGGCGATGGCGAGATAGAGGTCGTCGCGGACCTCCTGCCCCTCGCGGCTGGTATAATAGACGGCGCGGGCGAGCTGGGGATATTCGAGCACGGGGACTTCGAACTCGGCGGCGAGTTCGCGGATCGCCAGCGCAGTCTGGCCGCGGCCCTTCGCCACCACCACCGGGACCTGGTCCTTGCCCTGATCGTAGCGCAAGGCGACCGAGAAATGCGTCGGGTTGGTCAGCACGACATGCGCAGTGGCGACGGTCTTGCGATAACCGCCCTTGAGGATCTCGCGCTGGCGTTGCCTCTGCTGCGCCTTCAGTTCGGGCGAGCCTTCGGATTCCTTATGCTCTTCCTTGACCTCCTGCTTGGTCATGCGAAGCTGGCGGAAGTGGCGGATCATCTGGATCGGCAGGTCGATACCGGCGATGATCAGCAGTCCCGCCGCCATCACGAACATCAAGGTGAGTAACTGGCCACTGAGCGATCCGATCGCGCCGTGCAGATCCGACGAGACTTGCCCGAGCGAATTGTGAGTGATCGAGCGCAGCATCCACGCGCCCATGGTGCCGAGCAGCACCACCTTGAGCAGCGACTTGCCGAGTTCGATCAGGCCGGTGGGCCCGAACATCCGCTTGAGCCCCGCCCCCGGATTGATCCGCGAGGCCTTGGGCGCGAACAACTTGTTGTTCCAGCCGATCGAGCCAAGCCCGGCCTGGCTGAGGATCGCGGCGATCACGCTGAGCGCGAACAGCCCGCCCAGCGACGGCGCGAGCTTCCATCCCGCCGTCGCCAGCGGCCGCCACGGCTCGAAATGCTCGACATCGCCGCGCCCGAACGAAAAGCTGGCGGTCATCACTTCCTTGCACGCGGCGATCAGCGACGGGCCGAGGAACACCATCCAGACGCAGCCGACCAGGATCACCAGCGCAGTGCCGAAGTCCTTGGACTTGAGAAGCTGGCCTTCCTCTACCGCCTTGCGCTTGCGGCGGGCTGTCGGAGCTTCCGTCTTTTCGCCGAAGCTCTCCGGCATCAGAGCACCAGCCGGGGTGCGGCGTCGAGCGCTTCGCGAATGATCACGAGCAGGTAGTCGCCCATCGCGGGAAGCGCGAGC
>Ga0247823_10002612_pt1 | contig 14805 bp, 7 predicted proteins | sample 13C_PalmiticAcid_2_FD_192426 | JGI IMG/M metagenome (GOLD analysis project Ga0247823, IMG submission 192426) | Soil microbial communities from agricultural site in Penn Yan, New York, United States - 13C_PalmiticAcid_Day30 | ecosystem: Environmental > Terrestrial > Soil > Agricultural land...
CTTGACGAGGTTGCCGAGGAAGCCGCCGCCACGGGTGGGGGATGTGGTCGGCTCGGGCTTGGATGTGTTCTCGAGCCATCCGCCCTCGCCGATCAGCGTCTTGGACGCCTTGCGGACGGTCACGGCTCCGTGAGGCAGGAAGGGGGCCAGCGGGGTGTACGCGAGCTCGGCACCGCTCGATGCTTCATCCCCAAAACCATTCTGCTCAAACTGCTCTGACTCCTTGTCCGAGCCACGGGCCGAGTTCTGCTTCTCGGTGTACTCTTTGAGGATGCTCAGGAGCTTCGGTTCGTTGTCCTTGTGGATACGGAGAGGGCTGATGCAGGACGGGTATCGCTGTCCCTCCGAGTCCTGAGAATAGTACGAGGAAGAGTCATCCACCACGGCATACTGGCTGGGTTGACGGGCCGGAGAGGAGGCCCTCTCGGGCGGGTTGTGGACGATGACGGCATGCTTGCCCACCTGCAGAGCGGCCAGTCTTGCGTGGGCTCGGGCGATGTCCGTGTTGATAGGGGTCGGGGGGCCTCGAGCTGCGCGTCCGCTGGTGCGAGTCGGTGTCTTGTGAGCTGTCGGGGTCTGTTCGAGGCGAGTGCCTTCTGTCTTGCTAGGCGACGCACTTCTGGCGTGGGCGTGGAAGCCCTGGATGGTGCGCTGGCTCTCGGGGGTCTTGGCTAGGTTAAACTTGACGGGCGAGCGAGAGCGCGCGCGAGAGGGGGTAGTGGTCGAGGGGTATACCTTGGCCGGCGACTGAGATCGCATGCTCGGGCCCATGTTCTCCTTGACGTTCTTGTCCATGGTGAGGGCGTCCTGGTCGGCATGTCTGGATCTACCCCGAGGGAGTGGCTCGGTCTCGTCCTCGGGAGACAGGCTAAGGGAAGTCAGCAGCTGGTTCAACACAAGAGTTTGTCAGACTTACACAGCCGTCAGCCTATCCATCTGCGAATTAGTCAGGCTGAGCTGCAGGTAAACACCCTGGGGTCCCTGTTCGCGGTGAGGCGATGGGGAGCGCTTCTTGAGAGTGGTTGACAACGGAATGAAGTTGCCTCGGATTGGCGCGTCCTCGGAAGGTTGGTGCCGGTTTTGACGAGAGTTGCCCATATTGTCCGAGGCTTCGGGGTCGCTATTTTCGGGAGTCTGGGGTGGATTCAAGGGAAGTGCTGTTGGTTGAGAAGCAGGACTTGCAGCAAGAGGAGGAGTATGCTCGGGAAGGGTGCTGGGCTCTGGGGCAAGATTCACAACCCAGTCTGATGTGCGAGCTGCAAAGTATTCCTTCTCTGAGCCGAGTTAGGAATAAGTTGTGAGAAGATGTGCGAGGTATGTAGGAGAGTGTGACTTACGAAGAGCTCGGAGGGTCTTATTCCCAGTGACAGACAGGGTTGGCTCGGAATCTGTAGTTGTGACTGCCCACCCATCAGCGTTATTGTTCACGAGCCATTGTGCAAAACAATGAATGGAAGAATAGAAAGAAAAGGAATGGTCCAAATGGGACGAAGGCAAAGCACTGAGTACTCACGGCCCTCAACAACAGATGCTCCACCCGACAGCGATTCGAGGAGGAACGGCCCGACCTTGCTTGGGAATACGGTGTTCTCGTCTCCCATGTCTTCTTCCTCTTGGGAATGCAAGGAACTGGGCCTCGATGTTTGGGAAGATGTGGATGTAGAAAACAATGGTCTCGTACCTGGAGGACCGGTACGGAGGGCGTGGACTTTCTCGGCCGGTTCGATCCCGTCAGGCTTGAACAAGACGCGTGGACGCGCCGCGTGGCCACAGTGCCGTTGATGCGTGCACTCTGGATTAGAAAACAGAGGCCAGTCGTCCTCATCCATCATGAAGGCCAGCCGAGGCCGAACAGCGCGTCTTGACGCGCCCGGGTGTGATGCGTTTCCAGATTCCACTTGGAGCAAGGAATCTGCGAAACAACGCTGAGAACAATGATTGACACAGAACATAAAGAACTTGAACTTACGCTCGTTCTGCTCAGCCTGGTTTTGAACGTGGTAAATACCGTGGCCAGCTTCTTCGCGTACTTCTTCATGTCCAGTCTTCAGTTGCGAAGGGGTGGTGGTTCGTGAAGAGCTGCCCACCAAGACGACCTCTGGCCTCCCCGGCGCAAGAACCAGTTTTCTTGCAACGCCAATCTCATGGGTAGACTGGCGCGGGTTTGTGTCCATGCTGTTGCTTTGCTTTGTCGTCCCCAAACGTCCCAGAACTCACAACGGTGCTGGTAATGAGTGAAAGGAGCGAACGGGTGCTGTTCAACGCCGACGTGACTTTGTCGACCAGGCACCTGTGGCAGCACGGTAGTCATCCAGGCCGGTTCCTTCTTTTCGTGACCCGAGTGAAAGAATGACCTTGGTCGGTTTGGCACAGTCAAAACAAGACAAAAAGGAACGGCGTTGGTTGTGCATCGAAGGGTCCTCATGGCAACCACGTCGTGGACCAACGCCCCTCGAAAGACAACACTGCTTAGGATGCTTTCACAGCCTTTCTCTTGATGCGCAGCATGGTTTTTCCATTCTCGGTCAACAGAACAGAGTGATGCGAAGCTCTTGATGCTTGTTGCATCCGCTTCGAGCACCAGCACCAAACATCTCCCAGGGGCGCTGAGAGATCCATCTCGTCCCTTAAGCCGGGATCTATTAAAGTTCCTCTTTCATTTTTAACGTCGCTTGGTTTGAGAAAGCCTCGACCTCAAATAAGACTTCTAAGACAGGAAGGAACCTGCATTGTGGTAAGCAATCAGACGAGGTGGTCCCGAGCGAACTTTGGGTTTCAAGGAAACATCTGGAAGGAACGGACAGCCAACCCACCTCTCCCCTGCCTGGCGCAGACCTCCCAAATCGGGACCAAGGCTTACATTGCAACCCCCTGATCCCAGGCACCACCAACATTGACTAAATCAACCTTGGTTCTTAATTCAAGTGCCAAACTGCTGAAGCCGTCCATGAGAACAGACTCATGGTGGTCCGTACCTGCGTTGGGCGCAGGCGTTTGATCCGTGCCGTGTCGTCTGTGCTCGCACGGAGGCGGCAGGTGCCCGCGCTTTCCTCAGCCTCAACCATGGAGCACGCACAGCGTCTACCAGCGGATGCAGAAACCAGTTGACCTCTCCAGAATCCCACCTCGCCCCGTATCATTTCGCAACTCAACGCACCAGAGCATTGGTGTGTCGGGCCACCAGGGCCAAAAGATGCCATTCCTTCTCGCCTCGCGAACGCGCGACAGACGGCCGATCGCATTCCACCTTGGACCTTTTTGATGGAAACCAGCACTGGTTGAAGCGCACCCCGGAATCCCGAAGCTCGCCGAGATCATGGTTTCGTCGGCGCTCCTCGCAGCCTGGGTGGTATCGAGTTTGACAAGACGGCCAAATTCGTCCTCTCGGAGCGACAGTCAACGACGGCGGTAGCAGACAGCGGGAACCGAATGAGCCTTAGGCTTGGACAAGCCCACCTCGCCCATGTTCGAAACCGAAACGAGATTCCATCGGATCTTTCGCAGATCCTCCCGAGACCCCCGTCCATAGTCGTCCGATCATCTCCCGCTTGCTCAAGCCAACGCTGGCAACACACGTGGAGAGTGCTCCGGAGGCCTTGCCGGCCGTCGGTACCTTGCGGCTCACATAAAGGCCGCTCCGGGGACGGGCCATGCAGACGGCTGATGGTTCAAGGGACCTTCGAGAACAGGGCACCCCTGACCCCACAGCGAGCGTCCCCGGCTGGCGGAAACGGCTTGCGCTACGGCACGGTGACGCAAATCGGCAGCAAAGCCGGCCCAATCGCAGCAACCCATTGCGTCTTTCTGAGCCAAGAGGGATCGAGTCGCGTGTCGTTGGTCGGTGGAGTCCCTCAGAGCCCCAAAAGCTGGAGATAGCGGACAGGTTAAAACCGGCCTAGCCCGTTTCTCATTCCCGACAGTCCCAGCCGTGGCAACCCCACAACGGCCCCGCTACTCATTCCCGTGTTTAAGTCCCGATGATCCCCTCACCTCTGGAGCCAGCCAAACCCCAGCACGCAGTGAGTTCTGGAAGAGCCAGCGAGGTTGGCACGGCCAAAATGCACCAAACCATGCCCCCAGAACCCCCACATGGGGCCGCTCAGTGGGATTTTACGATAGCGAGAGCCCCGGACACCCCTGTCCTCCCCTTACTCGCCTCACACACTACAGCCGCCCGCCTTGCCGGAATACACATGATCACTGACTGAGCCCGAGTTGGAGCGCTCTTCGCCCTCGCTTCCTCCTTTGCCCCGAGTCAGGCCCCGGCCCTGGATCTTCCCGAAACCCTTGCCGCGCTTCTGGGTCGTGCCACCCCAAGCGCGTCTCACGGGGCGATGCGACCGACCCGCCCTGTCCGCGTCTTCTCCGTCGCCCTGGCCCGGTGTTCGGGTCCAAAACCCGGATCCTGGTAGCGTTGAGCCGCCCCGGTGCTCAAATATCTAGCCCGAACCGCCCAAGCTGTCGTTAGATCTGCCAGTGCTCCCTCCTCAGATCATTCCAGCTCCCTCCCTTTCCCTTAAGATACCCAGTACTCCTTATTTTTCGTTGTTCTTTCCACATTCCGCCGTCCAGAGATACCCAGAGGAGCAATGGCTACGCAAGCTGATAGGCACCCAAGCCCTAACCACTATGACATCGGTGAGCCGAGACAGCACCTCTCAGTTGCACTCCAAACCCACTAACCCCGTGACAGTCATTGTTGGCGCCGGCCCAGTCGGCCTGATGCTGTCGACCTGCCTGGCGAGATGGGGTTATAAGATCAAGCACATCGACAACAGGGCCGAGCCCACTGCGACCGGCCGGGCCGACGGGATCCAGCCCCGCTCGCTCGACCTGCTCCGGAACATGGGGCTCAAGTCCGCCATCATGGCCCACAAGCCCGCCCGCGTCTACGAGGTCGCCTTCTGGGACCCGCCAAAGTCCGGCGGCAGCGGCATTGCCCGCACCGGCACCTGGGCCAGCTGCCCCAGCTTCATCGACGCCCGCTACCCCTTCACCACTCTTCTTCACCAAGGTCTGATTGAGCGTGTCTTCATTGGCGACCTCGAGAAGAACAACGTCAAGATCCAGCGGCCGTGGACCATCAAGGGCTTCACCTCGGACGAGAAGGAGAACCCGGATTACCCTGTCACCGTCCAGCTGGAGCATGTCGATGGCGACAAGAAGGAGACCGTCAAGGCGAAGTACCTGTTTGGCGGCGAAGGTGCGCGGTCGTTCATCCGCGACCAACTGAAGATTGGCATCAAGCACAAGGACCCCATTGCCTACGTGTGGGGCGTCATGGACGGTGTCGTCAAGACCGACTTCCCCGATATCAAGGTGCGTACTAGGCTCCTTGCCACGAGAGAGCCCGCTGAATGCTGACATGGGTCCAGATGAAATGCACGATTCACTCCGAGCACGGCTCCATCATGGTCATCCCCCGCGAGAACAACATGGTCCGCCTCTACATCCAGATCGCCTCCTCCACCGACCCCGACTTCAACCCCCGCAAGACGGCGACCGCCGAGGAGGTCCAGGCCTCCGCCAAGAAGATCCTCCAGCCCTACTCGATTGAGTGGGAGAATGTTGAGTGGTACTCGGTGTACCCCATCGGCCAGGGTATCTCGGACAAGTACACTCTCGACCACCGCGTCTTCCTCGGTGGTGATGCTTGCCACACCCACAGCGTGAGTCGCCCGATATGTATCTGCGATAGGATCGAGCTAACCCACAACAGCCCAAGGCTGGTCAGGGCATGAACACGGCGTTCCTGGACGCCTTGAACCTGGCGTGGAAGATCCACGCCGTCGAGGCCGGCTTTGCCGACCGCAAGGTTCTCGAGACCTACGAGCCCGAGCGCAAGGATGTCGCCGAGACCCTGCTGTCTTTCGACAACAAGTACGCCAAGCTCTTCTCGCAGCGCCCGCCTGCTGCCAACGAGGTTGCTGCGGCTTCCGCGGCTGGTGCCGGCGGCGGCCAGGAGGAGAACCAGTTCATCAACACCTTCAAGGAGTCGTGCGAGTTCACCAGCGGCTACGGCGTCTTCTACAAGGCCAACGCCCTCAACTGGTCGCCCTCGCACCCGGCCCAGTCGCACGTCGTGCACCCCGAGTCCACCAAGCTGGTCCCCGGCCGCCTGTGCATCAACGCCGACGTCACCCGCGTCGTCGACGCCAACGTGGTCCACCTCGAGCAGGAGATCCCCCTCAACGGCTCCTTCCGCCTCTTCATCTTTGCCGGCAAGCCCTCCGTCACCGCCCAGGCCCTGCGCGACCTCGCCACCAACATGGCCAAGAAGAACTCCTTCTACATGTCGTACGCCCGCTCCGACATGGACCGCGTCAGCCACCACGAGCGCCACAACCCGCACTCGCACTTCTTCAGCTGCTGCACCGTCTTCGCCGCGCCCCGGCCCGAGATCGAGATCTCGCGCGACCTGCCCCCGCTGCTCGCCCGCTACCGCGACCACGTCTACGCCGACGACCGCTGGGACCGCCGCGTGCCCGACGCCAAGGCCTGCGCCCACGCCAAGTTCGGCCTCGACCAGGAGAAGGGCGGTGTCGTCGTCGTGCGCCCCGACGGCTACGTCGGCGTCGTCGTCGCGCTCGAGGAGGGCAGCGCCACGACCGACGCGCTCAACCAGTACTTTGGCTCGTTCTGCACCAAGAAGCTTGGTGGGACGCAGGCGCAGCTGTAAGCGAGGGGCGATGAAAAGGAAGTAATGTGTTTGTTGGGGCGGGAAGTTGGATACCTATTAACGACTGTGTCATGATTGGCTTGCATAGAGGAGGACAGGCAGAGGGGGTTCCTGAGTGATAGGCGGGAGACTTCCTTGGGGGATCGGGGACGAGGGGTCCTCGATGATCCCAGAAACGTATATATATCATCAGCCTGTATATAGATTCAGCTTTATGTACAATTTCTCTGTTACTTGTTACTCGAGCATTGTCCTGCCGTGACCTTGAAAATTTTTACGTCATGCCCATGGGCTTCAAACCGACCTTAATCATCGTTGCATCCCACGAGACAAGACACCACCTTAGGATAGACTCCAAGTTGGAGAGATAAGACGCGTCAGGACAAAATTTAGAGTCAGACAGAGATAGATGATGCCAGACAGCAGTGCAACCCCATGCGTTGATATTAAATCTCACCCAAGGAACTCACTTCTCCCAAACTTGGTGTAACTAACCCCAGGATATAAGCATCTCGAATAGAATGAAGAGTCATGCGAAACACATCCAAAGGAAAAAAAACCAAGCCAATAAAAAACACCCCTCCAACTGACTCTACCCTGAATCCCTTGCCCATCCCTTCCCTTCCCATGCGCCGCCAGGACAACCATGTAACGCAGCAAGAATCTGTATGTTTGTTCGTTCGTGTCTCCATATGGTGATGTGTGGTGGTGGTATATCAGGTAAAATGTGAAATGTGAAATAAATAGCATGGGAAGAAAAAGTAAAACAAACAAACAAGGGTTTCGGAACTCCCTCGACCCTCAACGCATGTATCTCTTCCCCATGTCATGATCTGCTTTGTTGCTGTCTAAACAGTCATCAGAAATCCTCCATGCCGTGTCGTGCGCACCCTTTCTGTTTGTTTGTTTGTTGCCATGCCCAACAGCTCCGTATCGCTTGAAAGGGGGAGTGGAGTGGTGAGTGGTAAACGCAGAGCGGCGCCTGCTTCAGACAAGAAAAATAGAAGTTGAGAAAAGGTATGGTGGCTAAAAGGAATTATCAACTGAGGACAAGTCAGAGTAAAAAGGCAGGGCAAAATGCCACCAAATGCAGTCAAGAACAACACCACACCGCGCATCCCCAGCCCAATTAAATGGGGAATCATCAGTCATGACACCTCCCTCCCCCTACAAGAACCGTCAAAAAGGAAATAGACAGCAATCACATGTGACTGGTCCCCATCATTCCTCCCTCAAACAACCCCCCGAGCACATCCCCCGGCAGGATCTCCAGCCAGGGCGGCATCATCTCGCTGTGCAGCCCCAGCATGTCGAAGTTGACCTCCTGGCTGTTGAACGTGATGATGTCGTTGATCGGATTCAGGCCCATGTACGAATACGATCCCGACACCAAGCCGCTCTGCGCAAAGTCCGCTTCGTAGCCGCTGTGCTGATTATGTTGGTCCATGTTGCTGTCGTGGTTATTATTATAGCCGTGGCTGTGATTATGGTTATGCGAAGGATGCTGCTGGCCCATGCCAGACTCTGTGGGCGTGCTGGACGGCGAGCGCTCGTGCGCCATGGGGTCGTAGGCTGCGTGGTGTTGCGGGGCGTGGTTGTAGGATGCATGATGGAGAGGGCCGTGGTTGGTTCGTGACATGATCCCGTACATGTGCGACTTGAGATCGCCGTGCGGGCTGTTTTGGTCCGTCTCACCGGGGGATGGCGACTCAAACTTCAACATCGACTTCCCAATCGCTGGCGACTGGGAGAGCCGACTTGTCTTGGTTGGGTGAGGTTGATAGCGCACAGCCGAGACGTTGGGCTGCAGGTATGACGGTGGAACTGCTGGGGGTCCTGACGAGTTGCCCGACGGAGGGGGTGGAAGGGGCGCTGGCGGAGGAGTTTCTGGAAGGCTCTGTCGGATGGGGTCGTAGATCATGTTTCCGGGAGGGGTTTGTGCAGATACCGGGACAGATGGCGGCGCAGACACTGGGACCGAAGTTATGGAGGCGGGCGCGGGGCCTCCGGGCTGTGCTGAGAGGTTCCCTTGAAATAGGACCGTGAGGTTCGAGTTGGGAGAGTTTGTGGTGCCCGTGAGCGAATAGGCGATGGCTGGAACGTTTGGCGAGGAGGGATGCTCGAATCGAGGCAAGCGGGGCGGCAATGGGCCTCGGTCGCGAGCTCGTTTCCCGGCGTCGTTCTCCTCGTTGGTAAAAGTCTCACAATCCCAGATGCCCTTCGACTTCTGGTCTAGGGCCGCGAGAATGTACCCGACGCCGCCCCAGTACTGCTCGAGCTGCTGCAGCGACTTGTAGCAGCGCTGGTAGTTTTGGTTGGCAGCGGATGCCAGAAGGGAGTGCTTCATTGGGCGTGTGTCGTGACTCGGGTTGTATCTTCCCATGGGCGACTTGAAGTGATCAGCCTTGGCGTCCGGGTATGGTGAAGCATCACGGGTTGGGGGTTGTGAGGTGTTGGCGGCCGATTCCATCAAAAAGGCGCACGCGGCAATGTAGATGGGCTGCGATGTGAACGGGTTGCCAATCAAGCTCTTGGGGTCGATCAACTCGGCAAAGGCAAGGATATCGGCGATTGTCTTTGCGCTAGACATGCACAGCTCGCGACTGTTTGGCAGGTCGGGGCTCTCCAGCAGCTGCGTTGGCCTGAGGTTGTGTAACGGGGTGAGCAACGTGGGTTGGTGAAGGATGATGACCAACGCATGAAACCAGAAATGTAGTAGGATGAAGGTGGTGCCCTGGTTCGCGTTGACGTATTCGCGAAAGTTGACGGCATTGAAGTGGAGGCGGTGGTCCTGCTTTTGGTAGATGGCGGTGAGGTCTCTCTCCATGATCTTGAGCTTGTCCAGCTTCTCCTCAGTGAGGTCGTTGGCATTTCGGATGTTGTTGAGCACGTCGGACGCGCGGCCATACAAATGGATGATCTCAATGAAGGGCGGGAACGGAGTGGGCCAGCCAGTCTCGGGGTCTTCGGCCGGTGGTGGAAGCGAGAGCTCGAAATCGTCGTCGCGGAAGGTGACAGGCCTGCCCGTGCCCGAAGATATGACTCGGTCGAGGACGAAGATGGCCCAAAACGTATCGATGCGCTCCTGCTCCACTGCTTCCTGCTCCTTCTTGCTCAGGACCTCTTCGTCGTGGTGTTTGTTGTCAGGACCATTCGTTCCATCGGCGCTCTTGCGGCTCCAATACCGGGTGTACCAAGGGTCGCGCTCTCCCTGATACTTGACGCCCTCCATCTTCTGGAGTCCGAGGTCGACAGCCATCCGGATGGCAATTCCGAGATACATCCACAGCGCGCTGTCCTGGTCGGAGCCAAACCCCTCATACGCCATCAGTAGGCAGGCTTGAACAGCAGCCACCGAGGGACAGGGGAAAGTGTCGACAATCGCAGCCTTTGCTCGCTGCGCAAAGACATGGCCGAACTCGGTCCGTTTCAGCTTCCCATCATCTTCGTTCGTGAAAATCGGCTGATCGGAAAAGCGGGCAGCCAGGGCGCACACGGCGTCGACCAGGACGGGTTCGATCCTCTTCTCCTGCAGCATGGGCAGGAACCGGTCTGGTCGTAAGAAGAGGTAGTTGCAACCGAGATTGTGAAAGAAGGTTTCGACGAGAGTGATGATCAAGGGATGGACTGGGCCAGAGCTATTCGGGTCGTAGACGGGTAAATCCTCGAGGCTCTCGGAGAGGTCATGATGCACGGAATGGCTGTGGGGCACCCCGTAACCAAGCAGCGAACCCGGCGACGCGGTCGAGAAGGAGCTGCCCCGGCTCTTTCGCCTGCTACCGCGATATACATTGGCCACCATCTGCTTGAAGCCCGGAACGATGGCGGTGGGACCGAAGTATCGGAAGTAGGGCACGCGGTGGCGCTGGAGCTGGAGAGGCGAGCGGTTGTTTGAGCTTCGGCTCTCCTCCGAGTAGGATGAGTTCCGGGGCACGTTGGGGCGCCGGATGGTCTGGGAGGAGGCCTGCGACTTGCCATCCTGGTCCCAGTCATTGCTGTGTTCGTGCGGGTGGCCTGATGTGACCGTCGTGCTAGAGCGCGAATCGGTCCTCGACATGTCGTCGTGGTCGACGAAGCCTGCCATCCGCGGCATCGTGCTGTTCACCCAGCGACGATGTTCCCGCTCATCGTCGTCATCGTCTTCCAGATAGCCGTTGACGTTGCCGTTGGCATTGTTCACGTTGGTCGTATCCGAAGGTTCGTTCTTCAACACCATGAAGCCGGTCCCCACGTACTCATCCCTCCTCCTCTCCACGATGTCTGTGTACCCCAGACAAACGTGTCCATTCTTTTTGCAGGTCGAGCAGTCTGGCTTCTCACCCGCACACCGTGTTTTCCTCTTGCGACATGTCAAGCATCTAGCGGGCTCTTAGAATCCAATCCGATGTGACATGACCGACTGCTGTCCACCACCAAGACCCCGCAGCTGTGCGATGCCATGCGGCGGCGACATGGCCGCAACGGCCGTAACAAGCCATGGGCGAGGGGACAGGTACGGAAAATTGCGGGCGGCAACGGCGGAGTAGACGGAGAAAAAGATTGTGAAGGGAGACTTACGCTGCATTGATCCTCCGTCTTTTGGACGGGGGTTGGCCTTGGTTGTTGACAAAGCGGATTTGCTTGGGCGGCGGGAGGGCTCCGTTGATCGGGGTGTTCATGTCGGGCGCTCCTCATAGCAAGACCATGGTGAGCCGAGCTGCGGCGTTGGGGTGGACTCGCTGTGATGAGTCCTCGATTGCGGGATGCCCGCGCTGCGACCTGAGCAGCAATGAGTGCGAGAGATGTTTGGCGTTGAGGTTGACGGCCTGGATGGATGGCGCGAGTTGACAAGTCGGCTTGGTGGTGCAGTGAGGAAGCGGCCCCAGAACTGCAGGGCTCAGTTGTGGCGATCAATACACGCACAGCATGGTCATAATGCAGACAGGAGGTGGCGAGCCTTGGACGAAGTCATCCTTTTTTTTTTCTTCCTTGCGCTTCCGGGTTGGGGAATAATGTTCAAGGTGAAGAGAGAGGGTCTGGTCAGTCTCACTACCTACCCAAGGCACCTAAGCAGGGGTGGGCAGCTTGGGACGACGGGGATCAGCGATCCTGCTTCAGCGGAGCTTTCGTGCTGTTCCTGGGGTTCCGCGCGCCGGTTGGCTGGGTCAACCTGGGAGGGGATGCCGCTTGAGGGTGAGGGGCACCCCGTATTGCGCCGAACGCTGGGCGATGAAGGGAAGATCCTCTCAGCCTTTTTTTTTGGAGAAGATGGAGGGCAAGGAAGGAGAGAAAAAAAAAAGTTGGGGGGACAGGGATGGAGGTCAACGTCAGAACGGAAGGAGGCCGGGACAGAATGAGACGTGCCGGCAGGAGCGTCGTCTGAGAAGTGCGAGCCGCGATGCCTCAGAACGGTTGGGCTGCATGGCCTGCCTGTCAAGCGAGAATGGGCAGGCCAACTAGTGGCAGCGGGCCAGCACCTTCCAAGAGCTGAGAAACAGCCCGACCGATACAACTGAGGATCGTGGGCGTCTGTGCTGGCTGCCCGTCGGTTAAGCCATCATGCATGCAAGCCTGGCGTCCTCGTTCCTGCTTGATTCCGATCATGATTGCTCGACCCCTCTTTTTTTCACCCTCGATCCCGTCCAACTTTCGCAGACAACTGCAGAGCCCCAAATCAGACTCGTGTGTCGGGGGCAGGCACTCGCCGCGGCTGTATGCACGCCGTTGCACCTTGCTCTAAAAAGTCCCTTGGTTGCGGGAAGCCAGCGCATGTCACATCGTTCTCCATATTGCTTGGTGATAAGGAACGGCCAGACGAGGACGAGTTCCGTCTCGCTGCGGGCGACGTCTGCCAGCGAGCGGGGCCATGTCGCTCGCTCAGACTGGTCGATTGGTCTGGCCTCAATGGACTGCCAATAGCGGGTGCAGGTGGATTCAGAGTGTGTTGCGCTGCTTCTGCGAGGAAAAAAGTGATTTATTTGTTCCGGCATTGTGACAGCACTCACGATGGCGCTCCGTGTGTGCGTCTCGAGGCCCCCAACAACATCGGCCCTCGGCTGAGACGACTCTCATCCGATGATGCCAGAGTCCAGGGTCGAGATGGGTGATCAGTGCGTGGAGTCCCCACACGCCCCGTCCCAACCATGTGGGGCTGCCATCCATGCCCTATCAGATCCACTCTCCCCAGTAATCCCCCGCCATGCTCCAGTTCTTTCCGTTTCGGAAGCAATGACGGGATGTGGACGGTGGCTTGTTCTGATCACTTTTTTTTTCTTGCGAACAGACCGCGGCAGACAGGAGGCGCGAAACCAGGATGGAGGGCTGCGGGCAGGGACTTCGGAGAACAGGGTGTTATCGCAGCACCCAACTGCATGCCCCGCCTAATTGGCTTTAGCGCCATGCCTGCGACTGCACGGAAGGGAACCCCAACGTCCCGGCCCGGCCGAGGCTGGCTCTGTTCGCTGCGATTGATGGGACCAACATGAACGCTCGGCCATTCTCTGCGGCGGAATCGGCTGCGCTCTTGTCCCGGATCGCTACCAGTCTTTCGTCAGGACAGCAGCGCGATGCACTGTTTCGGTACGCTACACCTTTGCGCGGACAGGGCCGTCCCGCGCCTGATACAAGGCCATCTAGATGTCGCCTGACGGCCGCTAGCAGTGTCGGGGCATTTCATTTCATGCGTTATCTCGCGACCATCTGTTCTTCTGCAGCTTCGCGCGCCGCATCACAAACCTCGTACATACAGGAGAGACACAGGACATACGCAGATCTGCCACTAAGTCAGCCACCTCCTGGGGTGGATTGGGCGTCACCTCGCGGAGGCTGGCAGAGAGACAAGACGTCCTGGGCCAGATCCCGCATCTCAGCTCCGACAACCCTGCGTCAGAACATGACCCGGGACTACGGGATTACCTAACCAGAGTGAGCTTAGCAGGATTCCACATTTCCGCCGCCAACACCAGACCTGCGGGTGCAACAACTTCTGGCCTGCAGCACGAGCCGTTCCGGGACCAATGATGGTTCTGGCCGACGCCTAGACACCGAGAGGCGGCCATAGTCGCGGTCATGGCGCAGGCATATCCTCGCGTTTCAACAGTCCTGGCTTCCAAGGGGGGCTGTGGAAGAGGGAACCTGGAAGGGGGACCACTTCAGGAGAACCAATATGGAGCCAACTGCAAGAGCCGGAATAGCCTAAAATAATGACAAAACCCCCACCCTCTGTTACGTCTTTGAGGTTGTGTCAGAGCAGGCAACTCCTTGCAGCAGTCTCCTCTCGATCCGCGCTTCTTCCTGGCCTAACTCGATATGGGCAAGGCGAGCCTGGCACTTGCAGCCACTCTTCAGCCACTTCCCCATGGTTGTCATGGTTGACGCCCGTTACCATCCGACTCCAAAAGTCCACTGTCAAAGAAGGTATCTGATGCTACACAGCATAACTGCCAGAACTTTCACATGACCAACTTCCCAATAGGCTGGCGACCAGCCACTGTGTGCTGATGTTTCACAGCTACCTCGGAATGGACAACCACTCCCGAGGTCAGCTTCAGACGTCTCACAGTGAGGCACGTGGCTGAGAAGAAGCTCTGGTGTTGACGCCAGGGGTGATCCGCGTAGGATATTTATTTCGCTCTTGTGTTCTTGCTGATACACAAGATGAACCGGCGGAAAGAGTTCTTATCATAGCACCCGTCCCTGGAACCGCCAGTGGTGGATACAGCAAGCCATATAAACATTGTATGTACGGAGTAAATACACCCTGATATGTAACAGAACGCCCCATTTCCAGCCGGCACACTTGGTGCCCCAAAAAGAACCACAAAATTCTGCGCGCCGTCTCCCTGTCCTGCGTATTCCGCAAATGGTCATGTTTCGGTTCGCGCCACTCCCCGGGACGGACCGCATCCCCAGTCATGGCCATGCCCAAGAAAGCCCTTGCCGTTGACAGAAATCCTCGTCACCAACCGTCCTCCTCTTAAATTAGATCAGCCGTGGTCAGGCCAGAGAATGTATTCCCCAGCCGGCTGAAAATGTTTTCGTCCGCCTGATTCCGTTTTGTCAACACTCCTTCCGCCCCACCCCGTCGACGTTTGCCTCACCCTGTCCCAAAACAACGTCAACGCCTGCCTTCCCCCCACCGCCCGCCT
>Ga0247823_10002613_pt1 | contig 14804 bp, 10 predicted proteins | sample 13C_PalmiticAcid_2_FD_192426 | JGI IMG/M metagenome (GOLD analysis project Ga0247823, IMG submission 192426) | Soil microbial communities from agricultural site in Penn Yan, New York, United States - 13C_PalmiticAcid_Day30 | ecosystem: Environmental > Terrestrial > Soil > Agricultural land...
ATTGAGGATCAGTGCGCCCATCTCCAGAACCTTGCAGAGTGCGAGGATCCCTTGAACGTGCTGGTCTGCCAGACCGAGTTTGCTGAAAAATCCCTCGCGGCAAGCCTCCATGAACTGCGCCGGGGCGTCGACACGATTGCCGACACAGCCTGCGGACCGCTTACCTCCGGCGGGGCGCTGCCGCAGTAGTGTTGCGCTTCTCGGAGCAAACAGGCTTTCACGGGCGTTGAACTCTCAGAGCCGGCGGACAGGGAGAGCAGACATGGCAAACGAGCCTGACACCGGAGACCTCGCGCTGATCGACCGCTACTGGCGGGCGGCCAACTATCTTTCGGTCGGCCAGATCTATTTGATGGACAACCCGCTGCTGCGCGAGCCGCTGAGGGCGGAGCATGTGAAGCCGCGCCTTCTCGGGCACTGGGGCACGACGCCGGGGCTGAATTTCATCTATGCCCATCTCAACCGCATCATCCGGGCGCGCGACGCCGATGTTCTCTATATCTGCGGTCCCGGTCACGGCGGGCCGGGCATGGTGGCCAATACTTATCTGGAAGGCACCTACTCGCAAATCTATCCCGAGATCGGCGAGGACGAGGCGGGGCTGAAGGCGCTGTTCCGGCGGTTCTCCTTCCCCGGCGGCATTCCGAGCCATGCGGCACCCGAGACGCCTGGCTCCATTCACGAGGGCGGCGAGCTTGGCTATGCGCTGGTGCATGCCTATGGCGCGGCCTTCGACAATCCGGATCTTGTCGTCGCCTGCGTGGTGGGGGACGGTGAGGCCGAGACAGGCCCGCTCGCCGCGGCCTGGCATTCCAACAAGTTCTTGAGCCCCGTCAGCGACGGCACGGTGCTGCCGATCCTCCATCTCAACGGCTACAAGATCGCCAACCCGACCGTGCTGGCGCGCCTGCCGGACGAGGAGCTGGCCCATCTCTTCACCGGCTACGGCTACGACCCGATCTTCGTGGAGGGCCACGAGTCGCAGGCCATGCACCGCGACATGGCGGCAGCCCTCGACACGGCCTTCGACCGCATCGCGGCCATCCGCGCCGCGGCGAAGGACGAGCCCGCTCGCCGCCCGCGCTGGCCGATGATCGTGCTGCGCAGCCCGAAGGGCTGGACGGGACCGAAAGAAGTGGATGGCAAAGTGGTCGAAAACCACTGGCGCTCGCATCAGGTGCCCGTCTCTGAGTGCCGCACGAACGTCGCCCATCGCGATATCCTCGAGGCCTGGATGCGCAGCTACGATCCCGAAGACCTCTTCGATGCGGATGGCCGCCTGAAGCCGGAACTGCGGGCGCTGGCGCCAACGGGCGCGCGGCGCATGGGCGCCAGTCCGCACGCCAACGGCGGCGTCCTTCGCAAGGAGTTGCGCACGCCGGACGCCACTGCCTATGCGGTCGCGGTGGAGCGGCCCGGCGCGGCCGAGGCGCAGGCGACGAAGGTGCTTGGCGACTACCTGCGCGACGTGATCCGGCTGAACGCGGCGGAGCGCAACTTCCGCGTCTTCGGGCCGGACGAGACGGCCTCGAACCGGCTTTCCAGCGTTTTCGAGGTGGCGGACCGGGTGTGGATGGCCGAGACGCTGCCGACGGACGATCATCTGGCGCCGGAAGGCCGTGTCATGGAAGTGCTCAGCGAGCATCTGTGCCAGGGCTGGCTGGAGGGCTACCTGCTTACCGGCCGGCACGGCTTCTTTTCCTGCTACGAGGCTTTCATCCACATCGTCGACTCGATGTTCAACCAGCATGCAAAATGGCTGAAGGTCGCGCGCGAGCTGCCCTGGCGCAAGCCGGTTTCCTCGCTCAACTATCTGCTCACCTCCCACGTCTGGCGGCAGGACCACAACGGCTTTTCCCATCAGGATCCCGGTTTCATCGATCTCGTCGCCAACAAGGGATCGGACATCGTGCGCGTCTACCTGCCGCCGGATGCCAATACGCTGCTGTGGGTCGGCGACCATTGCCTGAAGACCTGGAACCGCATCAACGTCATCGTGGCCGGCAAGCAACCGGCGCCGCAATGGCTGACGATGGACGAGGCGACCTCCCATTGCGAGGCCGGACTTGGCATCTGGGACTGGGCGGGCACGGAGGAGGGGCTTGGCCCCGACATCGTGATGGCCTGCGCGGGTGATGTGCCCACTCTGGAGACGCTCGCCGCCGTCGATCTCCTGCGCCGGGCGCTGCCGCACTTGCGCATCCGCGTCGTCAACGTCGTGGACCTGATGGCATTGCAATCGCCGCAGCACCATCCGCACGGCGTTTCGGACGAGGATTTCGACCGGATCTTTACCCGTGACCGGCCGGTCGTCTTCGCCCATCACGGTTATCCCTATCTCATCCACCGGCTGGTCTACAAACGCGCCAACCATCCGAATTTCCACGTCAGAGGCTTCGTCGAGGAGGGCACAACGACCACGCCCTTCGATATGACGGTGATGAACAAGCTCGACCGCTACCACCTCGCCATCGAGGCGATCGAACGCCTGCCGGCCCTTGCCGAGAGGAAACCGGACCTTATCGCTGCGCTGAAGGCGAAGCTCGACGCGCATCATGCCTATGTGCGCGAGCACGGCGAGGACATGCCCGAGGTCCACGACTGGAAATGGCCCTATGCGCGGCAATAGGCCGATCCGTGGGCAAAGCGGCTTGTGAGGGGAGGAAACCATGCTGTCACTGAAATCGCTCGGCGGTGCCGGAACTGTTACCGGCTCGAAGCATCTGCTCACCCTCGGGGGACACCGCATCCTGATCGATTGCGGCCTTTTCCAGGGGCTGAAGAACCTACGAGACCTCAACTGGACACCTCTGCCGGTTTCGCCGCGCGATATCGACGCGGTGATCCTGACGCATGCGCATCTCGATCATTGCGGATACCTGCCGCGCCTGGTGCGCGAGGGCTACCGTGGCAAGATCTACGCGACGCCCGCCACCCGCGATGTCGCCGAGCTGATCCTCATGGACAGCGGCCATCTGCAGGAAAAGGACGCGGAATTCCTCAACCGGCACAAGTTGTCGCGCCATCAGCCGGCTCTTCCCCTCTACACCGTCCATGATGCGCAGAATGCCGTGGAGCACTTCTCGACCGTTGAATTCGACCAGACCGTGCGGCTTTCCAACGGAGCGTGGTTCCGGTTCCACCGCGCGGGCCATATTCTCGGCGCGGCATGGGTGGAGATGGCCTGGGGTGGGCAGAGGATCGTCTTTTCCGGCGATATCGGCCGCTACGGCGATCCGCTGATGCCGGATCCGTCCCGGCCGGTCGAGGCGGACTATGTCATGATCGAATCCACTTACGGCAACCGCATTCACGACAAGACCGACCCCGAAGATGCCCTGCGGGCGGTCGTGGAGCGCACGATCAAGCGGGGCGGAACGCTCGTCGTCCCGGCCTTTGCTGTCGGGCGCGCGCAGGAACTGCTCTATTATTTCTGGAGGCTGAAACAGGCGGGGGATCTCGGGGATGTCCCGGTGTTCCTCGACAGCCCCATGGCCATCGATGCGACCGGGCTTATGAGCCGGCATCCCCGGGATCACCGTCTCGATGCCGAAAGCTGCAAGAAGGTGTTCGGCATCGCACGCTATACTGACGACGTCGAGGCCTCGAAGGCGATCAGTTCAAGCCGCGTTCCGAAGATCGTCATTTCCGCCTCCGGCATGGCGACGGGCGGCCGCGTGCTGCATCATCTGAAAGCCTTCGCGCCCGATCCGCGCAATACGATCCTGCTTGCCGGCTTCCAGGCCGCCGGCACGCGGGGGCGTGCGCTTCAGGACGGTGCGAAGGAGCTGAAAATCCATGGTGTCTGGATTCCGGTCAATGCGGAGGTCGCCCATCTCGACATGCTCTCGGCCCATGCCGACGCCGATGAGCTGATGCGCTGGCTTTCCGGCTCTCCGCACCCGCCGCGCAAGGTCTTCATCGTGCATGGGGAGGCCGAAGCCTCTGAAGCCTTGCGCGTGCGGATAGGGCGCGAGCTTGGTTGGGCGAGCGTCGTGCCGCGCCTCGACCAGGAATTCTCGCTGTGAGCCCGACATGCGGGCTCAGGCGGAGCGAAGATCCTTGCGGATGAGGATAAGCGTCGGATCGTCGGGGTAGGGGACGGCGACGAAACCCTGTTCCCGCTCGAGTTCGATGACCTCGTGGTTTTCCCGGCTCTCCAGCGATTCCAGAGTGCTGACGCCACGACTTTGCGCATAGTGGGCTGCGTGGCGCAGCATCTCCCAGCCGACACCCTTGTGCCTGTCGTCGGCGCGCACGGAAATCGCCACCTCGGCTTTCGTCATCGATGGGTCGAAGGCCACCATCGCCGCCGCGACAATCGCGTCGCTGCCGCCAGCGAAGGCGAGGAAGTGTTCGGCCGTGACGTGATCGACCTGCGTCATGGCAAGCAGGCGTTCATGGCTCACCTCCCGGACGCCGCCAAGGAACCGGAAGCGCAGGTCTTCCGGCGTCACATGCCGGAAGAAGTCCGCCAGGAGAGGCTCGTCCTCCGGCTTGACCGTGCGCACATGGAGCATGAGCCCTGTATGGGTCACGAGGGCGGTGCTCAGGTCGTCGTCCATCGCCCCGGCGGGGATCGCCCGCACGGCGTCGGTCTCGATAATCACCTTGAGCGCTTTCGTGTCGGCCGCGTGGGAGAAGGTCTCGTAGGCATCGGCGATCTGGTCGAGGCCGAAACGGTGTGTGATCAGCTTCTTCGGATCGATCTTTCCCGCCCGCACGATCTTCAGGAGCATTGGGGTCGAGGCTGTATCCACCAGTCGCGTCGTGATGGCGATATTCTGCGACCACAGCTTTTCCAGATGTAGGTCGGCCTTGACCCCATGCACCCCGATATTGGCGATGACCCCGCCGGGTGCGACGATTTCCTGGCAGAGTTCGAAGGTTGAGGGAATGCCGACCGCCTCGATTGCTGTATCGACGCCCTTGCCGCCCGTCAGCGCCAGCACTTGGTGGGCGGCGTCCTTTCCGCTCGACTTGATCGCCTGCGTCGCGCCGAAACGCTTGGCCACAGCCAGCCGGTTCTCGGCTAGGTCGATCATGATGATCTCGGCTGGGGAGTAGAACTGCGTCGTCAACAGCGCCGCCAGCCCGATCGGCCCGGCGCCGACGATAGCGACAGTGCCGCCCGGCTGCACCTTGCCGTTCAGCACGCCGCACTCGAAGCCGGTGGGAAGGATATCGCTCAGCATGACCAGCGCCTCCTCGTCGGCCCCTTGCGGGATCGGATATAGGCTGGTGTCAGCGTGCGGGATGCGGACATATTCCGCCTGCGTCCCGTCGATCGTGTTGCCGAGAATCCAGCCGCCGGTCGTGCAATGCGAATACATGCTGCGCCGGCAATACTCGCACTTTCCGCAGGAGGAGATGCAGGAAATCAAGACGTGGTCGCCCTTGGCGAACTGGGTCACCCCGGCGCCGGTCTCCTCGACGATGCCCACGCCCTCGTGGCCGAGGATTCGGCCCGGCGTGCAGGTCGGCACGTCGCCCTTGAGGATATGCAGGTCGGTGCCGCAGATCGTGGTGCGCGTCACCTTGACGATGGCGTCGGTTGCCGCGGCGATCTTGGGCATCGGCCGTTCCATGAGGGATTTCCGTCCCGGTCCTTCGTAGACAAGCGCCTTCATCTCATTCTCCTTGCGGGTTCGCATGCGTTGCGGGTGCGTATAAGAATGAGCCTCTCCCTCGCGACAGGCTTTGACGCCCGTCAACGGCCGGTCCCCCTGCGAGAAATTTCAGGCCTCAGCGGCGCTTTGACGCCGATCAAAGCGACCTGCGAGTTGGAGGCGCAGTCTTTGGCTATGTTTTCGAACTCCGGGAGACCCGCCATGACTGCCGCAGATGTTCACTCCGCCTCCAGCACCGCCGCCTCGGCGACAAAGCAAACCAAGCTGCATCTGGGCGCGCTGACCGCGCTCGTCATCGGTTCCATGGTGGGATCGGGCGTTTTCAGCTTGCCGCAGAACATGGCGGCAGGAGCCGGGCCGCTCGCCATCATGATCGGTTGGGCGATAACCGCCGTCGGCATGCTGGCATTGGTTTTCGTTTACCAGTCGCTGGCGACGCGAAAGCCGGATCTCGATGCCGGTCCCTACGCCTATGCAAAGGCTGGCTTCGGGCCGTTCATCGGCTTCAACAGTGCCTGGGGCTACTGGATCAGCGCCTGGGTCGGCAATGTTTCTTATGCGGTGATCGTTTTCAGCGCGCTATCCTATTTCTTCCCCGCCTTCGGCGACGGCAACTCTTGGCAGGCGGTGCTTGGCGCCTCGGTCCTTCTTTGGGTAATCCACTTCCTTATTCTGGCTGGCGTACGCCAGGCGGCGATCGTCAACCTGGTCGTCACCGTTGCCAAGATCGCTCCCATCGTACTGTTCGCGGGCATCGTCGCGGTGGCCTTCAAGGTAGACGTCTTCAACGCCGACTTCACCGGTCTCGGCAATGCCGACCTCGGTTCGATCATGAACCAGGTGAAGAGCACCATGCTGGTGACGCTGTGGGTGTTCATCGGTATCGAAGGCGCCAGCGTGTTTTCGGCCCGCGCCGAGCGGCGCAAGGATATCGCCACGGCCACCGTGCTCGGCTTCTTCACCTGCCTTGCGCTTTATGCACTTGTCTCGCTGCTGTCGCTCGGCATCCTGAACCAGCCGGAACTCGCCGCCCTCAAGAACCCGTCGATGGCCGGCGTGCTGGAGGCGGTCGTCGGACCCTGGGGTGCCGTGCTCATCAATCTGGCGCTTGTCGTCTCGGTGATCGGCGCCTTCCTGAGCTGGACCCTGCTTGCCGCCGAAGTGCCGCATGTCGCGGGCCGGGACGGCACCATGCCGACGTTCTTCGGCCGTGAGAACGCGCGGGGCGTACCATCCACCTCGCTGCTCATCACCAATCTTCTGGTGCAGGCGTTCCTCGTCATCACGCTCTTTGCGCAAAGCACCTATCAGGCGCTGTTCTTCATCGCCTCGGCCGCCATTCTCGTCCCTTACATCTTCTCTGGCGCCTATGCGGCAAAGCTGGCGATCACCGGCGAGGGGTATCGCGAGGGCGAGTATCGCACTCTTCCGATGCTGATCGGCCTTCTGGCAACAGTCTATGGCCTCTGGCTCGTCTATGCGGCCGGCCTTTCGTATCTCTTCATGTGCGCCATCCTCTATGCGCCGGGCATTGTCTTCTTCGTCTGGGCGCGCAGGGAGAAAGGCGAGCGTGTCTTCCATCCTGTCGAAGCGGTACTCGCCGCCGCGCTGGTCGCAGTGGGGCTTTATGCCGCCTACGCCATGTGGACCGGCGCGGTCAGCGCCCTTTGAATCCGAAAGGAACTGTCATGGCCGCTCTTGGCGCTCATTCCGAAGTCGGCCGGCTGCGCGAGGTGATCGTGCACCGGCCTGATCTCAGCCTCCGCCGTCTCACCCCTGATAATTGCAAGGCACTGCTCTTCGATGACGTGATCTGGGTCAAGCGCGCCCGTCAGGAGCACGATGTCTTCGTCGATGCGCTGCGCGAGCGGGGCGTCACCGTGCATCTCTTCGGCGAATTGTTGGCGGATACCATGGCTCTTCCGGAGGCACGCGGCTGGCTTCTCGACCGGCGCGTCGACGCTTCCGTGATCGGCTACGACATGGTGGACGAGCTGCGCGGCTGGCTGGACGAGATGCCGGCCGAAGGGCTCGCCTCGCTGCTGGTCGGCGGCATTGCGCGCGCCGAACTGCCTTTCCAACCGCTTGGGCTGACGGGTCGGACGCTACTGCCGCAGGACTTCGTGCTGCCACCGCTGCCGAACCAGCTCTTCATGCGTGACAGCTCCTGCTGGATTTATCGCTCTGTTTCCGTCAACGCCATGTACTGGCCGGCACGCAAGCCGGAGGCGGCCAATGTCGAAGCCGTTTACAGGTTCCATCCGCGCTTCCGTGATGCCGCCTTGCCCTTCGTTTCTCCCGACAAATTGGGCCCGGGCGTGAGCCTGGAGGGCGGCGACGTCATGCCGATTGGCGGCGGTGTCGTGCTGGTCGGCATGGGCGAGCGCACGACACCGCAGGCGGTCGGCGGGTTGGCGCGCAGCCTGTTTGCGGCCGGCGAGGCGACCCATCTCGTCGCCGCCCTGATGCCGCGTGACCGCTCCTTCATGCATCTCGATACCGTCTTCACCTTCTGCGACCGGGATCTGGCGACGATGTATCCGCCGGTAGTCGAGCGGTTGCGCACCTTCTCGCTTCGACCGGGAGAGGGCAAGGCAGCTATCGAAGTGGTCGAGGAGCAACGACCCTTCGTGGAGGTTGTGAAGGAAGCGATGGGGTTGAAGAGCCTGCGCATCGTTTCCACCGGAGGCGACGCCTACGAATCGGAGCGCGAGCAATGGGACGACGGCAACAATGTCGTCGCCGTCGAGCCGGGCGTGGTCATCGGCTACGACCGCAACGTCTACACCAACACACTGCTGCGCAGTGCCGGCATTGAGGTCATCACCGTGGAGGGCGCCGAGCTCAGCCGCGGGCGTGGCGGCGGCCACTGCATGACCTGCCCCATCGCGCGCGATCCGATTTGACGAAGGAGGAACTGACATGCCTGTCAATCTGCATGGCCGCAACGTGCTGACGCTGGACGATTTCTCCGGTGCGGAGATTCGCTACCTGCTGCGCCTTGCCGTCGAGTTAAAGGCCGCCAAGCAGGTCGGCACGGAGGTGCAGCGGCTCGTCCGCAAGAACATCGCCTTGATCTTCGAGAAGGACTCGACACGCACCCGCTCCGGCTTCGAGGTGGCCGCTTACGATCAGGGAGCGCATGTCACCTATATTGGCCCTTCCGGCAGCCACATCGGCCACAAGGAATCGATAAAGGATACGGCGCGTGTGCTCGGGCGCATGTACGATGCCATCGAGTTCCGGGGATTCAGCCAGCATCAGGCCGACGAATTGGCCGCCTATGCTGGGGTTCCGGTCTATAACGGCCTGACGGACGAGGCCCATCCGACCCAGGTGCTCGCCGATTTCATGACCATGCGCGAATTCTCGCACAAGCACCTCTCCGACATGACGCTCGTCTTCGTCGGGGAGGGGCGCGACAATGTTGCGATGTCCCTTGCCATTGGCGCGGCGAAGGTCGGCATGGATATGCGTATTGCCTCGCCCCGTTCGCTCTGGCCAGAGGAGACGTTCTGCGACCATGTCCGCGCTCTGGCTGAGAAAAGTGGTGGCAGTTTCCGGATGGACGAGGACGTCAACGCCGCGGTGCTCGGGGCTGATTTCGTCTACTCGGATGTCTGGCTTTCCATGGGCGAAAACGAAAGTGCCTGGGGCGATCGAATTGAGCTTCTGACGCCCTATCGCGTGACTCGAGATCTCATGGTGGCAACGAGAAGGCCACATGCCAAGTTCATGCATTGCCTGCCGGCCTTCCACAATACGGAGACGGAGGTCGGGCAGGATATCGCCCGCAGTTTTGGCATCGACTGCATGGAGGTCACTGACGAGGTCTTTGAATCCGCCGCATCTGTCGTTTTCGACCAGGCGGAGAACCGTATGCATACGATCAAGGCAATCCTGGTCGCCACGCTCGGGGGCTGACATGAAGATTGTTGTTGCCCTCGGTGGCAATGCCCTCTTGCGACGCGGCGAGCCGATGACCGCCGAGAACCAGCGCGCCAACATCCGGCGCGCGGCGGCGGTGCTGGCCAGGCTGATAGCTGCCGGCCATTCGCTGGTGATTACGCACGGCAACGGGCCACAGGTGGGCCTGCTCGCCCTCCAGGCGGCCGCGACGCCCGGCTCGCCGTTCCCCCTCGACGTGCTCGACGCCGAAACCGCTGGTATGATCGGCTACGTCTTGCAACAAGAACTCGGCAATGCCGTCAAGGACAGGTTGTTCGCCGCCCTCTTGACGCAGGTGAGGGTCGATCCGCGCGATCCAGCCTTCGCGGCGCCCACCAAGCCCATCGGTCCCGTTTATGACGAGCCAACGGCACGCCGGCTGGCAGCGGAGCGTGGCTGGCAGATTGCCGCCGACAACGACAAATGGCGCCGCGTCGTCGCCTCGCCGAAACCTCTGGAAATCCTGGAGGCTGAGGTGCTGCGTTTTCTCGTCGAGCGCGGCGTCATCGTCATCTGCGCGGGCGGTGGTGGTATCCCCGTCATGGAACGGGAAGATGGCAGCCTCAATGGCGTCGAAGCCGTCATCGACAAGGATTATGCCTCCGCACTTCTCGCGCGCCAACTCCACGCGGACTTTCTTCTCATGTTGACCGATGTCGATGCCGTTTATCGTGGGTGGGGCACGGACGCCGCCATTCCGCTCGGCATTGTGCGGGCATCGGATCTGGCGCCGGGTGATTTTCCCGCCGGCTCCATGCGGCCGAAGGTCGAGGCGGGCATCGACTTCGCCCGTACTGCCGGTAAACCGGCGGCAATCGGCCGGCTGGAGGACGCCGTGGAGATCATTGCGGGCATTCGCGGAACATGGATAGAGCCGGTCGATGCCTGAAACGTCGGGCACCATCGGGCTTGATCCGCGTCAAGGTGTCTTTCGTTCCAAGCTCTATCATTTTGACAAGTAGACAGGTCGGACGGAGGACAGTCCAGTGAGCTATAAATCCATTCTTGTGAATCTGGATATCGATGGGCCGATCGTTCCGGTCGTGAAGGCGGCCAGCGAACTGGCGCAGCGCTCGAACGCCAGGTTGACCGGTTTCTGCGCGGCAGATGCGTATTTGCCGGTCACCGGACCCGAGGGTGTAGAGCTTGCCGCGCAGGTATGGCGCCAGATGCGCGACGACGACGAGCGGCGTTTCAAGGAACTGCGAAAGGAGTTCGAAGCGCTCGTCGCCGGTGCGGTCGAGACCGATTGGCGCGCCACGCAGGAAAGGCCCACTTACGCCCTCGTGCAGGCGGCGAGGATCGCCGACATCGTCGTCACACAGGCGACCGACGGTGCGGCGACGAAGGATACGGCTCGCCGGGTCGATCCGGGCAGCGCAGTGCTGCAACTGGGGCGGCCTATTCTGGTCGTCGGCAGTGATACGGAGCACCGTGTTGGCCGGAAGATCGTCGTTGCCTGGAAGGACACGCGCGAGGCGCGGCGCGCGGTCGCGGATGCCATGCCGTTACTGCAGGCGGCGAGTGACGTCATGGTTGCTACTGTCGCTTCCGTCATCGACGAATGGGCGCGCGAGAGCATAGGCGATGTGGTCTCCTTCCTGTCACGTCACGGTGTGACCGCACGTAGCGAAACCGTGGAAAGTAGCCGTGAAACCGAGAGCCTCGTCGAGCTGATCGACAGGCATGATGCTGACCTGGTCGTGTCCGGCGCCTATGGGCACAGCCGCCTGAGGGAATGGGCCTTCGGCGGTGTGACTCGTTCGCTGCTCGACGAAATCCGGCTCAACCGCTTCATGTCGAGCTGACAGATCCTCGAACGGGGTGGCCAAGGCCGGAGATACGCACATGCAGCCGAAAACGTCCTCGCCACCGGCCATGGAAGCTGCGTCGGCCTATTGGTCGGTCCCCGTTGACACGCTGCTTGCCTCGCTGGACACCAGTGCGAACGGACTTTCCAGTGAGGCGGCGAAGGTGCGTCTCAACGATGTCGGGGCCAATACGATCCGGCAAGGGCACGGCGTTTCCGCGTTTGCGGCTTTCGCGCGGCAGTTCCGCAGTCCACTCGTTCTCATCCTCATCTTCGCGGCGACCGTATCGGGCATCGTTGGCGAGGGAAGCGAAGCCGCCATCATCGGCGTTATCGTGCTGGCGAGCTGCTTTCTCTCCTTCACGCAGGAATACGGCGCTTCCCAGGCGATGCAGGCGCTCACCGCCCGTATCGCCCGCAAGGCGCTCGTGCTGCGCGACGGGCGCGAAACCCTGCTTCCCGTCGAGGAGATCGTGCCGGGAGACATCGTCCGGCTTTCGGCCGGAAACCTCGTCCCGGCCGATGGCATCCTCCTGGAGACGCGCGACCTCAATGTTAGCGAGGCGGCGCTGACCGGGGAGACTTTCCCCGTAGTGAAGACGGCGGATACCTGTGCGCCCGAAGCTCTCATTGGCCAGCGGACGAACGTGGCCTTCACCGGCACCTCCGTGCGCAGCGGCACGGCAACGATGGCGGTCGTGAAGACGGGCGGGACGACGGAATTCGCCACCATTGCCGCGACCATCGCCCATGTCGCGCCGGAGACCGATTTTGCGCGGGGGATCCGCCGCTTTGGCTATCTCATGACGGAGATCATGCTGGTCATCGTCATTCTCGTCTTCTTCGCAAATCTTCTATTGCATCGACCGGCGGTGGATTCGCTGCTGTTTTCGCTTGCGCTCGCTGTCGGGCTGACGCCGGAGCTGTTGCCGGCGATCATCAGCGTGACGCTGGCGCGAGGCGCCCGCGCCATGGCTGCGAACGGGGTCATCGTGCGCCGCCTTGACGCCATCGAGAACCTCGGCAGCATGGACCTTCTATGCACCGACAAGACCGGCACGTTGACCGAGGGCGTCATCCATCTCGATGCCTGCCTTGCTATCTCCGGTGTCGAAGCCCCGCAGGTGCGGCTCTGGGCATTGCTCAATGCGACGCTGCAGGTCGGTATGGCAAACCCGCTCGACGAGGCCATCGCCGCCGGCAAGCGACCGGAGGATGACTTTGCCGCCTACGCCAAGGTGGACGAAATTCCCTATGACTTCATCCGCAAGCGGCTAACGGTGGTGGTCCGCTGTGCGGGCGAGCCGGAGGATCTGATGATCTGCAAGGGCGCGGTGCAGGCCGTGGTCGCGGCCTGCACCCATGTCCTTGGCGATGACGGCGCGCCGGTGCCGATGGATGCGCAGCAGGCCGCGGCGATCGATGCGAGGGTGCAGGCGTGGAGCGGGCAGGGCTACCGCGTCCTGGGACTGGCCGTGCGCCGTTCAAAACCGCAGGATGCGTATGGTCGGCAGGATGAGGCCGGTCTTGCCTTTGCTGGCTTCCTGCTCTTCCTCGATCCGCCCAAGGCGGGCATGGCGCAAACACTGAAGGCAATGACTGCCCGCGGCATCAGGGTGAAGGTCATCACCGGCGACAACCGCTATGTCGCCGCCCATCTCGCGGAAACCATTGGCCTGCCGCATCGCCGCATCCTCACGGGAACGGAGGTGAGCCAACTGACGAAGGAGGCACTGGTGCGCCGCGTCACGCAGAACGACATCTTCGCCGAGATCGACCCGAACCAGAAGGAACGCATCATCGCGGCGCTGCGCAGGCACGGCCATGTCGTCGGCTATCTCGGCGACGGCATCAACGATGCGCCGGCCCTTCACGAGGCCGATGTCGGCATTTCCGTGGACGGTGCGGTGGATGTAGCGCGGGAGGCGGCCGACATGATCCTTTTGGAGCGCGACCTCGGCGTGTTGCTGCGCGGGGTCGATGACGGCCGGAAAACCTTCGCCAACACGATGAAATACATCTCCATCACCACCAGTGCGAATTTCGGCAACATGATCTCGATGGCCTTCGCTTCGCTCGCCTTGCCTTTCCTACCGTTGCTCGCGCCGCAGATCCTTCTCAACAATTTTCTCTCGGATGTGCCCTCACTCGCCATCGCCACCGATAATGTCGATACCGATCAGGTCCGCACGCCGCGGCGGTGGGACATCGCTTTCGTTCGCCGGTTCATGGTGACGTTCGGATTGGTCAGTTCGCTTTTCGACGCCCTGACCTTCGGCTTCCTGCTCCTTGTCGCCGGAGCGACGGCTCAGGTCTTCCAGACGGGATGGTTCGTCGAATCCCTGATCACGGAGCTTGCCATCGTGCTTGTCGTGCGGACGCGCACGACCTTCTGGCGCAGCCGTCCGAGCGCCCTGCTTTCCTGGCTGACGCTGGCCGTTGCGGTATTCGCCGTCGCGATCCCCTATCTGCCGGGTGCGGACTGGTTCGGTTTCGTCGGCTTGCCGCTGCCGGTTGTCTGTGGCCTGATGGCGATCACGCTCGCCTATCTGGCGGCTTCCGAAACGGTGAAGCACTGGTTCTTCGCGCGCGAGCGCCGCCGTGGGGGCGCAAAACGCTGCGTTTGACGCGCATCAAGGCACGCGCGCGGCAATGGCGTTTGATGGTGTCTCATAAGGAGATCGCCATGCCGCGCCGTATCCTCATCATCATCGGCCACCCCGACCCTGAACCGAGGCGTCTGTGCAGGGCGCTTGCCGCCAGCTATGCCGATGGCGCCCGTTCGGCAGGCCACGAGGTACGGCTCGTCGATATCGCAACGATCGATTTTCCGCTGCTGCGTACGCAGGAGGAGTTCGTAGACCGCGCCTTGCCGGTGACGCTGGAGGACGCTGCACAGGCGATCGGGGAGGCCGAGCATATAGTCTTCGTGTTTCCGCTTTGGCTCGGCACCATGCCGGCGCTGCTGAAGGCCTTTCTGGAACAGGTGATGCGTCCGGGTGTGGCTTTCGCCTATCGCGACAATGGGAAGGGCGGCTTCGGCAAGACGTTGCTCAAGGGCCGGTCCGCACGGGTGGTCGTGACCATGGGAATGCCGGCATTCTTCTACAGGCTTTGGTATCTCGGCCACGGCATCGCGGGTATGCGCCGCAATATCCTGAATTTCGTCGGCATCGGTCCGGTTCGTGAAACGCTGTTCGGTCCGGTGGAGGGCGCAAGCGAGGCCAAGCACGATAAATGGCTCGCGACGATGCGAGCGCTTGGCGCGCGTGCCGCGTAGCCGGCCGCGGCGTCAGGGAACCAGCACTGCCGCTCCGGCAAGGCGACCAGCCCGGAGGTCCGCGAGAGCCTCATTCGCAGCGGCGAGGGGATAGGCTCTGGTGTGCGTGCGCACGCCGGCCGCGGTGCCACGGGAA
>Ga0247823_10002614_pt1 | contig 14802 bp, 12 predicted proteins | sample 13C_PalmiticAcid_2_FD_192426 | JGI IMG/M metagenome (GOLD analysis project Ga0247823, IMG submission 192426) | Soil microbial communities from agricultural site in Penn Yan, New York, United States - 13C_PalmiticAcid_Day30 | ecosystem: Environmental > Terrestrial > Soil > Agricultural land...
GGGCGTCAATCGGGGTTTTCCTATGCTGGATCAATCGCTTGGCTGATGGCCTTGGCGCAGCTCGGATGCGACGTTGCCTGCGTTAGTCGCATGGAATGCAGGGGCTATGGAATATCAGTCGGGAGACGGGGCGGTATCGGGTTCGGGGGCGGTGGGGCGTGTGGGGTTGATGGAGGAAGTCACGCGCAGGTTGCGCGTGGGTCATTACAGCTTGCGCACCGAGCGGGCTTATCTGGGATGGATCCGCCGGTTCATTCTGGCCAATGGCAAACGTCATCCGCGCGAGCTCGGGGCGGTGCAGGTCGAGGCATTCCTGACGAACCTCGCAGTCGAGGGCAAGGTGGCGGCGAGTACGCAGAACCAGGCGCTGTCCGCGGTGCTGTTCCTGTATCGCGAGGTCCTGGGCCTGAAGCTCGCATGGATGGACGATGTGGTGCGCGCCAAACGACCGCTGCGGGTTCCCACGGTGCTGTCGCATTCAGAGGTAAGGGCCTTGCTGGCCCACATGGACGGACGCATGGCGCTGCTCGCCCGGCTGCTGTATGGCAGCGGCATGCGATTGATGGAAGGCGTGCGTGTGCGTGTGAAGGACGTCGATTTCGCCCGCAACGAGATTACTGTGCGGGAGGGCAAGGGTGGAAAGGATCGCCGGACGGTGTTGCCGGCGTCCCTGGTGCCGACGTTGCAGGCGGAGGTGGAGCGCGTGCACGTCCTGCACCAGCAGGACCTGGCGCAGGGTGCGGGAGAGGTCTGGCTGCCGCATGCGCTTTCGCGCAAGTATCCGAGTGCCGGGCGCGAACTGGGGTGGCAGTACGTGTTCCCCGCGCGGAACCTCAGTCTAGATCCACGCGATGACCGGTGGCGACGGCACCACCTGGACGAGGCGATGCTGGCGCGGGCGCTCAAGCGGGCGCGGGTGTCGGCGGGCATCACCAAGCCGGTGACTGCGCACACGCTGCGCCACTCCTTCGCCACCCATCTGATCGAAAGCGGCTACGACATCCGCACCGTGCAGGAACTGCTCGGCCACAAGGACGTCGCGACTACCCAGATATACATACACGTCCTCAATCGGGGCGCTGGTGCGGTGCTCAGTCCCCTGGACCGCTGACATGGAACCGACGCGCATGCGGAAGCTGCCGTTGCCGCCGTTCGGGATGGCGTGCACGGCTGCCTTGCTGCTCGGCATGGTCGTCATGCTCTGGCGTCCTGCGCTGCCCACGATGGCGATCCTGTGGTGCGCGCTCGCGCTCGGGCTCGTCGGTTGGTTGTCTCCCTCCCGGTGGCGTTGGCTGGGCGCCGCGTTGGCGGGTATCGGTTGGGCAGGACTGCATGCGGCGTGGAGCCTGGGTTCACAGCTGCCTGTGGCATGGGAAGGGCGTGACGCGGTGGTCAGCGGGCAGGTGGTCGGCCTGCCTGACCCACAGGCGCGGCGAACCCGCTTCCTGCTGCGCGTTGATGACGGGGAACGCCAACCCGCGCCATTGCGCGGCAGGCAGATCCGGTTGGCGTGGTACGACGATTTCGGTGCGACGAAGCCTGGACCACGCATGCAACTGGGTGCGGGCGAGCGTTGGCAGTTCGAGGTTCGCGTGCGAGCACCACGCGGGCTGGCCAATCCCGGCGGCGTGGATGCGGAACGCCATGCGGCGGCCCAGCGCATCAGCGCCATGGGCTATGTGCGCGATGCCACGCGTGCGCGTCGGCTGTCGCCGGGAGGGGGTATTGATGCGTGGCGCAGCGACATGGCCGACAGGATCGGACGTGCGACGCCCGGTCCGTCGGCGCGCTTCGTGCAGGCGCTGGCACTGGGAGACACGCGGGCGCTGGAGGATGCCGACTGGCAGGTGCTGCGTGCCACGGGCCTGACCCACCTGATCGCCATCTCCGGATTCCACGTGGGGCTGGTGGCGGGATTCTGTGCCTTGGGTGGCGTGGGGGTGTGGAGCTTGTTTCCCGCGCTGTCGAGGAGGATTCCACGTCCGCAGGCGGCAGGCGCATTGGCGTTGTCCGGTGCGCTGGGATACGCCGCCGTCGCCGGCTTCGCGCTGCCGACGGTACGCACCGTGCTGATGATCGCGGTGGTGGTGATCGCGCGGCTGGCACGGCGCCATGTGCGGCTGGTCGACGCATTGGCGCTGGCGATGCTGGCCGTACTGGTGTTCGACCCCTTGTCGCTGCTGGCGGCAGGTTTCTGGCTGAGCTTCGGCGGTGTGGCGTGGCTGGCATGGTGCCTGCCGGCCTCGCAGCATTGGGCGAAGGCGTTCCTGCCGGCCCAGGGTGTGGCCACGGTGGGCCTGCTGCCCTTCACCGCCGTGTTGTTCGGCCAGGCTTCGCTCGCAGGCCCCGTGGCCAACCTGGTTGCTATTCCATGGTGGAGTCTGGTGGTGGTGCCGCTGTCATTGCTCGGGACAGGGCTGGAAACGGTGCACGTGGGTGCGGGCGCATGGGCATGGCGCGCCGCTGCGGCGTGCTTCGAGTGGAGCTGGATGCTCTTCGACGGCATGGCGAAACAGCCCTATGCGTTGTGGTGGCTGCCCGAAAGTCGCGCGTGGACGCTTGGGTTGGCGCTGGGGGGCGGGTTCTGGTTGCTGCTGCCGCGTGGCGTACCGGGGAAAATGCTTGCGTTGCTGTTGTGGTTGCCACTGCTGTGGCCGGATCGCGAGTTGCCGCACGAGGGTGAAGTCGAACTGGTGGTGATCGATGTGGGGCAGGGGCTGGCGGTGCTGGTACGCACGGCACACCACGCCTTGCTGGTCGACGCGGGGCCTGCGGTCGAGGAAGGTTTCGATGCGGGCGAGCGGGCCGTGGTACCGGCTCTGCGTGCGCTGGGGGTATCGCGCCTGCACGCGATGGTGATCAGCCATGCCGACAACGATCATGCCGGCGGCGCCGATGCCGTCCGCGATGCCTTTCCGGTGCAGGCGGTGTTGGCGCCGCCGGGCAGCCCGCTGGATGCGCGGGCGCCTTGCGTGGCGGGCGCGTCGTGGATGTGGGATGGCGTGCGCTTCAGCTTCCTGCATCCGGGCCTCCACTTTCCGTACCTGGGCAACGAGGCGAGCTGCGTACTGAAGATGGACACGCCGCATGGGGGCGTCCTGCTGCCGGGCGACATCGGCACCATCGTCGAGCGCGGACTGGTCCATCGCCATGCGGGCTCGCTCAGGTCGGAGGTCGTCGTGCTGCCGCATCACGGCAGCGCCGGCTCCTCCGATCCGGCATTCGTGGCCGCCACGTCCCCCCGGCTTGCCGTGAATTCCAGTGGGGCAGGCAACCGCTTCGGGCATCCGCGGGCCCAGGTGGTGGCTCGCTGGCAGTCGCGGGGCGGTGAATTGCTTGACACGCAGTCCGGTGGCGCGTTGCGCGTATGGCTGGGTGGCGATGGACTGCGCGTACGTGAACGGCGTCACGACCGGCCACGCTGGTGGGATGCCGTGCGGCGCCAGCGGGCCGGTGGGCTATCCTATCGGCTGGAAGAAGGACGGCCCGATGTGCCGGAGGACTGAACGTGCTGGAACTGGTGAAGGCCGGCGGTTGGCCGATGATCCCGCTGCTGCTGCTCGGCATACTGGCCCTGGCCATCGTGGTGGAACGCTTCTGGTCGCTGCGCCGCAAGGAAATCCTGCCGCCCGGCCTGGGTGAGGAAGTGCGCGCGTGGGCCGGCCGCGGGCAACTGGAGGCGGCGCACATCGATTCGCTGCGCCGCAACTCGCCCCTGGGTGAAGTGCTGGCGGCGGCGCTGGATGTGCGCAGCAAGCCGCGCGAGCAGATCCGCGAGCGCATCGAGGACACCGGCCGGCATGTCGTCCACCGGATGGAGAAATTCCTCAACGCCCTCGGCAGCATTGCCTCCGCCGGTCCGCTGCTGGGCCTGCTGGGCACCGTGGTGGGCATGATCCAGATGTTCCTGGGCATCCAGGACAGCGGCGTAGGCGATGTCAACGCGCTGGCGGGGGGCATCGGCAAGGCACTCGTGTGCGCCGCCGCGGGCATGATCGTGGCCATCCCCGCGCTGCTGTTCCATCGCTATTTCCGCGGCAAGGTCACCGGTTACGTGATGGAGATGGAGAAGGAAGCCACGGCGCTGGTCGACGCGCTGGAAGCCCGACATCCCCGCCCGGTGGCGCGCCCGTCCGGCGTGGTCGCGCCGGCACCCGCCAGCGCCTGAGGCCAACCGCATGCGCATCCGCGACGACCGCGCGCAGGAAGAACCCGAGATCAACCTCGTGCCGTTGATCGACGTGATCCTGGTGCTGATCATCTTCTTCGTCATCACCACCACCTTCGACGCTCGCTCGATGCTGCAGCTCCAACTGCCCAGCGCCCATGGCGAGCCGGTGGCGGCGCAGGTCAAGGCGCTGAGCGTGCTGGTCAATGCGGACGGGCGCTACTTCGTGGACGAGCATGAAGTCCTCCGCCCCGACATCGACGCCCTGAAGCAGACGCTGCAGCAGGTGGCGGGCAGTGACCGCAGCCGCCCCGTGCTGTTGCGCGCCGATGCGCGCACGCCGCACCAGGCGGTGGTGACGGCGCTGGATGCGCTGGGCCAGCTGGGTTTCCGGAAAATCAACATCGCCACCGCGCCGGAGGCGAAGAAGTGAGCCGCGACGGCTCTGCGTGGCAGGTCTACAAGCGGCTGATGGGCTTCGCCAGGCCGTACCGCGGGCTGCTGGCGCTGGCCGCTGTCGGCATGCTGATCGAGGCAGCGGCGGGTGGCGCGTTCAGCAAGCTGATGGAGCCGGTGGTCAACGAGACCTTCATCGATCGCGACAAGGCCAAGAGCCTGTTGCTGCCGCTGGCCATCGTGGGTCTGTTCGTCATCCGCGGCATCGCCGGCTACATCACCGACATGGGCATGGGCAAGGCAGCGCGCAGCATCGCCCGCGACGTGCGCGTGAACGTGCTGGGCAAGTACCTGCGGTTGCCGGGCCTGCGTTTCGATACCGAACCCGTGCCTGCCATGCTGGTGCGCCTGGGGTCCGATGCCGACCAGATGGCGCAGGCCGCCGTCGATGCGATGAAGGTCATGCTGCAGCAGGTGCTGCAGATCATCGCGGCACTGGTGGTGATGTTCATCACCAGCTGGCAGGTCACGCTGGCCATCCTGGTCATGGCGCCGCCGCTGGCCTGGATCATGGACAAGGTGGCCAAGCGCTACCGGCGCATCAGCCATCGCATCCAGGAAAGCGGCGCCGAGATGATGCAGGCCGCCGACCAGACCCTGTCCAACCAGCAGGAGGTCAAGGTCTACGGCGCGCAGCAGAGCGAGTTGACGCGATATGCCGGCCTGGCCAACGCGAACCTGAGGCTGGCGATGAAGGTGGAAGCCACCCGCAGCATATCGTCGGCGATGGTGCAGTTGATGGGCTCGGTCGGACTGGCCCTGCTGCTGTTCTTCGCCGGGCGCGAGGCGATGGCCGGGCGCTTGACCGCAGGTGGGTTCGTCACGCTGATGATTTCCATGATGGCCATCATCCCGGCCCTCAAGCAGCTGACCAACGTGCAGAACATGCTGCAGCGGGGCGTCGCCTCGGCACAGCGCCTGTTCTCCGTGCTCGATGCCGAGGACGAGCGGGATGGGGGCAGCCGCGCGCTCGAGCGCTCGAAGGGACTGCTCGAATTCCGCGACATCACCACGCGCTATCCCGGCCAGAGCCGGCCGGCGCTGGAGGGCATCAGTTTCACCGCGCGCCCGGGTACGGTCACCGCCATCGTCGGGCGTTCCGGCAGCGGCAAGTCGACGCTGATCAAGCTGATCCCGCGCTTCTACGAGGCCGAATCCGGCCAGATCCTGCTCGACGGCCATCCGCTGCAGGACTACCGCCTCGCGGACCTGCGCCGGCAGATCGCGCTGGTGGGGCAGCAGGTGATGCTGTTCGACGGTACCGTCGCCGCGAACGTGGCGTATGGCGAACTGCAGGGAGCCGAGGCCACGGCCATGGAAGAGGCCGTGCGTGGCGCCAACGCGATGGAATTCGTGCAGGAGATGCCCGAGCGCATGCAGGCGCCGATCGGCAACAAGGGGGGCCGCCTGTCCGGTGGCCAGCGCCAACGCCTGGCGATCGCCCGCGCGATGTTGAAGGATGCGCCGATCCTGATCCTCGACGAGGCCACGGCCGCGCTCGACAACGAATCCGAGCGGCTGGTGCAGAACGCCCTGCAGAAGTTGATGCCGGACCGCACGACGCTCGTCATCGCACATCGCCTGTCGACCATCGAGCACGCCGACCAGGTGCTCGTGCTGGACCAGGGCCGCCTGGTCGAGCAGGGCACGCACGCGGAACTGCTGGCACGAGGCGGGCTCTACGCACATCTGCACCAGATGCAGTTCCGCGAGGGTGAGGCGGGGTGAGCCAGCGCGCGATGCCGCAACCGCCGGATTACTGGTTTGGCAACGGGCGGGTGCCCCTGTGGGCCCGTGCGCTCGCGGGCGTGTACGGGATGCTGGTTGCCCTGCGCAGCTGGCTGTACGGGGTCGGTCTGCTGCGTCAGCAACGGGTGGGCGCGCCGGTCATCGTGGTGGGCAACATCACGGCCGGCGGCACCGGCAAGACGCCGCTGACCATCGCGCTGATGGAGCGATTGCGCGCGGCGGGTTTCAGGCCGGGCGTGGCGAGCCGCGGTTACGGCCGCCGCGACGAGGCGCAGGCGCGCTGGGTGGATGCGGCGACCCCGCCGGAAGAGGGGGGGGACGAGCCCGTCCTCATTGCGCGGCATACCGGCACGCGGGTGCGCGTGGACCGTGATCGTGTCGCAGCCGCCAAGGCCCTGGTGGCCGCCGGTTGCGACGTGGTGATCTGCGACGACGGACTGCAGCACTACCGCCTGCAGCGCGATGTGGAGATCGAGGTGATCGATGGCGCGCGCCGCTACGGCAATGGACGGCTCATGCCCGCCGGCCCGCTGCGCGAGCCCGTGGCGCGCGCGGCGACGTGCGGGTTCCGGGTGGTGAACCTGCCGTCATCCGAAGACACGGCCGCCTTCGGTGAATGGCCGATGCAGTTGCAGGCCGATGACGCGCTGCCGTTGCGTGGCGGCCGGCCGAAGCCGCTGGCGGGTTTCGCCGGCCAGCGCGTGCATGCGGTGGCGGGCATCGGCAATCCGGCCCGCTTCTTCGCCATGTTGCGGAGGCAGGGCCTGGGCGTGGTGCCGCATGCGTTCGCGGACCATCATGCGTACCGCGCGGAAGATTTCGCGTTCGGCAGCGAACTGCCGGTCCTCATGACCGAGAAGGATGCGGTGAAGTGCGCCGCATTCGCCAACAACTGGTTCTACAGCGTGCCGGTGGCGGCGAAGCTGCCGGAGGCGTTCTGGGTCGCATTGCTGGACCGGTTGGGTCGCGCGCGTCCGCCAGCGGCCGATCCGAAGTAGATCGTTCCCTTCATCCCTGACCCGAGCCGGATCCCGATGACCGATTTCATCGTCGCCATTCCCGCCCGCTATGCCGCGTCGCGGCTGCCCGGCAAACCGCTGCGCCTCCTTGGCGGCACGCCGCTGGTCGTCCATGTGGCGCGCCGTGCGCTGGCCGCCGGTGCGCGCGAAGTCTGGGTCGCCACGGATGACGCCCGCATCCGTGACGCATTGGTGGCCACCGAGGTGCGTGTGGCGATGACATCCGAACGACATGCCTCAGGCAGCGACCGCCTGGCCGAGTGTGCCGACATCGCCGGATGGGCCGACGACGCGCTGGTGGTGAATCTCCAGGGCGACGAACCGTTCGCACCGCCGGCCGGCATCCGGGCGGTTGCCGACACGCTGGCGTCCAGTGGCGCGGAGATGGCGACGCTGGCGGTACCCGTGGACGACGCGGCCACCTTGTTCGATCCGAACGCGGTCAAGCTGGTGCGTGCCGCCAATGGCGATGCGCTGTACTTCAGTCGCGCGCCGATTCCCTGGCACCGCGATGCCTTCGCGCAGTCGCGCGATGCCCTCCCGCCCGGCCAGTGGTTGCGCCACATCGGCATCTACGCCTATCGCGCCGGCTTCCTGCGCCGGTTCTCGCAGATGCCGCCCGGCCGGCTGGAGCAGGTCGAGTCGCTGGAGCAGTTGCGGGCACTCGAAGCCGGCCACCGCATCGCCGTGGCGCTGACGCCCGAGCCGTTTCCGCCGGGCGTGGACACCCCCGAAGACCTTGCCCGCGCGGAGTCCATCCTGCGGGGCGCGGACCAGTGAAGCTGCTGGTCGTCTGCCTGGGCAACATCTGCCGCTCTCCGATGGCCGAAGGCGCGTTGCGCGCCCGGCTGGAGGCATCGTCGCTGGCCGGTCAGGTGGAAGTGGATTCGGCCGGCACCGGTGGCTGGCATGCCGGTGAATCGCCGGATCGCCGCGCCATCGCCTGCGCCCGCAGCCATGGCGTCGATATCGGCATGCAGCGCGCACGCCAGCTGTCCGCACGTGATTTCGATGCCTTCGACTGGCTGCTCTGCGCCGACCGCGCGAACCTGCGCGACGTGTTGCGGATCGCGCCTGCAACCCGACGCGACCGGGTGGCGCTGCTGCTGGAATGGGCCGGCGTGCAGGCCGGAGGCGAAGTGCCGGACCCCTATACGGGCGGGCCGGAGGACTTCCAGCGGGTCTGGCGACTGGTCGATTCCGCCGCACAGGCGGTCGTGGCCCGGCTCTCCCCGGAATGAGACTTGGGCATAATCAGGGAAGATGACGGACATGACCTTGGCCCCCGAACTGCCGCGTGCCCTGCAGTGGCTGAATGCACCAGCGACCACGCTGCACGAGCAGCGGGGTCGCATCGTGGCGCTTGCCTTCGTCAACAGTGCCTCGGCCTGGTGCGCGCAGCGGCTCAATGACCTGGCCGTACTGCAGGCGCGCCACCTGGGCCGGCTGCAGGCATTGGCCATCCACGTGCCGCGCTTCGACAGCGAGCGCGACCCGCAAAGCGCCCTCAAACGCCTGCGCCGGCACGGCAACGTGCTGCCGCTCGCGCACGACGCGGACTGGGTGGCGTGGCAGCGCTTCGGGGTGGAATCGTGGCCGACGGTCCTGCTCATCGATGGCGAAGGCCAGGTCCAGCACCGGATCGTGGGTGCGGATGGACTGGCCGAACTGGAGCGGCACATCGCGCGCCTGTGCGATGGATTGCATGTGCCACCGGACGACGACCTGCGGGCGTTCCGCGAGGCCCACCCGGAACCCCGGATGCCGCTGTGCTTCCCTGCCGGACTGGTGGCCACGCCTGATCGCCTGTTCGTCGCCGACAGCGGCCATCACCGCGTGCTGGAGTGCAATCACCTGGGGCGGGTGATCCGGCAGTTCGGCATGGGGACACCCGACCTGGCCGATGGCGAGCTCAACCACGCCGCGTTCCGCCGTCCGCAGGGTCTGGCCCTGGTGCGCGAGTCGCTGTACGTGGCGGACACCGGAAACCATGCCCTGCGGCGCATCAATCTGCCCACCAGCACCGTGGATACGCTCTGCGGCAACGGCCGTGCAGGCGAACCGACCGAGGGCGTGGTCGCCGCGCCCCGCAACGTGGCGCTCAACCAGCCGCAGGCGCTGGTGGTGAACAACAACCAGATATTCCTCGCGATGGCGGGCGACAACCGCGTGTGGAGCTACGACCTGGGCACGCGCGAGATCCGCCCGCGGGCCGGCTCCGGGCAACTCGATGTCCGCGATGGCAGCGGGCCGATGGCGGCCTTCGCGCAGCCGGCCGGGCTGGCGGCGGTGCTGCAGACGCTCTACGTCTGCGATGCGGTCGGTTCGGCGGTGCGTTCGATGCAATTGCGTGGCGATACCGTGCAGACGCTGATCGGGCAGGGCGCGTGGACGTTCGGTGCCGAGGATGGCCCACGTGACCGCGCGCGCCTCCAGCATCCGCAGGCCATCGCACTCAGTCCCGATGCGCCGGTCATGTGGATTGCCGACAGTGGCAACGGCAGCCTGCGCACCCTGCGCCTGGGTGGCGGCGAACTGACCACGGTGGCGCTGCCCCGGGCCCTGCATGGTCCGGCGGGTCTTTCCGTCGCCGCAGGCGCGGTATGGATCGCGGAAACGGATGCACACGCAGTGCTGCGCTACGATATCGCCACCGGCGAATTGAGCCACGTTCCGATCGACGAATGAGCGGCAGTCCCCAGGCGGAATTCGACGGCAAGGCGTTCGCTGCCGGCTTGAGCACGGCGCCCGGCGTGTACCGCATGTACGCCGCAGACGACGCCCTGCTGTACGTCGGCAAGGCCGGCGCGCTGCGCAAGCGCGTCGCCAGCTACTTCAACAGTTCGCCCAAGTCGCCGCGCATATTGTCGATGCTGTCGCAGGTCGCACGCATGGACGTGACCGTCACCCGTACGGAGGCCGAAGCGCTGCTGCTGGAGAACCAGCTGATCAAGTCGCTGACGCCGCGCTACAACGTGCTGCTGCGCGACGACAAGAGTTATCCCTACGTGCTGCTCACGCGCGAGGAATGGCCCCGTATCGCATTCCATCGTGGCGCCCGTGCGGTGCCGGGGCGCTATTTCGGCCCGTACCCCAGCGTGATCGCGGTTCGCGAAACGCTGAACCTGATGCAGAAGCTGTTCCGCATCCGCAACTGCGAGGACAGCGTGTTCCGCAACCGCTCGCGCCCGTGCCTGCAGTACCAGATCGGGCGCTGCAGCGGGCCGTGCGTGGGGCTGGTGGAAGAGGCGGACTACGCGGAATCGGTACGCCGCGCGGCATTGTTCCTGGACGGGCGCAGCGACGAACTCACGCGCGAGCTCGGCACGGCGATGGAGCAGGCGAGCGCGGAACTCGAATTCGAGAAGGCGGCCCGCCTGCGCGACCTGGTGGCGTCGATCCGCACATTGCAGGCGCGCCAGTACGTGGATGGGCATGCCGCCGACCTGGACGTGCTCGCCTGCGCCATGCAGGGCAGCCACGCCTGTGTGCTGCTGCTGGCCTTCCGCGACGGTCGCAACCTGGGCACGCGCACGTTCTTCCCGAAAACCAACGGTGAGGACAGCGCGGAAGAGGTGCTGGGTGCGTTCGTGTCGCAGTACTACGCCGAGCAGCCCGCGCCGCAGGAAATCGTCCTCGATCGCGAGATTCCGGAAGCGGAACTGATCGAGCATGCGCTGGCCTCGGCGGCGGGTCGCAAGGTCCAGTTGAAGTGGAACGTCCGCAGCGAACGCGCCGGCTACCTGGATCTCGCGAAGCGCAACGCCGAAATCGCCCTGGTGACCGAGCTGGGCAGCCGCAACGCCCAGACCGCGCGCAGCGAAGCGCTGAAGGAGCTGCTCGCGTTGCCCGACGTCGCCAAGCGCATCGAGTGCTTCGACATCAGCCACACGATGGGCGAAGCCACGGTCGCTTCATGTGTGGTCTTCGATGCCAACGGTGCGGTGCGTTCCCAGTACCGGCGCTACAACATCACCGGCATCACGCCAGGGGATGATTTCGCGGCCATGCACCAAGCCATCGAGCGCCGTTTCCGGCGTGCGGTGGAGGAGGGCGGGGTACTGCCCGATGTCCTGCTCATCGACGGCGGAGCGGGCCAGCTGGCCCAGGCTCAGGCCGCGCTCGCCGACCTGGGCGTGGACGGGGTAGTGTTGGTGGGCGTTGCCAAGGGCGTCGAGCGTCGGGCCGGCCACGAGACGCTGGTGCTGCCTGATGGCCGGGAAATACGGCCAGGCGCCGCGTCGCCGGCGTTGCAGCTGATCCAGCAGGTGCGCGACGAGGCGCACCGTTTCGCGATCACCGGTCATCGCGGCAAGCGACAGAAGGCGCGCATGACCAGCAAGCTGGAAGACATTCCCGGCATCGGTCCGCGGCGGCGCGCCAGCCTGCTCAAGCATTTCGGAGGATTGGCGGGCCTCAAGGCTGCCGGTGCCGACGAGATCGCGCGCGTGGAGGGCGTGAATGCCGCACTGGCCGAGCGAATCTACGCTAACCTGCACGGGCTGCCGATGCCCGAGGCCGGAACCGAGTAAGCCTGCGATGAAGTTGACCGTCCCCACCTGGCTCACGTTGCTGCGGATCGTGCTGATCCCGGTGCTGGTGCTGGTGTTCTACCTGCCGTATTCGTGGACCAATTTCGCGGCTGCGTTCATCTTCGTCCTGGCGGCGGTCACCGACTGGCTGGATGGCTGGATCGCGCGCCGCTACCACCTGTACTCGGCCTTTGGCGCATTCCTCGATCCGGTGGCCGACAAGCTGATGGTGGCGGTGTCGCTGTTCCTGATCGTGCAGGACAATCCGACCATGTGGATGGCCATCTGGGCTGCCGTCATCGTCGGCCGCGAGATCGCGGTGTCCGCGCTGCGTGAATGGATGGCCGAACTCGGCCAGCGCGCCACGGTGAAGGTGGCTGCCCTCGGCAAGATCAAGACCATCGTGCAGATGGTGGCGTTGTCCTGCCTGCTGTATGCGTCCACCCCCGGCAAGCAGGTGCTGGGCGACATCTGGATGGGCCGCTGGGTGTTCCTGCTGGGCGACTGGTTGCTCGCCATCGCGGCCCTGCTGACACTGTGGTCGGGCATCCAGTACCTGCTCGCGGCGTGGCCCATCCTGCGCGACGGCGAGGAAAAGAGTGTTGACATGCCGAAACAAGACGCTACAATTTCGACCTTCTCGACGCGGGAATAGCTCAGTTGGTAGAGCACGACCTTGCCAAGGTCGGGGTCGAGGGTTCGAGTCCCTTTTCCCGCTCCAGATTTCGTCCTGAGAAGGATGGTTCCCAAAGCCCCGTTCGCGGGGCTTTGTGTTGCAGGACGCTTGAAAAGGCGTCGTGATTGCGCCAGTCTGGTGCGGTCGCCACCGGCCTGGTGGCAGAGTGGTTATGCAGCGGACTGCAAATCCGCGTACGCCGGTTCAATTCCGACCCAGGCCTCCAAATCCGGAGATCGCCACGATCTCCCAACGCGGGAATAGCTCAGTTGGTAGAGCACGACCTTGCCAAGGTCGGGGTCGAGGGTTCGAGTCCCTTTTCCCGCTCCATATACGCTCCCTGGTGAGCACGGAAGAAGCCCCGCATGCGGGGCTTCTTCTTTTCCGGTCTGTCCATGGGCACATTCAGGCGCTTTCCAATGCGGCGTGACTGAGGCAGGCTATCCGCATGCCCGGATGGCGAAACTGGTAGACGCATCGGACTTAAAATCCGCCGGCCGCGAGGCCATGCCGGTTCGATTCCGGCTCCGGGCACCATCGCGCCGCTGTTGCCTCAGCGCTGCCGCTTCTTCTCTTCCTCGCGCACCTTGCGGCGCACGAACAGCGCCACGAAGACGCTGATGCCCACCATGATGATGCTGCCGCCGATGGCCAGCCAGCCCACCGGCTCCATCAGGATCTCGCGCAGGATCGGATGCATGTCGTGTTCTCCCCGGTTGTGGTGGCGCCAACGTCGCACCGTGCGTTTCGGCCGGCATTGATCCGGATCAACCCTGCGCGGTGGCTGCGGCATGCGGTCGCAGGGCATGGCATAGAATCGTGGCTGGCCCACGGGAGACTGCCGGATGCAGCGTTACCTCGCCTTTGCTGTCTGCGTGTTGCTGGCTGCCGCTTCACTGGCGTTCGCGTCGATGTGGCCGGGAGCGTGGTGGGGTGTCGCGGTGTTCGGTGCGCTGGCACTGCTGGGCACGTGGGACGTCCTGCAGACGCGCAGCACGCTGCGGCGCAACTATCCGGTGCTGGCGCACTTCCGTTACGGGCTGGAATCGGTCGGTCCCGAGATCCGCCAGTACTTCATCGAGGGCGACACGGCGGAAGTGCCGTTCTCGCGCCAGCAGCGCGCACTGGTCTACCAGCGCGCGAAAGGTGTCAGTGACGTGGTGCCGTTCGGCAGCCAGCAGGACGTCTACGGCGTCGACTATGAATGGATCAATCATTCGATGGCGCCGGCGCACGTGGATTCCCACGACTTCCGCGTGGTGATCGGCGCCGGCACCGCGCAGCCGTATTCGGCCAGCGTGTTCAATATTTCGGCGATGAGTTTCGGTTCGTTGTCGGCCAATGCCGTGCGCGCGCTGAACGAAGGCGCGCGACGCGGCAATTTCTACCACGACACTGGCGAAGGTTCGATCTCGCCCTATCACCGCGAGAAGGGCGGGGACCTGGTGTGGGAAATCGGCTCGGGCTACTTCGGTTGCCGCGACGAGCAGGGGCGCTTCAGCGAGGCGCGCTTCATCGAGAACGCGCATTCGCCGCAGGTGAAGATGATCGAGCTGAAGCTGTCCCAGGGCGCCAAGCCGGGTCACGGTGGCGTATTGCCGGCGGCCAAGGTCAGTGCGGAGATCTCCGCAACGCGCGGGGTGCCGATGGGGCACGACTGCGTCTCGCCGGCGAAGCACTCCGCGTTCTCCACGCCGGTCGAGCTGCTGCAGTTCGTCGCCCGCCTGCGCGAACTTTCGGGCGGCAAGCCGACGGGTTTCAAGCTGGCGATCGGCCACCCGTGGGAATGGTTCGGCATCGCCAAGGCCATGCACGAGACCGGGCTGCTCCCGGATTTCATCGTCGTGGACGGTGCGGAAGGCGGTACCGGCGCGGCCCCCGCGGAGTTCATCGACCACGTTGGCGTGCCGATGCACGAGGCGCTGCTGCTGGTGCACAACACGCTGGTCGGGCTGAATCTGCGTGACCGCATCCGGATCGGCGCGGCAGGCAAGATCATCAGTGCCTTCGACATCGCCCGCACCATGGCGATGGGCGCGGACTGGTGCAACGCCGCGCGCGGCTTCATGTTCGCACTGGGCTGCATCCAGTCGCAGAGCTGCCACAACGATCGCTGTCCGACCGGCGTGGCCACCCAGGATCCCGCGCGCTGGAAGCACCTGGACGTGGGCGACAAGTCGGTGCGCGTGCAGCAGTTCCACG